>Ga0315910_10003021_pt1 | contig 14486 bp, 15 predicted proteins | sample EdamamesoilMG_FD_204470 | JGI IMG/M metagenome (GOLD analysis project Ga0315910, IMG submission 204470) | Garden soil microbial communities collected in Santa Monica, California, United States - Edamame soil | ecosystem: Environmental > Terrestrial > Soil > Garden | place: USA: California...
TCGGATGCGCCGCGCAGCGACGCGCCGGCCGACTCACGCCCGCTCGGCGATCGCAGCGGTGGGCAAAATCGTGGACACCAGCATGGTGGTCATCGCGGTGGTCAGCGTCACGGCGGCCAGGGTGGCGGCGGCGATCGTCGCGGCGGTCACGGTGGCGGTCGCGGCAAGCCTGGCGGCCATTCGGGTAGTCGGAGCGGCGGATTCGCGCGCGGCGCGCGTTCGGGCGGCGGTCGCAGTGGCGGCGGCCAGTCCGGCAACGGAAACGGCGGCGGCTTCTCGCGGATTACCTGATCGCCCCGTCAGACGATCATCGTCAGGCGACGGCGGATTCCGACTCTTCCTTGTCGAGCGGCAGGCACACGTTGAACGTCGTGCCCTTGCCCATCTCGGTGACGAAATCGAGTTTGCCGCCGTGAGCGTTGATCACGTTGTGGGCGATGGACAGGCCCTGGCCGGTTCCTCGCCCCACTTCCTTCGTCGTGAAGAACGGCTCGAAGATCCGCTTGCGGATGGCTTCCGGAATGCCACCGCCGGTGTCACCGATGCTGATGACCGCGAATCCGTCTTCGACACGGGTCTTCACGGTGATGCGGCCTTTCTCCGTAGTCCCCAGCGCCTTGTTCCGGTCCGCGATCGCATGCGCGGCGTTCACCACCAGGTTCAGCACCACCTGGTTGATCTGCCCGCCGTGACAGGTCACGAGCGGCAGGTCGGCGAACTCCGTCTCGAGCTCGGCGATGTACTTGTATTCCGTGCGAGCGATGATCAGCGTGCTGTTGATCGCCCGGTTCAGGTCGACGCGCGCCATCTCGCGCTGGTCGACATGTGAGAATTCCTTCATCGAGCGCACGATCTCCGCGATGCGCGCGAGGCCTTCGACGACGCGATCGAGCGCGGGCGGCAGATCCTTCTTGAGATCCTCGATGTCTTCGTCCGGCTCGGGAGGCTCGGGCAACATCGCGGCGAGTTTCGCGTTGTGCGCCAGCAGGTCCTGCATGGCGTCGCGGATGAAATACACGCTGTCGTTCAGGTACTGGATCGGCGTGTTGATCTCGTGCGCGACACCCGCGGCGAGCCGGCCGATGGACTCGAGATGTTCGCTGGCGGCGAGACGCTGCTCGGCTACCTTGCGTTCGGTGATGTCGAAGCCGACACCGATGATGCCGATCACTTCGCCGTTTTCATCTCGCAGTGGAACCTTCGAGGTGCGCACGGTGCGCGCCATGCCGGTCTGCGCATCGAACCCCGGTTCCTCGAGATCGATGATGGCCGTGCCGGATTTGATGAGCGCCTGCTCGTCGGAATAGAACTTCTTCGCGAGTTCGGGTTTGTGGAAATCGAAATCGGTCTTGCCGATGGCATCGGCGGCCGCCGTGCCCATGTTGCGCGCGAGCGCGGTGTTCATCGCAATGAAGCGACTGCCCACATCCTTGGCGTAGATGAATGCGGGGATCAGGTCGATCATCGTGCGCAGAAGCGTGCGTTCGTGCGCGAGCGCGGTCGCCAGGTCCTGTCGCTGCGAATCGGCAGCCTGAAGGGCCGCGCTGATGCGGACCAGCGCCGTACCGTCGTCGGCAGGTTTGGAATCGTCAGCCACCGGGCACTCCAATTACTCCAACCCGGCGTAACGGCGGCCGGATTCGAAACTGAAGCGGGGGTCGGGGATGTGAAAAGGATGTGCGACGGTCGTCACGTCCCTTAGTGAATTCCCGGAGGCCGGCCGCCCCGGGAGGAGGTCCGCGCGGCCTCGGGGGCGCCGCGCGAACCTGGCCGACGCAACAGCCTATTGCCGCGGAGTTTCCGTATCGGGCGACGACTGGGGCATCGGGTTGCTCGAGCCTTTCGTGCGGTTCTTCCATTCCGTCTTGTCGAGGTAACCGTCGCCGTTGGCGTCGACGGTCGAGAAGACGATGGTCGAATCCACGCTGGCTTCGCCCTGCGAGATCCTGCCGTCGCGATTGGTGTCGAGTGTATCGAAGCTCGCGCCGTAACCCGCCTTGTCCTTGTCACCGGCCACGGCGGCGCCCATCGGGATCAGCGCTGCGATTGCAATGGCGATCATTGTCCTGGATGACTTCATGATTTCTCCTTCAGTAGATGTATCGGGTGCGTCGCCCAGGAGGTTTGCAATCGACGTGCCAGCGGCTATCGACCATTTCACGCGCGTGCGTGGGGAAAATGCGCGGCGCGGGTCGTCGCGCCGCGACAATCGACGATGCGGGCGACGCCGATCGGCGACGCGAAACCGCGATCTAACTACAAACAACCACTTGCGGGTCGGCGAGAGCGGACGTCGGAGTGGTACTACAGCAGGAAGGTTTGCGCGCCGATCACGATGCCGTTGTATGTGGCGTGCACGAGCATCGGCGCGAGCAGGCTGCGGCTGCGTTCGTACACGAGCGCGGCGCAGACGCCGAGGATGAAGACCGGGATGATCGAGAACGGCGGATGCACGATGGCAAACAAGGCGGCGCTTGCGAGCGCGGCGGGCCAGACGCCGAAGCTGCGCCGCAGGCCACCGAAGATGAGTCCGCGGAAAATGAACTCCTCGAACAGCGGCGCGGCGATGAGCGCCAGCGGCAACGTCCACAGGCCGAGCGACACGTAGGACTTGCTGGCCTCCATGGCGGTCTCGAGCAGATCGAGTGCTTCGAGTCCGTACATGTAGAAGACGCCCACCGCGCCTGCGAGCGCTCCCGCCACGATGCCCAGTAACGCCTGGCTGTTGTCGCCGAGGATCCTTGGCACGCCTTCGGTCTTTGCTTTCGCATACACGTAGCGCATCAGCGCATACGTGATCGCACCGCCGATCGAGAACGCGAACAATACCGCCGCGCCCGTCGCGCGGCCTCGTCCGATGATCACGACCGCCGCCACGGCTTGCGCGACGAAGAACAGCATCACCGCGATCAATCCGTCGGATGTGGAGACGCGCGGGGGTGGCGACGCATCCGGATCGAGCAGATAGCCGAGCTGGTCACGCGCCTTCTGCCACAGGGCCGCCGCGAGCAGCATCGAGAGCACCATGAATATGAGCCGCTGCACGGGCTGCGGCGTGACGATGGCGTAGATGTACAGCGCCGACAGGGACATGTAGAGATAGACGTAGGCCGGCTTCACTTTCTGGTTCGGCTGCTGCTCCAGCGGATTGCTGCCGAACACGCCGAGCGCGACGGCAATGAACGCGTAGATCGGGATGCCGAGCAGGGCCGTCAGCATGGCGGCAAAGAAGGTCCAGCCGACGCTCGGCGCCACGAACGCGCCGATCGCGAACAGCACCAGTGGATAGAACAACGTGAGTACGCCCCAGAGCTTCGCCTTGTCCTTGAGCACTTCCTCGATGGAGCGGGGGAATGTGTACAACAGCCACAATGCGTGGCCTTCGCTGTTCAGGGTCTGGAAGGCCGACATGCTGAGTGAGTACGCGGCGAGACCGAAAGCCACCGAGGCCAGTACGTTCGGATTGGTCCACATGCTGCTGGCGACGCCGGAAGTTCCGAGCAGCAACTGTCCTCCGACGATGAGCAATGGCAAGACGAGGCTTTGCACGAGGAAATTCCGGTCTCGCCGCAATAGCGCGAGTTCGCGCCGATGAACGGCACTCAGTTTCAGCAACGACGGGCGATCGGCCTCGGTCTCTGCGTTGCTGACGGCCTTGCGCTCGGCATCGCGTGCGCCGCCTGCCACGACGCCGTTCCTGAGCTGATAGCGAAGTGCCATCACACCGAGCCAGAGGAGAACGGCTACCTCGGCGAGCAGCGAGAGGACCAGCACGGTGGCGTCGACGAAACTGCGTTCGTTGATGGCGCGGACGGTGAGACCCATCGGGGTGTAGAGAAGCCAGTCGGGCATCGAGGCCGCAATGCCGAGCATGAAGTCCGACTTGCCCTTGAGCCCGATGGAGATCGCGAGATACATCGTGACGATGGACAGCACGGAGATGACGGCGTGCAGGTTGCGCAGCTGCGCCGCACGCATCCGCAGTCGCAGGCCCGTGTCGATCAGCGTGCGCACGAGCGATGCGAGCAGCAGCAGGGGCCACGCGGCGAGCACGGCGATGATCGGTACGGCCCAGCGGTACTGGGAATACCAGGCGATGGCCGCGCAGGCGGGAATGAGCGCCATGGCGCCAGACGGATTCACGATGCTGCGTTCCGCGATGCGCGCCCACAGCAGTGTGTCGGACCGGACCGGCAGCGTGATCAGCCACTCGAGATCCCACTCGGACTTGGCGAGCTCACCGGACCCGATCGTGATCAGCAGTGACGCCATCCACAGGATGAACAGCAGGAATGCGATGCCGATCGTGAGCGCCGGGCTGAATTCCACCGTGATCCAGAAACTCCCCGGGGGATCGAGCGCCCCGTGGAGATTCATCACGGAATTCGCCGTGATGGCGCCGAAGCTGAACAGCATCAGGGGCCAGACGAGAAAGAGCACGACCTTGCTGCTCTTCTTGCCCGGGTTTCCGGTGCGCGTCTTGTCGCCGGGTTTCTTCTTTCCCTGGGAGCCGGCGACGAACAGGTTGACGAGGCGACGCAGCCGCAGGCGGATCAGCAGCGAGGTACTGCGCCACAGCGGCACGGCGCCAGTGCGGGCTGGCGCGTTCACGGCGTGGAAGCGCCTTCGGGTGTGACCCCTTCTTCGGTCAACCTGAGGAACACGTCTTCGAGCGAGACATTGCTGTTCACGCGCGCACGCAACTCGTCGAGCGTGCCGGTGGCCGTGAGTTCACCCCGGTGGATGATGCCGACGCGCGTACAGACCTTTTCGGCCATGTCGAGCAGATGCGTCGACATGAAGATGGTCTTGCCGGAAGCCGCCGCCTGCCGCAGGCGGTCCTGCACTTCGCGCGCCGCGCGCGGGTCGAGGCCGTTGATGGGCTCGTCGAGGATGAGCACCTGCGGATCGTGGATCAGCGCGCAGGCCAGTCCGAGTTTCTTCTTCATGCCCATCGAATAGTTGACGGCGAATTCGTCCACGACCTCCTCGAGGCCGAACTCCGCGAGCATGCGCCTCGCCTGCCCGGCGGCCTCGCGACGTCCCATGCCGTGCATTTCGGCCACGAACTGCAGTATCTCGCGCCCGCGAAGGAAGTCGTAGTAGATCGGGTTGTCGGGTAGATAGCCCACGTGGCGCTGGACCAGCGCCCGTTCCGAATGGCAATCGAGGCCGTTGATCAGGGCGCGGCCGCCGCTCGGCACCAGGATGCCCATCATCATGCGGATGGTGGTCGTCTTGCCGGCGCCGTTGGGACCCAGGAAGCCGAACACTTCTCCATTCCGGATTTCCAGGGAGAGGGGGTGCACGGCGGTGAAGTCGCCATAGGTTCGCGAGAGCTGCTGGAATTCGATCATGTGCCGAAGTGTATGCTGCCGCGCAGGAGGGGGTCGATGCAGAACAACAAGAACGAGCTGGCGCCCTGGCAGAAAGCGGATCTGCCCGAGCCGCCGATGCCTCGCGGCCTGGCGTGGATAGGCGTGTGCGGTCCGGGCGTCATCGTGCTCGGCGTGTCGATCGGCAGCGGCGAGTTCCTGTTAGGGCCGGCGACCTTCGTGAAGCACGGCCTGTCCTTGCTCTGGGTGACGCTGGCCGCCGTGTTTTTCCAGACGGTCTTCAACACCGAGCTCATGCGATACACGCTGGCCACGGGTGAGCCGATCGTCACCGGCTTCATGCGCACGCGGCCCGGCAAGACATTCTGGGCGTGGTTCTATGCGCTGCTCTATTTCCTGCAGATCGGCTGGCCGGCGTGGGCCGCGACCGCGGCCGGGGCCATATTCTTTCTCTTTGCCGACCGGCTCGCGACGCCACCCGCCGATTCCGGAACTATCTACTCCATCGGCGTCGGCACTTTCCTGGCCTGTGTCGCCGTGCTCCTGGTGGGCAGGCGAATCGCGCGGACGCTCGAAATCCTGAACTGGGCGCTGGTGGCCTGCATTCTCGGCAGCTTCCTGGTGCTGGGAATCCTGTATGTGCCGGTCTCGACCTGGCTCTCGGCCCTGGCCGGCTTCACGGGCTTCGATACTTCGCGCGGCGGCTTCAGCTTCCTGCCCGAACACGTGGACATCCTGTTGCTGGGCGCGCTCGTCGGCTACTCGGGCGGCGGTGGGGTCCTGAATCTCACGCTGACGAACTGGGCGCGCGACAAGGGCTACGGCATGGGCGGCCGTGTCGGACACATCGCGGGCGCGGTGGGCGGAAAGAAGGTGCACCTCGCGGACACCGGGTTCATCTTCGAGCCGAACGCGACCAACGTTTCGCGCTGGCGCGGCTGGTGGCGCATCGTGCGTGTGGATCAGTGGGGCATTTTCTTCGTCGGCGCGTTGCTCGGCATGATGCTGCCGGCGCTGCTCTACGTGACGTTCGTCGCGCCGGGCACCGACATCAAGGGCCTGGCCATTTCCGCGGTGCTCGCACAGGCCGTGGGCGCAACCGCCGGCGCGTGGTTGGGCGCGGGCATTGCGTTGCTCGGGGTGTGGATCCTGTTCAAGACCCAGCTCGATTGCGTGGAAGGCATGACGCGCGCGATCACGGACATTCTCTGGACCGGCAGCCCACGCGTGCGCGCCTGGCGCGGCGGCGATGTCCGCAAGGTGTACTACGCGGTGCTGGCCGTGGTCGTGGCCTGGGGGATCATCGCGCTCAAGCTCGCGGCGCCCGTGGTTCTGCTGCAGATCGGCGCGAACGTTGCCGGCGCGGTGTTCGTCATCTCGGCGCTGCACCTGCTGTACCTGAACACGCGTCTGCTGCCGAAAGAACTGCGGCCGCCGGTGTGGCGCAGGTTCGCGCTCGTCGGAATGATCGCGTTCTACGGATTCTTCCTGGCGCTGGTGGTGCGATCGTTCCTGTAGTCAGCGCTTGCGGCTGATCTCGATGCCGTTGCCGACTTCGATCAGCACGGAGTCCAGGTCTCCCGCGGCGCGTACACGCTGGCGATACGCATCGGCGTGCGGCCGCGCGGATTCCGGCAGCAGCATGTTGTCCGCGGCGATGATGCCGCCCGGCGCGAGCTTGGGATGCACGAGCTCGAAGCAGGGCACGTAGAGATCCTTCCACACGTCGAGCAGCACGAAATCGAACGGGCCCGGCAGGGAGCGCAGCGTGTCGAGGCAATCGCCGGCATGGAACTCCACGCGGCTCGAGAGGCCCGCGCGCGTCAGCGCCTGCCGCGCATGTTCGATCTTGTTTTCCCTGAGCTCGAGCGACAGCACCTTCCCGCCGGTGGTCCGGGCCGCGGCGGCCAGCCACACGGTGGAATAACCGTAGGAGGCACCGAGCTCCAGAATTCGCTTCGATTGGGCGCCAGTCGTCAGTAGATAGAGCAGCATGCCGGCCGGCCGTCCCACTGACAGCAGCAGTTCGTCGCGGTTGGTGTCGGGCGAGGAGAGGCGGCGCTGCTCGTCTTCGGCGCGACGCTCGAATTCTGCGAGAACACGTTCGATGACGGGATCGACAAGCGGCATGCGGAACCCTGGGTTCGCGGGGCCGTGGGCCTCGGGGGGCGGGATAGTGCACGGTTGCCCGCGGGATGGCGAGTGACGGCGCCGCACTTTGCTAGCCAGCCCTCAGTCGCAAAATGATGCACCCGAATCCCCCGGGGTTTGTAGGAAGTCATGATCTTTTCTGCCTCGAGAGCCGCAAAAGTGCGCTGGCGTTCGGCCCGCACGCGTGCTAGCCGGCGACGAGGCGGTTACCGCGGGACCGGCGTTGCGTTGCCTGGAATTCGCCCGCACTATCGCCTCCCCGACGAAACATCGTGCCCTTGTGCTTTACGACTTTCGTCGCAGCTGCCCGAAACTCCAAGGATTCGACCATGCGCAAAGTAGTTAGTACCGCCGCCGTGTGTTCCGTCTTCCTCGCCGGCGCCTCGATCGCCGCCGACAACGACGGCCTCACGCTGCCGGCGGGTTTTTCCGCCGTCGTGGTGCACGAAGGCCAGGGCCAGGCGCGTCACGTCGACGTTGCGCCCAATGGCGACATCTACATCGCAAGCCGGAACGGACTCTCCGCGATGCGCGACACCAATCGCGACGGCAAGCCCGACGTGGTCTCCACGTTTGGCGACGTGAAGGGAACCGAAGTGCGCGTGTTCCAGAACTGGCTGTACGTGTCGGATGACGTCGGCGTCTACCGTTACGCACTCACGAAGGGCCAGCTCGTGCCCGGCGGTGCTCGCGAGACGGTGGTCGGCGAGTTCCCGCGCGAGCGGCAGCATTCGGACAAGACCTTCGCGCTCGACGCGAAGGGCACTCTCTATATCAACGTGGGTGCGCCTTCGAACTCCTGCCAGGAGAGGGACCGCCAGGAAGGCTCGCTCGGCATGAACCCGTGTCCGATTCTCGAGAAGTACGGCGGCGTGTGGGTGTTCGACGGCACGAAGCTCAACCAGACACCCGCGAATGGCCGTCGTTTCGCCACGGGTATTCGCAATGCGGTGGCCATCGAGTGGAACGCGAAGCAGAATGCGTTGTACGCCGTGATCCACGGCCGCGACTCGATCGACACGCTGTTCCCCAAGCTGTACACCGCCGAGGACAATGCCACTCGCCAGGCCGAGGAATTCCACGAGATCATCGACGGTGGCCACTACGGCTGGCCGAACACGTTCTTCGACACGAAGTTAGGCAAGCGTGTGCTCGCCCCGGAATACGGCGGCGACGGGAAGAAGGAGCCGGAAGCCGGCAAATATCCCGATCCGGTCGTGGCATACCCCGCGCACTGGGCGCCTAACGACTTGCTGTTCTACGAGGGCAGGAGTTTTCCCGAGAGATATCGCGACGGCGCCTTCATCGCGTTCCACGGCAGCTGGAACCGAGCGCCCGAGCCGCAGGCCGGTTACAAGGTGGTGTTCCAGCCGATGAAGGACGGCAAGGCGAATGGCGCGTACGAAGTCTTCGCCGATGGCTTCGCGGGCGACATGAAGGACAACAGCCCGCGCAATGCGCAGTATCGTCCCGTCGGTCTCGCGGTGGACCCGGACGGTTCGCTGCTCGTGACCGATTCACAGAAGGGCCGAGTGTGGCGGATCTCGTACCGCGGCAAATGAAAGCGCGCGCGTGGCGGTTCACCGCCATCGCCGGTGCGTGGCTCGCCGCAACGTGTTCATTCGCGGCTGAGCCCACGTCCGGGCAGTTGCTCTACAACAAGCACTGCCTGGCTTGCCATCAGGCGGACGGCGGCGGAGTGCCCAACATGCAGCCCGCCATCATCGGTGGTAGTTGGGTCAAGGGCGACGCACGCGCACTCGCCTTGTTCGTGATGTCAGGCGGTTTCGACTCGGCCTCGCGCAAGGAGAGTGATGTCGGCAACGTGATGCCGCCGTTCCGCCAGCTGGCGGACGAAGAACTCGCCGGCATCCTCACCTTCATCCGGCAGAAGTTTGGCGACGGAGCCTCGCCGGTCAGTGCCGCGGAGGTGGCGGCCGCGCGCAGCTCAGATCAAGACCCCGGAACAAAGAAGCCAGAGTCCGGGTCCTGACCACCCCGTGACTCTGGCCCCTTTTGCCAGCATTTGGGGTCAGACCCCAAATGCTAGGAAATGGGGTCTGACCCCATTTCTTACTTCACCTTGTAGAGGTGAACGTATCGGTCGGTCTTGCCACGGACCGCGGCGTCGAACACCAGCTTGTCCAGCTGATCGTCCTTGTTACGCAGGCCGTCATAGGTCTTCTCGAGCACGAAGCCTCGCGACGTCAGGCTCTTCTTCGCGAAGTCCTCGTTGAGCCGGTGCGCCTTGCCGGCCATCTCGCGTCCCGATCCTGCCGGCGCGTTGTGGTCGATGATCAGCAGCCTGCCACCCGGCTTCAGCATCTTCTTGAGCGAACCTACGAAGCCGTCGATGCTGATCTCCGGCCAGCCTTCCTTCTCGTCGATCCAGAAAGCGTCGTGATACGACATGCAGATGACGATCAGGTCCACGCTCTTCGGCGGAACGTTGATGTAGCTGGCTTCGACGATGTGCCGCTCCACGTTCTTGAGCCGGCCCTCGGTAAAGCGCGCCTTCACCGCGTCCTTCGAGTACTGCTCGTAGGGCACGTTGTTGATCGACAAGACCTTGCCGGTGGGGCCGACGATGCCGGCTAACAACTCGGTGTAGTAGCCGCCGCCGGCGAACATGTCGACCACGGTCATGCCGGGCTTCACGCCGGAGAACGCGAGTATCTCGGCGGGTTTTTCGCGAGCGTCACGCTCGCGATCCTTGTCGGTGCGTTCAGTGCTGGCGATGGAGGTTTCGATCGGGGTCGCGTCGGTGGCAAAGGCGGGCGCGACGAGGGCGAGAAGGGCGCTTGCGAGCAGTGTTTTCATGAGGTTCTCCTTGCGCGCATTATGCGAAAGCCGGGGCAGACAATGGAACCGCGTCCATCGCGCCGGTTACTCATCCTGGCGACGCAAAACAATTTTCCGGGGGCTCCCATGCGCAAGTCACTGACACAAATCGTCATCGTATTGCTTGCCACGACCTGTACCGCATTCGGGGCGGGCGGCGGGCCCTCGCCGAGTCCGATGCCGACGCAGTCCCGCGAGCCGATGACCCCCGAGGACCAGGCACGCAACGAGTACAACGCCGGCGTCAAGCTCGTGGAAAAGGCCGACCAGCTCTCCGCTGATGCGATGCATCAGGCCGATGAGCGCAAGAAGACCAAGGCGCTGTCCAAGGCCAATCAGTCCTACGCCGCCGCGATCAAGAAGTTTGTCAACGCCACTCGGTTGCAACCCTCCAACTACCAGGCCTGGAACTACGTCGGTTATGCGAGCCGGAAGATCGGAAAATACGAGGACGCGCTCGCGGCCTACGATCGGGCCCTGGGCCTGAAGCCGGACTACGCCGAAGCCATCGAATACCGCGGCCACGCGTACCTCGGACTCGATCGACTGGCCGAAGCGAAGGCCGCCTATCTCGCATTGTTCGCGGGTAATCGCCAACTCGCCGCCACGTTGTTGACCGCGATGCAGGCGTGGGTGGGCGAACACCGCAGCAATGCCGGTGGCGTGGATGGTGCGACAGTGGAGTCGTTTGCCTCGTGGGTCAGCGAGCGAAGCAGCATCGCGAGCCAGACGGCCTCGCTGACGCGAGAAGGCGCCGCTTCGGCCTGGCATTGATTGGCGGATGAACCTGCGCGGCATGAACGTCAATCGAGTTGCCGCCATCGCCACTGCATGGCTGGTGTTGGCCGCCTCGGCGCGCGCGGGCGATTTCCAGTGGCGATTGCCCGCCGGCTTCCCCGAACCGGCCGTTCCGGCAGACAACCCCATGAACGAGGCGAAGGTGGAGCTGGGCGCGAAGTTGTTTGCCGATCCGCGGCTCTCGATCACCGGCCAGCATTCGTGCCAGAGCTGCCATTCGCCCGAACGCGCCTTTACCGACGGGCTTGCGCGCTCGCACGGCGCCACCGGCGATACGCTGGCGCTCAATGCGCCCACCCTGCTCAACGTTGCCTACAACGCATCGCTCGGCTGGCGGGACTCGAAGGTGCGGACGCTCGAACAACAGATGCACGGCCCGATGTTCAACAAGGATCCTCTCGAACTCGGCCTGGCCGGCCGCGAGGGCCTTGTCGAAAGGGCGCTGCTGGCGGATCCCGGGCTGACACAGGCTTTCAGCGTCGCGTTCCCCGGCATGGATGAGCCGGTGACCATCGACAACGTGATCCGGGCCATTGCCGCGTACGAACGCACGCTGTTCTCCGGCAACTCCGCTTTCGACCGCTACGTTTACCGAGGCGACCACGCGGCGCTGAGCGAACGGCAGAAAGCCGGCATGCAGCTTTTCTACTCGGCGAAGGCGGGTTGCAGTTCGTGCCACGGTGGCGTGAATTTCGCCGGCGCATGGGTAGATCGGGACCATCCCGAGGCCGAACCCGTATTTGCCGACACGGGCACGGGCGTGTCGGTGCGCGTGCCCACGCTGCGTAACCTTCCGGTCACGGCGCCTTACATGCACGACGGACGATTTGCAGGTCTCGACCAGGTGCTGGACCACTACGAGAAGCTGGCGGCCGACCCCGCCGCGGATCCGCGTCTCCGCCGCGCGCCACTAACTACCAGCGAGCGCGACGGCCTGCGGGAGTTCCTCCTTTCCCTGGCGGATCGTTAGTGGAAGAGGGTTGGCGTATGCTTGCGCGCCTGCATGATCCACGACATCACTCTCGGCCGTCACATACTGCTGCCGCACCCGGTTGCCGTTCCCGGGGCCCAACAGGATGTGGTCCATGAATTGTCCGTACTCGTCACCCGCCCGGAGCCCGGCCAGCTCCAGCTGTCCTACCGGCTGCTAGGCGATCTCGACGCACTGCAGTTGCCCGAGCCGAAGCCCGCCATACGGACCGACGGACTGTGGCGGCATAGCTGCTTCGAAGCCTTCATCGGCCACGCCGGCGCGCCCGACTACCGGGAATACAACTTTTCTCCGTCGGGCGCCTGGGCTGCCTACCACTTCAGTGCGTATCGCGAAGGCATGGCGCCCCTCATGAAGGGCGCGCCGCCTTCAGTCACCACGCGCATCCGCACGGATTCCGTCGAGGCCTCCGTGCGGGTCGATCTGTCCTCGCTCATGCGTGGCGGAGGAGTGGGACTGCGTCTCGGTCTGGCCGCCGTCGTCGAAGACAAGGCGAGAGTGCTGTCATACTGGGCACTCAAACATCCCGCGGAGAAACCCGATTTTCATCATCGTGACAGCTTCGTCGTCGAGCTCGATTAAACCTGAGCGGCATTCGCGGGGGGGCCACTCGTGATCCAGTTCGGAATCGACCGGCTTCTGACCGACCTGAAGCTGCAGCGTGAGCTCGAAGGGCGTCGCGTGGCGCTGCTCGCGCATCCGGCATCGATGACCGCCGAATTCGAGCATTCGCTCGATGCGCTGCGATCGATCCGCGGTCTCGACATCACCGCCGCGTTCGGGCCTCAGCACGGGCTGCGCGGCGACAAGCAGGACAACATGATGGAGTCGCCGGATTTTCGCGATCCGGTGCACGGCATTCCGGTGTTCAGTCTCTATGGCGAAGTGCGCCGGCCCACGGACGACATGCTCGATCACTTCGATGTGTTGCTGGTGGACCTGCAGGACGTGGGATGCCGGATCTACACGTTCATCACCACTCTTCTATATGTGCTGGAGGCGGCCGCCAAACACGGGAAGACCGTGTGGGTGCTCGATCGTCCGAATCCCGCGGGCCGGCCCATCGAAGGGCTCGCCTTGCGCGAAGGCTGGGAAAGCTTCGTGGGCGCCGGGCCCATTCCGATGCGCCATGGCCTCACGCTCGGCGAACTCGGCATGTGGTTCGTGAGCCATTTTCATCTCGCGGTCGACTATCGCGTCATCCCGATGCGCGGCTGGAAACCGGAGGAAGCGCCGGGCTACGGCTGGCCGCTCGGCATGCGCAACTGGGTGAATCCCAGCCCCAACGCGGCGAATCTTTCGATGGTGCGCGCTTACGCGGGTACGGTGATGCTCGAAGGAACCACTTTGTCGGAAGGTCGCGGCACCACGCGTCCGCTGGAAATGCTCGGTGCGCCGGGCCTCGATCCGCGATCGCTGCTCACGATGATGAACCGCATCATGCCGGCCTGGTTGAAGGGTTGCAGTCTGCGACCTTGCTGGTTCGAGCCCACGTTCCAGAAACACTCCGGCAAGTTGTGCTCGGGGTTCCAGATCCATGTCGAGGATGGCGCCTATGAACATGGCGCATTCCGTCCCTGGCGCCTGATCGCCGGTGCTTTCAAGTGCATCCGGCGCCTGCGGGGCGAGTACCCGCTATGGCGTGATTTTCCCTACGAGTACGAACACTCGCGTCTTGCCATCGACCTCATCAACGGCAGCGAACTGCTGCGCGAGTGGGTCGACGATCCGGCGGCGACGCCGGCGGATCTCGATCATCTGGCCGCGGTTGACGAAGCGGCATGGGAAGAACAGCGAGCAGAGCTCCTGCTATATCGCTGATCTTCGGGCGGCGCTGATCTTGCGCGGCCGGATGATCTGACGAGATCAACCCACCTTCCGGGCTGACTGCTCGTGCACCGAGGTCAGCATCGGGCGGTTGATGCGCTGCACGGCATCGGCGAGCGCTTCGTCCGCACATTCCTGTGCCTTGGTGCGCTGCTCGAGCGTCAACTTGCCGCCAGGCGCGAGCCCGCAGACCTTGTTCGCGGCCGTCTTGAGCTTGCGATACACATTCGCGGTGCCCTTGGCGGTGGCGAACTCGGTGTCCTGGTAGCTCACCGAGATACGGGGCGCGTCGGACACGGGCTCGGCGGCACGCACTTCGACGGTGGCGACCATCAGAAAGGTGGCGGCGATCGCGGCGACGCCTGCGGTCAGGCGTTCGGAAGTGCGACGCAGCACGAGGGCGGAATTCAGGCGAGTCATGGCTAATCCTCCGGTTAAATGAAACGGAAAACCTGCGATGACGCGTGCCGACTCATCGCTTGCCGGCGTGAGAGGCGAGTACGAGACGTGTCAGTCAGTACGGGGATATAGACGCGCGAGCC
>Ga0315910_10003022_pt1 | contig 14481 bp, 10 predicted proteins | sample EdamamesoilMG_FD_204470 | JGI IMG/M metagenome (GOLD analysis project Ga0315910, IMG submission 204470) | Garden soil microbial communities collected in Santa Monica, California, United States - Edamame soil | ecosystem: Environmental > Terrestrial > Soil > Garden | place: USA: California...
CGATGATGCGTTCGGGCCGGATCACGAAACCGCGGGAGGTGGCGGTCAGGAAAGTCTTGCCGTTCCGGAGAAAATAAATCATCGCATCGGTCTCCGCATTCCCTGAACCGATAATCTTGCTGCCTGAGAGCGAGAAGCCGCCACGGTAATGCACATCGGGCAGGATGTTTTTTATGTCCAGCGAGGCCGTATAGGATTCAAATTTTGGGTATAAAGCAGTCTCAGGTTTTACGGCAGCAATCAGCTTGTCGGTAAATTTCCCAATCAGTTTTTCTTTTAAAAAAGTGCGGTCGGTAAATTCTACAGAGTCGGCAGTAAAGTCAGAACCCGTAACGTCTATGGTGTAAGTTCTCAAATCGGCATATACCGTACTTTCATCAAAGCCGGCGCGAAGCCAGTTCACGCGGCCGCCCTTGCCGTAAAATGTCTGGGTGTTTGGATAATAGACGCCCTGTGTGCTGAAAATGGTGGATGAATCACCCTTGGACGAACATTTCAGGTTCATCGTTGGGAAGATAATACGGGGCAGCGTGTCGAAATCAAATTGATAGTTGCCATTATCTGCATACCAGCGGGTGGAGACGGATTCGTACAAGGTATTGGATAAAAATAGGCTGCTGCAAACGGAAATGTAGGCGGCAAAATTTTTGGCAGGAAGTTTCAGTAATTTATCTACACTTCGCTGCCAGGCATTAAAACTCTCCGGCGACTGTTTTGAATTGGCAAAGCTGGTCAGTGTCGTGATGTAGTTGGAAAAATCAGGGAAAGGACGCATGCGTTTTTTCAGCATGGCATCGGAGGTATTGTAAATATGATCCTGCTGGTCGGAGGAGAATTTCCCCATTTTCCAGGCTTCGAGAAAAGCAGGAATTACTTCTTCACTTTGCTTCTTGTTGGCTTCTTCCAGGTAGTCCTTCATTTCCTGGGGAAATTTAACGGGGTCATGGCTGAAGTTCTTCAGCTGCTGCGCATCCGAGTAAACGGCTGCATGAAGCAGGAACAAAGACAAAGCGAAAAGCTTTTTCATGAGTTTCAGAGTCAGTTGGATTTTTTGTAATGAATGGACGACCAGTTCCCGGATCGTTTAGTAGTCATTCCCCTCAGGTTTAAACGGGAGGCTGCTTCGTTTATTATGGATTCATCCTCCTGGAGAAAACCACTTACCAGCAGGTGCCCCCCGGGAACGAGCTTCTTCGCATATTTTTCGATGTCTTCCAGGATAATATTCCGGTTGATATTGGCGAGGATGATGTCGTAAGCCTGCCCGCTGATGGCATTCGCATCGCCTTGCACCACGGTGACATTCGACACGCGGTTCGCCTTGCAATTCTCCACGGCATTCCGGTACGCCCATTCATCGATATCGATGGCTTCGATGTTGGCCGCGCCCCGCATGGAAGCGAAGATGGAGAGAATGCCGCTGCCGCAACCCATGTCCAGCACCGAACGGCCGTCAAATTCAATAGACAGCATTTGTTGCATCATCACCGAGGTGGTATCATGATGTCCCGTACCAAAAGACATTTTCGGGTCAATCAGGATTTCATATTCAACCTTTTCTTTCGAAGGATGGAAGGAGGTGCGCACATAAATCTTCTTGTCGATGAAGACAGGCGGATAATTGCGCTCCCATTCTTCATTCCAGTTTTTATCTTCAATGGCACTTACGTTATATTCTATTCCCGCAAGCGCTTCCAGGCTTTTCAGGGTTTGGTCGAGGTCGCCGCGGTTGAAATGCTTGGCGGGAAGGTATGCCTTAAGTCCGCCATCATATTCTTCAAACATCTCGAAGCCGGCATCATCCAGCAGGGCGATCAGGATTTCAGCCTGCTCACTGCTTGTCTTAAAATTTACTTCCGTATAGTCCATTATCCCGGAATTTTATAAGCCTGGAGAATTTTCAGGAAATCATCGGCTTTCAGGGAGGCTCCGCCTACCAATCCGCCATCTACATCGGGACAGGAGAATAATTCCGCGGCATTCGAGGCGGTGACACTGCCGCCGTAGAGGATCGGGAGCCTATCAGCAATTTCTTTTGAATATTTTTCTGCCAGCGTCCGGCGGATAAACAAATGCATTTCCTGTGCCTGCTGCGGACTGGCCGTTACACCGGTGCCAATAGCCCATACCGGTTCATACGCCAGGACACAACGTTGAATGGCTCTTGCATCCAGGTGAAAAAGCCCGTTGACAAGTTGGTTTTTCACGGTTGTCGTGTGAGCCTGCGCTTCTCTTTGTGGCAGGGTTTCGCCACAGCAAAAGATAGGGGATACGTTATTTTCCAGCAGGCGGTTTGCTTTAGCAGCCAGCTGGCTGTCGGATTCATGAAAAATGGCACGTCGCTCCGAATGCCCGATGATGCAGTATTTCACGCCAATGGAAGCGAGCATGGATGCGCTGACTTCACCGGTGTAGGCTCCTGCGACATGTTCCGAACAATTTTGACCTGAAACCTGAATGTAGGGATGCTGCCTGGTTTTTTCGGCCAGGCGTTGCAGGTAAACGGCAGGAGGCGCCAGGATCATCCCGGCTCCATTGGCTTGTGTGAAATTGTTCAAAAGCGCATCCGCCAGCTTTTCAGCTTCCGGCAGCGTCAAATTCATCTTCCAGTTTCCCGCAATAATTTTTCTTCTCATTTCCAGGTGTAATCAAAGTTCCCGGTGCAGAATTAAAAATAATCCGGCTTTTCAGAAAGGAAAAAGCAGGCCATAAATGAATAGTTTTGAAATGAAGATGTTGAAAAAGTAGGATTCAGATAATTAGTACTTACCCTGGGCAGATTGCTTCGTCGGTTGCGTTAATATTTATTCTATTTAGCTGGTTCCCGGCGCAACCTCCTCGCAATGACGGGGCTTTTTATATAATAAGGTCAAAACGGGCCAGGGGAAAAGTGTTCTCTGGAATAACACTTTTCCCCTGGCCCGTTTTGACCCATTGATACCGAATCGCCCCGTCATTGCGAGGCTATTGCGCCTGAAATTTGAATAGGAGCAAGTACTAAATCGCAATTGCCGAAGCAATCTGCTGAAATGGAGTAGAACCTGTCTCAAAAATATCTGTTGCGCTTTTTCGGCGCCTTTGTCCGCCATGCTTCGTTGCTTTCCTTGCTCATCCGCCGCGGCGAATGGGCTGCGAAAGGCGCCTTGCCTGGCTCCGCCTCGGGCGGATGAAAAATCTCTAACACATATTTTTGAGATAGGTTCCAGAGAGTTACTCTGGAATTCGTAGTTTCAGCCATGCTTTTTGTAGAAGGTGGATTTGCTTACATCATGACGAATATGAATCATACCGTATTATATGTTGGTGTATCCGGTAATCTTAAAAAACGCACTATTCAACATCGGGAAAAACGCTTCCCGGGGTTTTCATCCAGATATAACTGTTCAAAATTGGTTTACTATTTCCACTACCCAACCATTACAGAAGCAATTGCGGAAGAAAAGAGGATTAAAGCAGGTAGCAGGATAAAAAAAATAGCCCTGATAAATTCGATAAACCCGGAATGGAAAGATCTTTGGGAGGATGTAAAAAACTGGTAACTAAAGTACTTTCCCTTTTCCTTCACGAATTACGACAGGCACTTCCCCTGTACAATCGATGATTGTTGACGGATAAAACTCGCTGTAACCTCCGTCGATAACCAGGTCGACATCGGCTCCGAATTTTTCATCGATCACGGCTGGATCGGTGGTGTAATCGAGGATTTCGTCGTCGCCATGAACGGAAGTAACCATCAGCGGGTTTCCCAGTTCCTTCACAATGGCATGGGCAATGTTGTTGTCAGGTACGCGGATACCGATCGTTTTTTTATTGCTGCGAAAAATAGCCGGCACATGACTGCTGGCCTGGAGGATAAAAGTAAAGGGTCCCGGTAATGAGTTTTTCATGACCCGGAATACTTCGCGGCTAAATGGTTTGGTGAAATCGGAAATATTGCTGAGGTCGCTGCAAAGAAAAGAGAAATTGGCTTTCTCAGGCTTGACTCCTTTCAGGCGACAGATCCTTTCGAAAGCTTTATTGCTGGTAATGCTGCAGGCCATGGCATAAACGGTGTCCGTAGGAATAATCACGACACCGTCGTTTCTCAGCAGCTCCACGGCTGAGTCTATATGTTTTGAATTGGGACTTTGCGGATAAATGGTAAGCAGCATAGGCCCGCGCTGATGGCTATTTTTTTGCGTCAGCCAGGAATTTGGCCAGGCCGATATCCGTTAGCGGATGTTTCAAGAGGTCAAGGATGGCGGAAAGCGGACAGGTCGCCACATCGGCGCCGGCTTCTGCGCAGCGGACAATATGCAGCGGACTGCGGATGGAAGCGGCCAGCACCTGGGTCTTGAACTGGTAGGTGCGGTAGATTTTTACGATCTGTTCTATCAGGAGAATGCCATCCTGGTTGATGTCATCCAAACGTCCCAGGAAAGGAGAAACGTACGTGGCTCCTGCTTTGGCCGCCAGTAAGGCTTGCCCCGGTGAAAAGACCAGGGTGCAATTGGTGCGGATTCCTTTCTCCGTAAAATAATTGATGGCTTTGACACCGTCCTTAATCATCGGAACTTTTACCACGATGCGTTTATGCAGTTTGGCAAGTTTTTCTCCCTCCTCAATGATCCCTTTGTAATCCGTGGAAATCACTTCCGCGCTCACATCGCCTGTCACAACATTGCAGATATCTACATAATGCTTCAAAATATTTTCTTGCCCTTTAATGCCTTCCTTGGCCATGAGGGAAGGATTCGTAGTAACGCCGTCTAATACGCCAAAGTCATGCGCTTCTTTTATCTGGTCGAGATTTGCTGTGTCAATGAAAAATTTCATGTTTGCTAAGTAGTGAGTTGAGAGTAGTGTGTGGTGAGTAGTGGGTGGACCGTGAAACGTAAACTTTAAACTGTGAACTGTTGAACTGTTGAACTAATAAACTGTTGAACTATTGAACTATTGAACTATTGAACTATTGAACTATTGAACTATTGAACTATTGAACTATTGAACTATAGAACTATTGAACTATTGAACTATTGAACTATTGAACTATTGAACTATTGAACTATTGAACTGTGAACTTTCCCAGCGCAAAGATAGTTTTTTGAGGGAAATAGCTACCTTCGTCTCGTTCTTTTAAATGGTTTTTTCTTTTACCATGAACGACTGGAACCAGACACCCTTGTTCCGGCTTTTGCCTTTTTTCATTGCCGGAATCTTACTGTATTTAATCAACGACCAGGCAGAGTTTTCCGTGGTGGTTATTGCATCGGGTATTCTTATGACTTCCATGCTCCTGGCAATCTTTGTATTACAAAGACGCAGGTCATACAGGTGGCGATGGGTTTTTGGCCTGGGCGTTTGGATTTTCAGTTTCCTTTCGGGTTGGCTGTTAACTGCTTTGCAATGCCAGGAACGCCGTCCGAATCATTTTAGCAGGGAAACTTGCACAGCTTTTACGGGCAGGATCATCAGGAATCCTGTTTTGAAAGAGCGTTCCGTCATGGCACTTGCTGAAATCTTTTCTGCGAAAGATTCAGGAGGCTGGCATGGGGTGGAAGGCAGGCTGCGGATCTACTTCGGGAAAGATTCTTCGTCAGTCTTGTTGCGTTATGGCGATGTCGTTGCCTTTTCCAAACAACCTGAACGGGTAAAGGCTCCTGAAAATCCTGAACAATTCGATTCCAGGAGATACCTTGGTTTTCAACAGGTGTATTCCCAGGTTTTCCTTGGGGCCGGACAATGGAAAAAAACAGGTGGAGGACAGGAGAATTTCCTGGTGGCTTATGCGTATTCGCTGCGACAAAAATTGCTGGAAGTATTCCGCAGGCACTATATCGACGGTCAGGATTATGCGGTTCTTTCAGCCTTGTTACTCGGATATGAAGATGAGATTGATCCTGAAATAATTCATGCGTATGCAGCCACGGGAGCCTTGCATGTGCTTTCTGTTTCGGGGCTCCATGTTGGCATCGTTTACCTGGCGTTCAACTATCTCTTGTTCTTTATGAATCGCAACAAGTCTGCGAAACGCTGGAAGGCGCTTTTGCTGATTGCTTTTCTCTGGTTTTATGCCTTGCTCACAGGGCTCCAGCCGTCAGTATTGCGCTCGGCAGCCATGCTTAGTTTTACCGTGATTGGCTCCGCCATGGATCGCCGGAACAATACCTATAATTCGCTAGCCGCATCCGCATTTGTCCTGCTGGCCTGGGACCCGTTTATGCTTATGCAAATGGGATTTCAGTTGAGTTACCTTGCCGTATTTGGCATTGTTTATTTATATCCGAAGATTTATCACCTGTTTTACGTAAAGAATAAAATTCTGAAAGCTTCATGGGGACTAACATCCGTCTCGATTTCCGCCCAGCTGGCCACATTTCCGCTGGGATTGCTTTATTTCCACCAGTTCCCGAATTATTTCCTCCTTGCTAATATCCTGATCATTCCGCTGTCGACGGTCATTATTTACGGTGGCATTTTGCTTTTTATATTGCATCCTTTTACCCTCCTTGCAAACGGACTTGGGTATTTATTAGGGTTGTTGGTGCAGCTGCTCAACCGGGTGGCGATGGACATTGAATCGTGGCCCTGTTCCGTGCTGGACGGCATATCGGTCAGCCTCGCTGAAACCTGCCTGGTTTACTTCGCCCTGGCCGGCTTTGTGTTTTTCCTGGTATACAAAAGACCGGGATTCCTCCTTGCAGCCATGTCTGTTGCTGTGCTGATATTTGCCTGGAATATCTATGAATTTTATGTTCATCGAATGATCCGACAGCTCATTGTTTTCAGTGTTCCCAAACAATCCGTAATTACTTATGTGGACGGAGGAAAGGGTGTTCTATTAGCCGACACTGCATTTTATAACGGCCCGGGTATGTCGTATCATGTAAATCCATACTTGTGGAAAATCGGTGCTGAACCGCAGCTGCAAGCAGGGGATACTTCGAGTGATGCATGGGTAACCAGGAAGCCATTGTTGAAGTTCTATGATAAAATAATCCTGGTTGTTGACAGTGGTTTTTATTTTTCAGATAAAACGCTGTTTCCAAAAATCGATTTCCTGATACTCTCGCAGAATACCAAAATTAAACTCGACGATCTCTTTAAAAAAACAAAGCCGAAGCAATTGATTATTGATTCGTCCAATTCTATGTACAAGGATAAGCAATGGACTGCTTTGGCTAAGGAACACGGGGTTCCGGTTTATTCTTTGCTTAAGAATGGAGCATTTGTCTATTCATTGAACAGGATGGGAAAAGTAGAATGGAGAACTATAGTTCAATAGTTCAATAGTTTAATAGTTCATTAGTTCAATAGTTATTAGTTCAATAGTCGGACTTTTCTTTAAACTCCGGAACTTCTGAGCACAGGATCATCGGATATCCGCCAGTGGAAAGGAAGCGTCTGCTTTTACACCCCTGTCAGTCTTAATGAGTGAGCAGCATTCTACATTCAAATCATGCTCGAAAAAAAGAAGGGTATTGTTTTTCACCGCCTCTTCCAACAGGATCGTTTTTTCTTCCAGCGTCACCAGGGGCCGCATATCGTATGCCATGATCCAGGGCAGGGGCACATGTCCCATGGAAGGGAACAGGTCGGCGCAATATAAAATCGAATGTTTCCCGGTTTGAATAAGCGGAAGCATCATCGCTTCTGTATGTCCGAATACTTCCCGTACCGAAAACCCTTCGAAAAGTTCTTCCTTGTCTTTGATGAATTTTAATTGCCCGCTTTCCTGAATGGGCAGAATGTTCTCTTTTAAAAAGCTGGCCTTTTCCCTGGCATTTGGATGTGTAGCCCATTCCCAGTGACGTTCGTTGCTCCAATAGGTGGCATTTTTAAATGCCGGTTCGTAACCGCTTTTATCATGCTTCCATTTTACGCTGCCGCCGCAATGATCAAAATGGAGATGCGTAAGAAACACATCGGTGATGTCGTCTTCGTGAAAGCCATGCTTCTTCAGGGACTTGCTGAGCGTATCATCGCCGTTCAGGTAGTAATAGGAAAAGAATTTGTCATCCTGTTTGTCACCCAGGCCGTTGTCAATGAGAACGAGCCGGTTGCCCGATTCCACCAGCAGGCAGCGTGCCGACCAGTTGCACATGTTATTGTCGTCGGCAGGATTTACTTTATTCCAGAGTGATTTAGGCACAACGCCAAACATGGCACCGCCGTCTAATTTGAAATTTCCTGCGTGGATGGTGTATAGATTCATAATGCAGGCGAATTTCTGAATTTATTTCAAAATTCAGCGAATTTGAATTACCAGGCGGCCACTTGCATTTATTACTAACTTTTGTAATGCCGGGTAACCCAACCTCTTTGCCGGCAATTGCATCTTGTAATTTAGTGGCTGTTTGTCTGACAGGATTTTTAAGGAATACTTTCTTCGCAACAAATCTAAACTATTAAATAGAAATGCATGAATAAAAAACTACGCTAAGTTATTTACATATTCCTTGTTCCGGTAGCGGGTACTGCTGTTTACTAGCGTACCTTTTCATTGGTTATTCACGTATTCGTTTTTTCATACGAATCCGGATCAAGGCAAAACAGTGACTTAGTCAATAAGGCTTTTGATAATTACTATTGAATTTAATCTCGGGAAATACTATTTAAACCAAGTTACCATGAAAAAAAATCTACTAATTCTTTTAACGCTTCTCTGTTTCAATCATTCGAAAGGCCAAGCCGTTTTTTCAAAGGTTTATTATGATGCCAGTCTTGATATTTATGGATATTCCATTGTGCCTTCCCCGGACAACGGATTTTTGATATGCGGCAATAAGTTTAACGAAGGACTTATTTATAAAATTGATTCAGCCGGCACCATTGTGTGGGCTAAAAAATACGCCATTGGAAGCGTTACAAAGTTCAGCTTGATAGCCGCGGCAGGCGATTCCAATTATGTGGTGGTTGGAAATGCAGCCACAGCCACCACAGAGCGACTTGTTTGTATGAAGATAACCGCTTCAGGCGACACACTCTGGACCAGTAGGATCGGGGGTGCCAACCTGACATCGGCGACTTCTGTGCAGCAAACTTCTGATGGCGGATTTATCCTGTCAGGCCTCACAACGGCCTCCTCGCCGCCATACTATGAATCGATGGTTGTAAAACTAGATTCCTCAGGTGGTTTGGAATGGAATTCCCTCGTGACTACGGGAACCCATTCGAATTATATCTATTCTGTAAAGGAAACGCCGGACTCCGGTTATGTTGCCATTGGAACATCGGATAGCCTTAATCATTACCGCCTGATGTTGTTCAGATTGAATTCGGGAGGAACTTTTTTGTGGGGAAGAAAATATGTGAGTACTTCTCCATTCGATCTCCAGGGTGCTGACATTTCTGTATTGCCCGATGGTTTTATTTGCCTGGGAGGCAAAGGACTTGATTATATGTTGATGAGGACCGATACTTCCGGAAATGTACTTTGGGGTCAATCCTACTGGGTGACCAGTTTTGGGCAATGTTTGAGCTGCAATCCGTCAAGGCTAAAAACCACATCCGGTGGTGGTTATGTTTTCGTGAACGGCAATGATCCGTTTTCCGGCTCCCAGAGTTCCATGGCCTGCGTGGATTCCGTGGGAAATGTAAAATGGTTTCAATCGGTCCTGATGAGCCCCACTGACATCACCGAAACCTCCGACAGCGGCTTTGCCGTAGTGGGTCTCGGCCCTTTGTATGGAGTGAGAGGCATGTCAACCAGCACGAATCCCCAGGTTGGCGTGCTGCGTACCGATTCAATGGGCAATGGCACTTGTACATTTTCTTTTACGTTGTTTACAAATTCGGAATCTATGGTTTTTTATCCATTGTCCTATACCACCTCTTCACCAGGGACTGTCAGCAATGTCCAGCCTGTCATAACCACGGATATTTTAGTGACAGATACCGGATGCGTTGCTTTCTTTGGCGGTTTCGAAGAAGTGATTCCTGATAATTTTATCTCCATCTATCCTAACCCGGCAACGTCGCTTACACAGATTTACTTTGCCAAACCGGCCAGGCAATACGACTTGTCTGTTACGAATGTACTTGGACAGGAAGTATTTTCCAGGATACTTACAGGAGAAGAAACCCGTAAATTTTCTATGGATGTTGATTTCCCGGCCGGCATGTACGTAGTATCGATACGTAATGACAAATCGAACTATTCGAAACGGCTCCTGATCAGGGATTGACTTGTTAGTAACCCTGTGAACAGAAATCATTTCCGCCAATCGAGGTTTCTTTTTTGATTGTAATTTTGGAGCACTAACCAGGATGACAGTAATAACACACAGCCCTCCTGGTTGCAGACTTCTAATTTCTAACTTCTGAACTTCTGAACTTCTGAACTTCTGAACTTCTGAACCTCTGAACTTCTGAACTTCTGAACTTCTAACTTCTAACTTCTAACTTTTGACTTTTGACTTTTGACTTTTGACTTCTGACTTAAAACTTCTAACTTCTAAAAGTGAAACGAATCCATTTCATAGCCATCGGCGGCAGCGCCATGCATAACCTGGCATTGGCATTGCTTGAGAAAGAATATATCATTTCAGGTTCCGATGACGAGATTAATGAACCCTCCAGGTCGCGTCTTCTGGCGAAAAATATTTTGCCCCAGCAAATCGGATGGTTTCCCGAAAAACTGGATTCCGGTATGGAAGCGGTTATCCTGGGCATGCATGCCCGTGCCGACAACCCTGAATTGATCCGGGCGACGGAACTTGGGCTAAAGATATTTTCCTATCCCGAATACCTGTACGAGCAAAGCAAGGATAAGAAACGTGTGGTGATAGGCGGCAGTCATGGCAAGACAACGATCACGTCCATGATCATGCATGTGCTGAAAACCCTCGGCCATGATTTCGATTATATGGTTGGAGCGCGGGTGGAAGGTTTTGAAACGATGGTAAGACTGAGTGCCTCTTCACCGGTCATGATCCTGGAAGGGGATGAATACCTCGCTTCACCCATCGACCGTCGACCCAAATTCCATTTATACCATCCCGACATTGCCCTGGTCAGCGGCATTGCCTGGGACCATATCAATGTATTTCCGACATTTGAGGAATACGTAGAACAGTTCCGGATTTTTGCCGATATGGTTCCCGCTTCCGGAACCCTGGTTTACTGCGTGAACGATGAAGAAGTAAAAAAAGTAGCGGAACGATCCACGAGCCGTTGCAGGAAGATTCCATATGGCATTCCGGAGTTTACCATAGAAAACGGGCAATCGTTCCTGGAACTGGCCGGCAGCCGTACACCGTTAAACGTCTTCGGTGATCATAACCTGATGAACCTGGAGGGCGCCCGTTTGGTTTGCAAAGAACTTGGCGTGGGGGATAAGGAATTCCTGGAAGCGATAACGTCTTTCAAAGGCGCAGCCCGCAGGCTTGAACTCTTATCGAAGAATGAAAATACGACCGTCTTCAAGGACTTCGCGCATTCTCCATCCAAACTCAAGGCTACGACGGAAGCGGTAAAGAAACAATTCCCTGACCGGAAACTCGTTGCCTGCATGGAATTGCATACGTTTAGCAGCCTGAATGAAAATTTCCTGGCTGAATACAAAGGGTCCATGAAAGATGCCGATGTGCCCGTGGTTTATTTTAATCCCCATACCATCGAGCATAAGAAACTCAAGCCGATAACGGAAGAGCAGGTCAGGCAGGCTTTCGACGACAGCAGGATACTGATCTTCACCGATTCGCCGGCATTAAAGGAATATTTGCTGAATGCCGATTCAGGTAATTCGGTTTTCCTGCTGATGAGTTCAGGTAATTTTGACGGATTGGAGCTGGAAGAGCTGGCGAAAGAAATTGTATTGAAAGAGGCCTGAGCTTTCTAGAACCTATCTCAAAAGTATGTGTTAGTGATTTTTCAAGCATTTGTCAGCCAGACAAGGCGCTTTTCGCAGCCCATACCAGGCGGGTATTAGCAAGGAAAGCAACGCAGTATGGCTGACAAAGGCGCTGAAAAAGCGCAACAGATATTTTTGAGATAGGTTCTAACTTCCAAATACTTTTTTCAGAATATCCGTTACGCGGGCAGCCGGGTCTTTCCTGATTTTTTTCTCTTCCTGTCCGACGAGATAGAACAGTCCCGATAAAGCGCGGTCGGTAATATAATCGTCGAGATTCGGATTCAGTTTCTTTACAAAAGGAATTTTGTTGTAATTGGTAACAAGAGGCTTGTAGTATCTGGTTACTTCGGCAGTTTCAATAGCCTTCTTAATGACAGGCTTGAATTCGGTTTTGAGAGGCGAATACGTTGTTTTTCGCAGGTAGGAGGTGGCGGCAGTGTCGGTGCCTTTCAGAATATTAATACCGTCGTTAATTGTCATTTTGGTAACGGCATTCACGAAAATGGGTGCAGATTTTTTCGCAGCTTCTTCAGCGGCGCGATTCATGGACATCACAAAGTTGTCAACCGTTTTGCCCATACCCATGGAGCGCAGGGTAGATTCAGCCTGTTTTACGTCTTTAGGCAAAGGGATCTTGATTTTGGGATTTTTGAAATAACCATCCACTTTGGAAGCGCTGCCCGAAGCGTTCTTGCTTCCCACGTTTAAAGCTTCTTTAAGGCCTTTTACGATGTCATCATTGCTCAGGCCCTTGCCTAAGGCGCTGTTTACGGTATTGGTGATCTGGTTCAGGTTAATCTGGCTGAAACCTAAAACGGCCGTAAATAACAGCAACGAAAGAATTACTTTTGTTTTCATAGTTTGGTTTACCATAGCATATCAATTGCCTTGCCACTGGATAATATGGCCGGGATTATTCATTTGGAATTCATTCATACGGGAAGAGATTCTCAGAAGTTAGCTCAAAAACGAATTAAAACCAACGATCCCGATAGCTATCGGGAACGAATCATTACGAATTAACTAATCAAGCTTAAAATTCCTTTAATTAGCAAATCAGCAAATCAGCAAATCAGCTAATCAACTAATCCGCAAATCTCCAAACCTTGTCAACCGAAGCTTTAGCGTAGGTTGATCTCCAAATCTTCAAATCTCCAAATCAACCCATGGCACTAGCAGAAATAATCACCATCGGAGACGAGTTACTCATCGGGCAGGTCGTGGATACAAACAGCGCCTGGATGGCTCAGCAACTCAATTTCATCGGCGTGAAAGTAAAGCAGATTACTTCCGTGTCTGACGATGAAACGCATATTGTAAATGCCTTGAACGAAGCATCCACGCGTGCCGACATTATCCTGATGACAGGCGGCCTGGGCCCCACGCGCGATGACCTCACCAAGTATACCCTTTGCAAATATTTCAAGTCGAACCTGCGCTTTGATGAAGACGTTTTCATGGACATTGAAAAAATATTCCATGATCGCGGAAAGACGGTTACGGAGGTGAATCGCAAGCAGGCCGAAGTGCCTGAAAAATGCCAGGTGCTGCGCAATACCCGCGGCACGGCCCCGGGCATGTGGTTTGAAAAGGACGGCAAGGTGTACGTCTCCCTGCCGGGCGTACCGCCGGAGATGACAGGTATGATGGAGTTGAGCGTGCTTCCCATGCTGAAGAAGCACTTTAAAACGCCGGCTATTTTTCACAAGACCGTCCTGACCCAGGGTATCGGCGAATCCTACATGGCCGACATGATAAAAGACTGGGAAGATGCACTTCCTCCAAACCTGAAGCTGGCTTATCTTCCCGGACAGGGCATTTTAAAGCTGCGCCTGTCAGGGACCGGTGAAACAGCGGATAAACTGGAATCGCAGGTGATGGAAGAAATAAAAAAGCTGGAATGGATCATTGAAGATTTCATTTACGGTTACGACGACGATTCCCTGGAAAAAATTGTCGGGACATTGCTTGCCGAAAAAGAAGCGACGATCTGCACGGCGGAAAGCTGTACCGGCGGGTACATCGCTCACCGGCTTACCACGGTGCCCGGAAGCTCCAGGTATTACGTTGGTTCCATCGTTGCTTATGCTAACATGGTTAAGGAGAATTTCCTGGATGTCCCTCCCGAACTCATGAATTCCTATGGAGCCGTAAGCGAAGAAGTGGTGAAAGTAATGGCAGAAAATGCCTCTAAAAAATTCAGAACAACGTATGCCATTGCTTGCTCAGGCATTGCCGGTCCCGACGGTGCAACTCCGGGCAAACCCGTAGGAACGGTATGGATAGCCATCAGCACCCCGGAAGGCTGCATTACAAGGAAACTAGCCCTGGGCAGTGCCCGCATGAAAGTCATAGCCGAAACATCCCTGAATGCCCTGAATATGCTGCGGAAGATCCTTGTTGGCAAGCATGCCTATCACGAGCAAACGGAGAAGGAGTAAGCAGCGGCAGTTGGCAGTCGGCAGTTGGCAGTCGGCAGATGTCTGGAGGTTGAGGAAAGAGGTCAAAAGGCAGAAGTCAAAAGGCAGAAGTCAAAAGAAACAATTGCCTAGTCACCTAGTCACCTAGTCACCTAGTCACCTAGTCACCTAGTCACCTAGTCACCTAGTCACCTAGTCACCTAGTCACCTAGTCACCTAGTCACC
>Ga0315910_10003023_pt1 | contig 14481 bp, 11 predicted proteins | sample EdamamesoilMG_FD_204470 | JGI IMG/M metagenome (GOLD analysis project Ga0315910, IMG submission 204470) | Garden soil microbial communities collected in Santa Monica, California, United States - Edamame soil | ecosystem: Environmental > Terrestrial > Soil > Garden | place: USA: California...
GATCCAGTCCCGGGTGCGCGGTGGTGCGGTGAACGGATGGCTGATCCCGGTCCAGCTGCTGCCGCTGCGCCGGAATACCCGCATGGGATTGAACGACATCGCCGCGAGGCCATTCGACATGGCCACCGTCGGAGGCGTGTAGTCGAAGCTGCTGCCACCCACATGATCCGTCAGCAGCACGCGATCGAAAACCCACTGTCCGTTCACGCGGCGATAGAGCAGGGCATGGTCGTCAAACTCGAAATCGGTGGGCGAAGGCGGGCGGTTGTTGGCGGTTACCAGCGCCCAGTCGCCGTCCATGGCCAGCGACTGCAAGCCAAATTCGCGATACGCGGGTGCCGGCGATGTCAGCACCTGCGTGGGCTGCAGAACGAGCGGCCGCGCCAGCGCGGTGAGCGGCAACAGCGCCACGAGCATGGCGACCATGCGTTTCATGGCAATGCCCTCAGGGTTGATAGGCCAGGAAGTCGTCGTAGTCGACCGCGGCGCGGAACATCACCGGGCCGGAGTTGCCCGTGGGAAGCGCTGCATCGGTCGCCTCGAGCAGCAGGTTGCCGTCGACATACACGCGCAGGTGATTGCCGATGGCATCGAACCTGAGCTGGTACCACGTGGTCGGCCGCACCGTGAAGGCCGCGCTCTTGAGGACCGTGATGCTGCCATTCACGACTTTTCGCAATGACACGGTGTTGGAGTTGCGCAGCGACAGGTAGTAGTAGTTGCGCGAATCCACGTGACGCGCCATGAGCCCGAACCAGCGTTCCTGCGTACCAGTGGCGGTGGCGAAGGTATCCAGTCGGGCGCGCGCGCGCACGATCTGGTCGTTCGTCGGCACGCCGATGCTGGCGCGCGCGTCGCCGGCAATCGAGCTCTGGTAGTACATGCCCGACAATCCGGTCCACAAGTGCCACAGACCGATACCGGTGTGTGTCCAGGGTCCGGCCGAGTCGCCTTCGAAGTCGTTGGCATACAGCGTGGTGTGCAGCGTCGGACTCACGATCACGTTGTCGAACTCGCCCTGGGACCGGTCCGTGACCAGGGCGGCGCGGCCATGAGTCGGGCCGGCACTGTCCGCATCGATGATCAGGCGGCCGTCGACGAACACGCGGTGCAGTGTGCCCACGGACTCGAGCCGTACGCGGTAGTAACGATTGGGCGCGAACGGAAATGCGGCCGCAGCGAGCACGCGCAATGTGCCTCCGGCCATGCGCCGCAACTCGACGCGACCATTGTTGCGCAGGATGACGTCGTAGAAGTTTTCCGGCCCCTGGAATCGGGTCGCGAGGCCGACGCCACCACCCGCCGCCGAGTTGATCTGGCGCAGATCCGCTTCGATGGCCTGGCTGCGGAAATCACTGGCGTCGAGCACGGCGCGCGCCACGAGGTTCATGTTGAGCTGGCGATACGCGCGCGTATTGCCGCGTGGTGCAGTGAAGAACTGGCTGCCGGCGCTGGTGGTCCACCCCGTGCCATTGCCGGTCGCGAAGTTGTCCTCGATCCGCTGCGGCGAGGTGAGGTTTGCGGGTATCTCGAAGTAGTGCACCAGGCCATTGCCGTTGTTGCCCACCAGCACGCGACGTCCGCTGATGGAAATGGCGCGTCCCAGCGACTCGCCGTTCTTCGCGGCCAGCACTGCGACATGTTCGTAGGTCGAGTCAGCGAGCTGGCGAAACACGTTCACGACGAAAGCGTTGCGGTCGTGGCTCCAGGCGTGCTGCAGCAGGAACTCCGGGGATTTGGCAAACGAGCCGGCGGGCCCCGAGCCCATGAAACTGTCGAGCGCCTGAATACGCGTGGCCAGATGGAAACCCTGCGCGAGAATTTCCCGGAACACGTAGGTACCCGACTCATCGCCCCCTGCGACGAACACATCCGGCCAGCGGATTGCGACTTCCGGGCCGAAGAGCGTGGCGCCGGCCGGTCGCTGGGCGCTGCCATAGGGCTGAGTGTTCCAGCCCGTGGCCCCGCCGTAGTCATGAAAGATGAAGGATTCGGGAACCGGATCCCCCTCGCCGTCGGGTTGGTGGACCACTGCCCAGTTGCCCGAGAGATCCGCGGGGCCACCCCGAAATTCATCGTCACTGCCGTCGTTACGCAACTTGCCGAGCAGGACCGCGGAGGTGCGCCAGACACCGGTTGCGTCTTTCTCGTGGACGCGAGCATTCCACGGCCCGCTGCCATCGCCACTGAGGAATCGGCCGCCATCGATGGACAGGTGCCGGCCTGGCGCCTCGGGCGTGAGCTCAGCGAGCGACTGCACCCAGCCGGTAGCGGTGAGTTCCCAGATGTCAGTGCGACCCGCCTGCATGGCCGCGATGCCATTCTGCATGGCCACCGCCCCAGGGATTTTGAAGTCGGGATCTTGCCGGTACTCGTTGAGCCGCCGCAGCACGTTCCAGCGTATGCCGCTGCGCTGGAACAGGAATGCAGTTTGGAAATTCTCATCTAGGAAGGGATCGCCGCCGGGATCCGGAACGCTCCGACCTGCGGTGACAATGGCGTAATCGCCGTCGATGGCGACATCGACGGCGAAGCCGTCGTAGACCGGATCGGGTGTACCAAAGGTCGATAGCTGCTCGACCGTGACGGGACGCGCCCACGACGCACTGGCGCTCAGGGCGCTGAGCATTGCAATAGAAACTGCGAACCGCATGAGACCTGCCGGTGTCACCCGCTGTAGTAAATCCAGTGCAAGGAGCGGGCCACGATGCGATTGCGCAACAATCCCGTCGGCGCGGGGCGACAGGGCCGATTTCGTTTTTCCGGATTGCAGGCGACGGCAACTATTGCAGCCGCACGGGAAAAAACTGCGTGGGTGCTACGGTCGCACTGCCTGAGTAGTTAGTGAATGGCGCGAAGTCCTACACCACGGCGGCGATGCCTGCGCGCAACAAGCTCATTTCTCCGGCTTGGGCGCTTCCGTTACCGGTGCGAATTGCGCCGCGATGCTGAGCTCGACGGTAGTTCGTCCGGCGACGCGAAACTCCAGCGTGAGTGGCACCGGCTTGCCGGTGACCAGCGCGGATTCGAGATCCACCAGCATGAGATGAATGCCGCCGGGTTCGACCCTTACTGTCTGGCCCGGCGCGACGACGATCTCCCGCAGCGGGCGCATGCGCGCCATGCCATCGGCAATCGAGGTCTGATGAAATTCCACGCGTGTCGCGACCGGCGTGCTGGCGGCGACCAGTGCGTCCGGCACCTTGCCGTTATTGGTGATGGTCAGGTAGGCGACACCCATCGGCATGCCGGGCGCGGTGGGGCGCGCCCAGGGATGGGTGATGGTCAACGTGCCGAGGTCGTATCGTTGCGCGGCCGCGGGCAGGACGAAAACGCCGGCCACGAGGAAAACGCAGGATCGACGCAGCATCGTCCCGCGCCAGCAATGAAACTACTTGGAGACGACGCGCATCTTGCGCAGCAGCTGCCGGTCGACGTAGGTGCGGCCGTCGAGAACCAGGCGGTCCTGGTACTGCTGGAGCTGGTGCATCCAGAACATCACGATGATGCAGCAGACCAGCGCGGTAAGCGTGGCATTGAAGGTGATGCCGAGGCCCATGGTCACGCCGGAGATGTCGCCACCCATGGCGCCCTGGGCTTCCTGCAATGCGGCGCCGATGCCGCGCACCGTACCGACGAAGCCCACGGCCGGGATGGCCCAGGCGGTGAACCTCACCATCGAGAGCTTGGTGTCCATGCTCGCCGCTTCGAATTCACACTCGTCGCGCACCGCTTCGGCGGCGTCCTGCACGCTGCGCGTGGCGCCGAAGCGGTTGTACGCCACCATCAGCAGGCGTGGCAGGAAACCATCCTGTTCCTGACGCGGCAACGCTTCGAGTGGCCGCGAATGGACGCGCGCATCTTCTGGCAGGACCACCTGCGCTTCGCCGATGCGCACATAGTCCTTGTCGAGCAGCGTGCGATCTTTCTGCGTGAGCCAGGCCTGGCGGCCGAGCAGCAGCAGCGACCACATGCACAGGATGACGCACAACTCCTGCTCGTGGTCCTTGAGGATGACGTACACCGAGCGCAGCTGGATGACCTGCGCCTTGACGTTGCTGGAGTTGGTGACCGTGATGCGCTGGGACAAGACCGCCTCGGCGCGGGGGCGGATGATCAGGGTCCAGATGCTGTGCATGACGATGACCGCGAGGAGCAGCGCGCTGATGCTGTAGACCGCGTCGTCCAGGACCCAGTGGGGTCGTTCCTGGCGCCCGGTGACAGTCTTTTCGAGGGACAGCGGCGCATTGTTCTCAGTGGCCATGCAGGAATTCTCTCTTCGGTGCCAAGATCGAATGATTGTGGACTAAAAACGTACTCGTTAGTCGTCCAGCCGGATCAATAAGTTCCGCGCTGTTGTGACCGGATTGTAACCGCCCCGTTACTCGGGCTACTACCGTTGCACTGATAGCATGGCGGCCCGGTTTTTTGCCACGCGGCCCTCCATGTCCATTGCCCTCGACCAAGTCACCAAGCGATATCAGGATCAACCGGTTGTCAACGACGTATCGATAGAGGTCGGCGAAGGCGAGTTCTTCGTGCTCCTGGGACCTTCGGGCAGCGGCAAGAGCACCCTGTTGCGCGCCATCGCGGGTCTCACCGGCATCGATCACGGCCGAATTTCGATGCACGGGCGCGACGTGACCCACGTCCGGGCCCGCGATCGCGGTGTTGGACTGGTATTCCAGAACTATGCGTTGTTTCGCCACATGACCGTGGCCGACAACATCGAGTTCGCGCTGCGCGTGCGGCGCATGAAGCGTGCCGAGCGCGTCGCGCGGCGCAAGGAATTGCTCAAACTGGTCGCGCTCGAAGGCCTCGACGAACGTCTTCCGGGCCAGCTCTCCGGCGGCCAGCAGCAACGTGTGGCAGTGGCACGTGCGCTGGCGCACAAGCCGCAGGTGTTGCTGCTCGACGAACCCTTCGGCGCCCTCGATGCCAAGATCCGCGAAGAACTGCGCCGGACCATCCGCGCGGTGCAGCGCGAGCTCGGCATCACCACGGTACTGGTCACGCACGACCAGGAAGAGGCCTTCGCACTGGCCGACACCATCGGCGTGATGAATCACGGCCGGCTGCTGGAGGTCGGGCACCCGCACGATCTGTACGCGCAACCGGCCACGCGCTTCGTCGCCACGTTTCTTGGAGCCGCCAACCTGCTGCTCGCACGCCAGGGCGCCGACGGCATCCGTTTCGGCGCCACGCCCGTCACCGCCGAAGCCACGGAACCCATGTACGCGGGGCGCGAACACGAGGTGGTCGCGGTGCTGCGTCCCGAGGAAGTGGAAGTTGCCCAGACACGCGAGCAGCTGTCCTCGGATTACATCGCGCGCGGCGCCGTCGAGGAGATCGCCTTCACGGGCGCGCTCGAACGCCTGCGCGTGCGCCTGCTCGATGAACCCTGCGCTGCGCAGTTGCTGGGATCGGGCAGCGCCGCCGAAGCCCGCGTGGAGATCACGCGTACCCAGCCCGAGCGGCGTGGCCTGCCGTTGCGCACCGGAACCCAGGTGGCGCTCGGTGCGCGTCGATTGCACGTGCTGCCCACGCCGATTTCCAGCTTCCTCGCCTGTGCTCCAACCGAGTCGGAAGCCGAGGAGCTGGCACGTGAACCGCTGCTCGAGAGCCTCTCGACGCGCATGAAGACTCGCGTGAGTGTGCGCGCCATCGACGGACTCAAGGAATCGCCCGCACCGCTCGCCGGTGTGGCGGCCATTGCCGGTGGTGACAAAGCCGCGGCCACGGTGGAATGGCTGCTGCAGCATGGCGCGGCGGAAGTGCTGGTGCTGCCGAAAAATGCGCCGAGCCCGACGCGGGTCTACATTCACTGGAGCGACGAAGCCGTGCGCCGCGCAACCCTGGCGGTGTCCGCGAGCCTGCTGCGCCATGTGTCGGCTGAGGCCGTCTATCTCGGGATCGTCCCGGAAGGTTCGCCGGCCACGGGCCGCGCGGCACCGATGCGCAAGCTGCTCGACGCACGCGTGGAAGCGCAGCAGCGGCACGGACTCGAGATGCGCACCGAGCTGGCCATCGGCGAGGCGGTAAGCGAAATCACACGCAACCTCTCGGCCGGCTCCGCCCAGATGCTGGTACTGGGCATCACCGACATCACACAGGCGGTCACGGCGTATCGCAACCTGCTCGCGGCGCAGCCCGGCTGGCCGGTGCTGATCGTCTTCCGGCAACCGGATGTGGGTCTGCGCGCCACCGAGCACGCGGCATGAAGGTCGGCCAGCGCGAGCCCAACGTCATTCCGGGATTCGGAATCACGCTGGGATTCACCACATTCTTCCTGAGCGCCATCGTGCTGATTCCGCTGGCCGCGCTGATCCTCAAGGCCGCGGGCATGGATTTCTCGCGATTCGTCGAGGTCATCACCAGTCCGCGCGCGCTCGCGTCCTATCGGCTGTCGTTCGGCGCCTCGCTGATCGCCGCGAGCATGAACATGGTTTTCGGTTTCGCGCTCGCCTGGACGCTGGTGCGTTATGACTTTCCCGGTCGCAAGTTCGTCGATGCCATCATCGACATGCCGTTCGCCCTTCCCACCGCGGTGTCGGGCATCGCACTGACCGCGGTGTTTGCCGGCAACGGCTGGATCGGCCAGTACCTCGAACCGCTCGGCATCAAGGTGGCATACACGTGGATCGGCATCACCGTCGCGCTCACGCTCATCGGCATGCCGTTCGTCGTGCGCACCGTGCAGCCGGCGATCGCGGAAGTGCAGCGCGATCTCGAGGACGCGGCCGAGACGCTCGGCGCCGGCCGGTTCTACGTGTTCCGGCGCATCATCGTGCCGACCGTGCTGCCCGCGCTGCTCACGGGCTTCACACTTGCCTTCGCGCGCGCCGTCGGTGAATACGGCTCGGTGATCTTCATTGCGGGCAACATGCCGATGAAAACCGAAATCACGCCGTACCTCATCGTGATCCGGCTCGAGGAGTTCGACTACGCGGGCGCCGCGGCCCTGGGCTGCGTCATGCTCGCCATCTCGTTCGTGATGCTGCTCGCCATCAACCTGCTGCAGGTGTGGGGACGCAGACGCATGATGGTGTCGCGATGAGGCCCCGCTGATGGCCGGTCCCGCGAATTACGCCGAGCAGTCCGCGGAACTGGCGAGCCGTCCCGGCCACGCCAACTGGCGCGCGACTCTGGTTCGCTGGCTGCTGATCGGTGTGTCGCTCGCATTCCTGGGCGCATTGCTCGCCGCGCCGCTCGCGGCCGTGTTCGCGACGGCGCTGGAGAATGGCTGGGAAGCCTACTTCAGTGCTTTTGCGGACCCCGACACGCGCGCGGCGATCCGCCTCACGCTCGTGACCGCGGCCGTTGTCGTGCCGATGAACACGGTGTTCGGCATCACGGCGGCCTGGTGCATCGCGAAGTTCGAGTTCAAGGGCAAGAGCTTTCTCATCACGCTGATCGACCTGCCGCTCGCGGTGTCGCCCGTGGTCTCGGGACTCATCTATGTATTGTTGTTCGGCCTCAACGGCTGGTTCGGGGCATGGCTGCAGGATCACGAGATCAGCGTCGTGTATGCGCTGCCGGGCATCATCCTCGCGACGATGTTCGTGACTTTCCCGTACGTGGCGCGCGAGCTGATCCCGCTGATGCAGCAGCTCGGCAATGACGAGGAGGAGGCCGCGATCACGCTCGGCGCCGGCGGCTGGTTCACGTTCTTTCGTGTTACGCTGCCGCGCATCCGCTGGGGGCTCGTGTACGGCGTCATACTCTGCAACGCGCGCGCAATGGGCGAATTCGGCGCCGTCTCGGTGGTCTCCGGCAACATCCGTGGGCTGACGACGACGATGCCCCTGCAAATCGAGAACCTCTACAACGAATACAACTTCGTCGGTGCATTCGCCGTGGCTTCCATGCTGTCGCTGCTCGCCGTCGTCACCCTGATCATCAAGACGCTGGTGGAGCGGGGCACCGGGTACCGCCGCCGATGAAACGCAACAGTCTCGGATGGTGGCTGGCAGCCAGCAACGTGGCCATCGTGCTGCTGGTGGCGGCGGGAATTTCCTACTTCGCCATCGACATGCTGCGCGAGCTGGCCGACAGCCAGCAGAAGACCCGCGTGCAGCTCGCCGGCGCCAACTCGCGCGCCGAGATCACGCGCATGGCCGAGGACACTCTTACCTATGCGCGCGTACTGGCCGACCGGCCGCCACTGCGCCGCCTGATCGGCGAACCCGGGCGTGAGGCAGTCACGCCCTTCCTGCGCCGCTTCTGCGAGACCAGCGAGCTCGATGCCTGCGCGGTCTTTGACGGAGCGCAGCTGGTTGCCACGACACGCGCCGACCTGCCGTGGACCCAGCTGTTCACCATTGCATCGGAGCAGGGTGAGCGTTTCATGGCAGCGCCGGGCGGCACGCAGTTCTCGTTCATCGGCGCCACGGCCAAACTACCCGCGCAATACTCCTCGTTCAGCGTCATGGTGGTGCACCTGCTCGACGACGACCTCGCGAAGGTGTTGTCGGCACATTCCGGCCTGCCGGTGCAGATCATCAATTACCGCGCCTACGCCGCGATGGCCGACAACGAGTTCACGTCGTTGCATTCGCAGGCGCTCACCGACGGGCGTTTCGCCGTGCAGCGCATCGACACGCTCGGCCTGTACGCTTCGAGCTATCCCATCATGTCGTCGAACGGGGAGGGCATCGCCCTCATCGAGACGCGGGCCTCTTCACAGGAAACCGACCGCAGCGTGAGCGCGCTGGTCTGGCGCCTCATCATCACGGCATTCGTATTCGCGATGCTGGCCATTGCCGCCGGCTGGCTGCTGGGCTGGCGTGTCACCCGTCCCACGGAAGCACTCACGCACGCGGCCATGCGGCTCGGTCAGGGCGACTTTGCGACTTCCATTCCCACCGCCGGACCGGCCGAGATCGGCCAGCTGGCGCGGACCATGGACGACATGCGCCGCAATCTCGTGGACGTCAACACGGAACTGCGCCAGCGCGAGGCCGAGGCGCAGGTGGTACTGGAGGCGGTCGTCGAAGGTGTGTACGCCGTCGACCAGGAACGCAACATCCGCTACCTGAATCCCCAGGCCGCGCGCCTGCTCGGCATCGAAGCCGCGGATGCCATCGGCAAATTCTGCGGCGACGTGCTCAAGCCCTGCGGCCCCAATGGCACGCGTCCGTGCGCCACCACGGCCTGCCCGATCCTGCGTGCGCGACAATCCGGCAGCGCGCAATCGGTCGAACAACTCCAGACGAGTTCCGGCAATCGCCAGACCGTGATCACCAGCTCGCGCATCGTCGACGGCATGCAGGTGCAGGTGATGCGCGACGAAACCGAGCTCGAAGGCGTGCGGCGCGCACGCGATACCGTGCTGGCGAATGTCAGCCATGAATTCCGCACGCCGCTCGCGGCGCAGCTCGCGTCGATCGAGTTGCTGCGCGACGGTCTCAAGACCAGTCCGCCCGAGAAACTGGAGGAACTGGTTCTTTCCCTCGAGCGCGGCACGTTGAGGCTCACGAGGCTCATCGACAACCTGCTCGAGAGCGTGCGCATCGAATCCGGTCAGCTCGACGTACGTCGCCAGAGCATCGAGCTCAAGGACGTGATCGAAGACGCCCGGGTGCTGGTCGAGGCCCTGCTGCGCCAGCGCCGCCAGGCGCTCGAAGTGGACGTGCCGGAGACGCTCACGCTGCAGGGTGATGCGACGCGGCTCACCCAGGTGTTCGTCAACCTCATCGCCAACGCCAGCAAGTTCGCGCCGGAAGGCACGGCGGTGCGGGTCGGAGCGCGGGTCGCGGACAACCAGGTGACCGCCTGGGTGGAAGACGCCGGACCCGGACTGCCGGAAGGTGATGCGGCGAGCATCTTCGAGCGCTTCAAGCGTGGCGGCTCGCACGAGCCTGAACCCGGCGGACTGGGACTGGGACTGTGGATCTCACGGTCCATTATCGAGCGGCACGGAGGCAGTATCACCGCCGCGCGCACTGCGGACGACTACACGCGCTTCACGCTCACATTGCCGGTCGAACCCGGGGAGCCGGGATGAAAATCCTGGTCGCGGATGACGATCTCGACTTGCTGGGACTGGTGGCCTACTCGCTGGGCCAGGCCGGATATCTCGTGGTCAAGGCCAGCGACGGTCCGAGTGCGCTCGCGACCTTCGATGCCGAATCTCCGGACCTGGTGATCCTCGACATCAACATGCCCGGAGCCTCCGGGTTCGAAGTGTGCACCGCCATCCGTGCGCGGGGCGACGCGCCGGTGATGATGCTGACGGCGCGCGGCGAAGAACAGGACCTGGTCAAGGCGCTCGAACTCGGTGCGGACGACTATCTGACCAAGCCGTTCAGCCCCAGGACGCTGCTGGCCCGCGTCAAGGCGCTGCTGCGGCGTGCCAGCACGGATCGCAGCCACGCACCGCTGTCCGCGGGTCGCGTGACCCTGGACATCGAGAACTACACGGTGCGCATCGGCGACGGCCAGCCCATCAGTCTCACCAAGCTAGAATTGCGGTTGTTGCAGATGCTGCTGGCGCAGGTCGGCCGCACCGTGAATTCTGACCGCCTGCTGGTGCAGGTGTGGGGACATCGTGGCTCGGGCGACCGGCAGCTGCTCAAGCAGCTCGTGCATCGGTTGCGTCACAAGATCGAAGCCAATCCGGCCGTGCCGCAGCTGCTGCAAACCGCTCCGCCCGCGGGTTACAAGCTGGTGGTCGAGTAACGCCTCGTCAGCGATTCATCGCGGCCGTGATCTGGTCGAAGATGCCGCCGGTGGCGAAGTGGGTTTTCTGCGCGAGTTTCCAGCCACCAAAATGATCGATGCCGACGAGTTCGATGGCGGCGAACTGCGCTGCGTATTTCACCGCGACATCCTGATTGCGCGGCCGGTAGTAGTTCTTCGCGGCAATTTCCTGGCCTTCGGGCGTGTACAGGAACTCGAGATAGGCCTGTGCCACCGCACGTGTGCCGCGACGTAGCACCACTTTGTCTATCACGGCCACCGAAGGTTCGGCGCGCACGCTGATCGACGGCGCCACGATGGCGATCTTGCCGGCGCCCAGCTCGCGCAGCGCCAGGTGCGCCTCGTTTTCCCAGGAAATGGCGACGTCGCCGATGTCCCGTTGCGCGAACGTGGTCAACGCGCCCCGCGCGCCGGTGTCGAGTACGGGCACGTTCTGGTACAACTTCTCGACGAAGGCGCGCGCACTTTCCTCGTTGCCGCCAGGCTGGCGTTCAGCCCAGGCCCAGGCAGCCAGGTAGTTCCAGCGTGCGCCGCCGGAGGTCTTGGGATTCGGCGTTACCACTGCCACGTCATCGCGCGCCAGGTCGCCCCAGTCGCGGATGTTCTTCGGATTGCCCGCGCGCACCAGGAACACGATGGTCGAGTAGTAGGGCGCGCTGTTGTCCGGCAGCCGTTCTTCCCAGTTGAGCGGCAGCAGTTTGCCCTTCTCGGCGATGGCATCGATATCGCTGGCAAGCGCCAGCGTCACCACGTCCGCCGGCAAGCCGTCGATGACGGCGCGCGCCTGGCGACCGGAGCCGCCATGTGACTGGCTGATACGCACGCTTTGGCCGCTGGTCTTCTGCCAATGCGCGGCGAAGGCGGCGTTGATGTCTTCGTACAGCTCGCGTGTCGGGTCGTAGGACACATTGAGCAGTACCACTTCACTTTCAGGTCCTTTGCTGCAGCCGCTGATTGTCAGCGTGGCAAGCGCAAACATCAGACCGATGCGGGTCTTCAGCATTCGCGGGATCCGGGCACCATGGGGGCGCTGAGACTACCAGTTCAGCCCGGCTTTACGAATCCGGTTCCATGTGGAATGTTGGCCGCCTGGGGCCAGTGGGCAGCCCATCAAACATTCAATCAAGGAGTACCCATGCGTTTTTCCCGGATCGGCGCGGTTCTGCTGTGCGCAAGTGGGGCGGCCCAGGCGGCGCCGGAGAGAATGAAAGGAGTGCAGGTCGGCGAAGGTGGCGCGCTCAGTGTCCAGGAAATGCCGGTGCCGAAGCCGGGCGCGGGTGAAGTGCTGATCAAGGTGCGCGCCGCGGGCGTGAACCCGGTCGACTGGAAGATCGCGGCGCGACGGATCGGACAGGTCGCGGGCACGGATGTTTCGGGCGTCATCGATACGCTGGGAGACGGTGTCACCGGATGGAAGGTGGGCGAGCAGGTGCTCGGGTTCGCACGGCAGAGCGGCAGTTATGCCGAGTACGCGGTGGTGGCCGTGGACAGCCTGGCGCGCAAGCCGAAGTCCATGACCTTCGAAGAAGCAGCCGGCGTGCCCATCGCGGCAGAAACTGCCTACCGGGCGTTGCACGAAGTGGGCGGGGTGAAGAAGGGTCAGACCGTGCTGATCCATGGCGCCGCGGGGGGAGTGGGCTCGGCCGCCGTGCAGATCGCCACGGCCGCCGGCGCACGTGTCATCGGCACCGCGTCGGCTAACAACCTCGAATTCCTGAAGTCCATCGGCGCCGACCAGGTCATCGACTACCGCGCACAGAAATTCGAGGACGTCGTGAAGAACGTCGACCTGGTGCTCAACACCGCGAACAAGGAGACCAACGATCGTTCGATCGGCGTGGTGCGCGAAGGCGGCATGCTGGTTTCCATCGTCGGAATGCCCGACCAGAGCATGTGTGGCGTGGCGAAGATCCGTTGCGGCATGCCCATGCGCGACAGTGGCGCGTCGAACGCGGAAATGCTGGCGCGCGTGGCGGAATTGGCCGATGCCGGCAAATTCAAGGTGATCGTCGACGGCGTATTCCCGATGGAGGAGGCCGGGAAGGCCTGGGAGAAGAGCCGCGAGGGTCACACGCGCGGCAAACTCATCATCCAGGTGTCGCCGGGACCCACGATGAAACATCAATGACGCGTGGGCGCCTGATCATCACCGCCGCGGTCCTCGCGCTATGCGGCGCAGGCCATGCAGCGGATGCGGTGCTGGAGCGCGCCGCGCAGGCGCTCGGGATCGAGCGTGTCGACAGCGTGCAGTACCAGGCCAATGGCATGTACTACCAGTTCACGCAGGCGCCGGCGCCCGGGCTGCCGTGGCCTCCCTTTGAAGTGCAGGACTACATCGCCACGCTCGATTACGCGCGCAGCGCCGTGCACGCGAAGTATCACCGTGTGCAAGTGCAGGAGCCGGGGCGCGCACGGCCGCATGCTGAAGCCACCATGGATCAGTATGCGGTCGACGGCGTGAGCTGGAATCTCACGCTGCAGCCGACCGCAATGCCGGCCAATCTCGCGGAACGCAATGCCGAGCTCTGGGCGTCGCCGCAAGGGTTTATCAAGGCGGCGCTGGCACACGGCGCGACAGTAAGTCCCGATCAGTTGGGTCACCGGGTCGCATTCCAGATAGGTCGGTATCACTATGACGGCAGCCTGGACAAACAAGGCGCGCCGCGCAGGGTGCGCACCTGGATGGATTCGCCCGTGCTCGGCGACACCGAGATCGAGTTCTATTACGACGAGTATCGCGATTTCGATGGCGTGCGTTTCCCGACCATCATTCGCCGTGCCGTCGGGGGACTGCCCTGGTACAACCTGTGGGTCACTGCCGTGCGCGTCAATGTGGCCACCCCTCTTGCGATTCCGGCCGAAGTCGTCGCCAATCCCGCGCCGGACAACAAGCGCGTCGAGGTGACGGAGCTCGCGCCGGGCGTGTGGAATTTTGGCGGCGGCACGCACAACAGTGTGATCGTCGAGCAGCAGGCGGGCCTGGTGGTCATCGAGGCGCCACACCACGAGGAACGTTCGATCGCCATCCTCGAAGAAATCCGCAAGCGCTTCGGCGCTCGCAAGATTCGCGCGGTGATCAACACGCACGCGCATTTCGATCATGCCGGAGGACTGCGTACTTTCGTCGCGGCCGGCGTGCCGGTGATCACGCATGAGGTAAATGCGGCGTATTTCGGCAAGGTCTGGCAGCAGCCGCACACTCTCAACCCGGATCGCCTCGCCAGGGACTGGAAGTCACCGCGCTTCGAGACATTCACCGACAAACTACTGCTGCCGGATGCTGCGCGGCCCATCGAGCTGCACGCCATCCGCGGCAGCGGGCACAACGACGCATTTGCCATGGCCTGGCTTCCGGAACAAAAACTGCTGGTCGAGGCGGATGCGTGGACGCCGACCCCGCCCGGGGCGAAGCCTGCGTCGCGCGTGAATCCGCTCTGGATCAATCTCTACGAGAATATCCTGCGCCTGAATCTCGCCGTGGACCGCGTCATGCCCCTGCACGGCACGGTGCAGGACATCGCGACGTTGCGCGCCGCCATCGGGGTGACACTGCAGCCGCTGTAGCGCCGCCCGTCACGGCGCGAGCAGCCGGAACTGGCATGGCGCGCGCCGGCGCGGTATATGCCCCACATGAATTCCGAACAGGCTCTGCCGCATTGTCACGCGCCGCGCTTCGACAGCGGCAATCCGCTCGCCGAGGCGAATATCCGCCGTGCCTTCTGGTTGACCACGGCAATGATGATCGTGGAGATCGCGGGGGGCTGGTGGTTCAACTCCATG
>Ga0315910_10003024_pt1 | contig 14480 bp, 9 predicted proteins | sample EdamamesoilMG_FD_204470 | JGI IMG/M metagenome (GOLD analysis project Ga0315910, IMG submission 204470) | Garden soil microbial communities collected in Santa Monica, California, United States - Edamame soil | ecosystem: Environmental > Terrestrial > Soil > Garden | place: USA: California...
CAGGTCGAGGGCGTCATGCGCGAGATCCAGACCGACGCCTACACGCTGAACGACCTGCAGCGCATCGAGGGCGCCGAGAAGTTCAAGGCCCAGTCGGCGCCGCAGTCCTACATCCGCAGCATCGGCACCGACGACAAGATCCGCATGGGCCAGCTGGACGTGGGCGAGAACACCAACACGCCCTTCCGCGGCGTGGAGGACAAGGTCTACACGATCAAGCCCATGAGCAAGACGCAGAAGTACACGCGCGGCCAGGTGGGCAACTTCCTGTGGAAGCTCGAGAACGACAGCCGGCGCGTGAAGGTCACGCGCGTCAAGCTCACGCCGGCCGAGAAGCTCTCGCCCGGCCAGCTCGGCAAGGACGAGTGGATCTTCGAGGCCGAGCTGACCACGCGCAGCAAGGTCGACACCACGCCCGCGCCCGCGGCCACCGGCCAGGGCTGAGCCGCGTCGCGGCGGCGCGCATCATGCCCCTGCGCATCGCCATGTGGTCGGGGCCGCGCAACATCTCGACCGCGCTCATGCGCTCCTTCGGGAGCCGCGCCGACACGGCCGTGTGCGACGAGCCGCTGTACGCGCACTACCTGCTGCACACGGGCGCCGACCATCCCGGGCGCGACGAGATCGTGGCGCGCTGCGAGAGCGACTGGCGCCGCGTGGCCGCCTTCCTGACCGGCCCCGTGCCGGAGGAGAAGGCGGTCTTCTACCAGAAGCACATGGCGCACCACCTCCTGCCCGGGATCGGGCGCGAGTGGCTGGCCGGGCTCACGCACGCCTTCCTGATCCGCGACCCGCGCGAGATGCTGCTCTCGCTCTCCAAGGTGACGCCGCACCCCGGCGCGCTCGACACGGGGCTGCCGCAGCAGCTGGAGCTCCTGCGCGAGGTCGAGGCGCGCACGGGCAAGACGCCGCCCGTGGTCGACGCGCGAGACGTGCTCGAGCGCCCCGGAGAGCTCCTGTCGGCGCTGTGCGCGGCCCTGGGGCTCGAATACACGCCGGCCATGCTGCGCTGGGAGGCGGGTCTGCGGCCCACGGACGGCATCTGGGCCCGGCACTGGTACGCCGAGGTGGCGCGCTCGACCGGCTTCGAGCGCTGGCGCCCGCGCGCGGGCGAGCTCCCGGCCGAGCTGGCGCGCGTGCACGAGCAGTGCCTGGCGCCCTACCGCGAGCTGCACGGGCGGCGCCTGGTGGCGTAGACTCCGCCGCCGATGCTGCAGCAGTTCGACCCGGCCAACGCCGACCTGCTCGTCAACGTCAACGGCGAGCTCGTGCACCGCGACCAGGCGCGCATCAGCCCGTTCGATTCGGCGGTGCAGGGCGGCGACGCCGTCTGGGAGGGGCTGCGCCTGTACCGCGGGCGCATCTTCCGCCTGAACGAGCACCTCGACCGCCTGCGCGGCTCGGCCCTGGCGCTGGCCTTCCCGGCCATTCCCTCGCACGAGGAGATCACGGCCGAGATCAAGAAGACGCTCGTCGCCAACCGCATGCAGGACGGCGTGCACATCCGCCTGACGCTGACGCGCGGCGTCAAGGTCACCTCGGGCATGGACCCGCGCCTGAACCGCTCGGGCCCGACGCTGATCGTGCTGGCCGAGCACAAGGCACCCGTGTACTCGAAGCAGGGCCTGAACCTGATCACGAGCACGGTGCGGCGCTTCCCGCCCGACGGCCTCGACCCCAAGATCCACCACGCGAACCTGCTGCAGTCGATCCTGGCCAAGCTGCAGGCCAACGCGGCCGGCGCCGACGACGCCGTCATGCTCGACGCGCGCGGCTTCGTGGCCGAGACCAACGCCACGCACCTCTTCCTCGTGACGCGCGGCATCGTCATGACGCCGCGCACCGTGGCTTGCCCCGAGGGCATCACGCGCGCGGCCGTGATCGAGCTGTGCAAGCAGCACCGCATCCCCAACGCCGAGCGCGACCTCTCGCTGACCGAGTTCTACCGCGCCGACGAGGTGTTCTGCAGCGGCACAATGGGCGAGCTGGCCGGGGTGACGCACATCGACGGGCGCACGATCGGCGAGGGCGCGGTGGGCGCGACCACGCAGCGCCTGTCCGAGCTCTACCGCGTGCTCGTGCACAGCGAGGGCGTCGCGCTGGTATGAGCGCGGCATGAACGAGGCAGGGGCAGGCGCGCCGGTCGCGCCCGCGCGGCGCGTGCTGTGGGCGGCCGGCCTGCTGCTGCTCGTGCACGCGCTGCTGATCGTGCTCGACGGGCGCGCCATGGGCTGCACGACCGACGAGCCCAACTACTTCAACGGCGCGCGCATCATCCTGCGCCACGGCTGGGTGACCGAGACCACCCTGTTCCAGGGGCCGCTGCCGCTCTTCGCGAACCAGCTGTTCGTGCCCGACTTCCCCTCTGGAGGCTTCACGAGCAGCGCGCAGAAGGGGCTCATGGTGCGCGGGCGCTGGGGCACGCTGCCCTTCGCGCTGCTCTCGGCCGCGCTCGTGTTCGTGTGGGCGCGGCGCCTGTTCGGCGACGCGGGCGGGCTGTTCGCGCTGGTCGTGCACGCGCTGAATCCGCTCCTGCTCGGCTACGGCAGCCTGATGCTGGTCGACGCCCAGCACGCGGCCGTGACGCTGCTGGCGCTCTACGTCCTGTGGCGCTGGCTCGAGACGCGCGCGGCCTGGCTCGTGCCCTGGATCGGCGTGACGCTCGGGCTGGCGCTGGGGACGAAGTACCTGGCCGTGCTGCTGGCCGTGCCGGTCGGGCTGACCGTGGCCGTGGCCGCGGCGCGCCCCGCGCCCGGCGCGCGCGGCCTGCGGCTCGCGTCCGCGCTGGGGTGCGTGCTGCAGGTCGTCCTGGCCGCGCTGGGCACGCTGCACGCGCTCTACCTCTTCCGCGAGGGCATGGCCCCGGCCGAGGTCGAGGCCTACGCCAGCGGCCCGATGCGCTCCCTGATCGGCACGCCCGTCCTCGGGCGGATGGCCGCGCTCCTGCCCGCGCCGTTCCTGCGCGGGGTCGACTTCCAGCTCGCCCAGGGCGAGCGTGACTGGGAGCCGTTCCTGAACGGCGTCTTCGCGCACGGGCACGGGGGCTACTACGTCTGGTCGATCCTGTGCAAGACGCCCGAGATCGTGCTCGTGTGCACGGGCCTGGCCCTCGTCCTGCGCGCATCGCGCCTCGTGCGCGGCGACGCGCCCGCCGGCTGGCGCAGCGCCGCCGCGGCCATCCTGCCGTTCGCGCTGCTCTCCTTCGGGTACCTCAGCCTGGGCACGAGCATGCAGCTCGGCATCCGCTACGTGCTGCCGCTGCTGCCGCTCCTCTGGCTGGCGAGCGGCGCGCTCTTCTGGAATCCGAGCGCGCGCGCGCTCGGAGCGCGCGTCTTGCTGGCGTGTGCGCTCGTGGGCGGGCTGCAGGCCGTGGAGCTCGCGCGCAACTGGCCCGACTGGATCGCGTACTACAACACGCTCTCGGGCGGCCAGCGCCTGGCCTTCCGGCGCTTCACGAGCACGAACAGCGACTTCGGCCAGTACCAGGTCGACGGGCTCGAGCGCCTGCGCGCCGAGCACGGCGAGTTCCAGGTGCTGGGGCCCACCAGCGGCGCGCGCTTCGGGAGGATCGCCGTCGACGACGACGCCTTGCGCGCGCAGGACCCATCCGAGCGCTCGCGCTCGCGCTTCGAGTGGCTCACCTGGCAGGAGCCGTTCGCGCACCTGGGGGCCTCGTGGTGGCTGTTCGAGCTCACGCCCGCGGCGCTCGAGCAGCACGTGGCCGAGCGCGACGACCCGCGCCTGCGCCGCGACCTCGCGCTGGCGTACCTCGGCGCGGGCCAGCGCGCCGAGGCCGAGGCCCAGCTCGTGCGCCTCCCGCCCGAGCTCTCCGCGCCGCTCCAGAAGCTCCTCGCGCACGAGGATGCCGCGCGCGCGCGCCCCGAGCGCCGCCCGCTCGAGGCGCTGCTCCAGGACTGGCGCGCGCTCGGTCGCCCCGACCGCGCCGAGGCCGTCGCGCTCGAGCATGCGGCGGCCCTGGGCGACTCCGAGGTGGCCGTATTCGCGCGCGCCCAGGCCTGCGAGGAGCGCAAGGACTACGCCGGCGCCGTCGCCCTGCTCGACCGCGAGTACGCCGATCCGGCCGACCCGACCCAGCTCTGGCTCGTGCGAGACCTGCGCAAGGCCGGCGACCTGGCGCGCGCCGCCCGCGTCTTCGCCGCCATCGAGCAGCGCCTGGGCGACTCGCCCGTCACGCAGACCCCGCAGTTCCGCGAGGCGAAGCAGGAGCTCGAGGCGCAGCAGCGCTATCTCGAGCTCTTGCGCTGAGGGGGCTCAGCGCGGGGCGAGCCGGGGCGTGGCGGCGGTCTCTGCGCGCACGCGCTCGTGGTAGCTCTGCAGGCTGCGCACCTCGAGCTTGCCCTTGTGCAGCGCGGTCAGCGCGCTGACCACGGCCTGGATGCCGGCCAGCGTCGTGATGCAGGGCACGTGCGTCTGGACGGCGGCGGCGCGGATGGAGGAGTCGTCCTTGCGCTCCTTCTTGCCGTAGGGCGTGTTCAGCACCAGCGCGATCTCGCGGTTCTTGATCAGGTCGACGATGTGCGGGCGGCCCTCGTCGACCTTGTTCACGCGCTCGCACTGGATGCCGTTGGCACGGATGGCGCGGTAGGTGCCGTCCGTGGCGACGAGCTCGTAGCCCAGCGCCTCGAGCGCGCGCGCCTCGCCCACGATGGCGCGCTTGTCCGACGACTTGACTGTCAGGAGGATGCGGCCCTTGCGCGGCAGCTTCAGGCCGGCGGCGAGGTAGGCCTTGTGGAAGGCCGAGCCCAGGTGCGGGTCGATGCCCATCACCTCGCCGGTCGAGCGCATCTCCGGGCCGAGCGTGGGGTCGGCCTTGGGGAAGCGGTTGTGCGGGAAGACCGGCACCTTGACCGAGAAGTAGGGCGGCACGATCTCCTGCGTGCAGCCGAGCTCGGCGAGCTTCTTGCCGCACATCACCTTGGCGGCGAGCTTGGCGTAGGGCACGCCCGTGGCCTTGCTGACGAAGGGCACCGTGCGCGAGGCGCGCGGGTTGACCTCGAGCACGTACACGAGGTCGCCCTTGACGGCGAACTGCACGTTCATGAGGCCGATCACCCCGAGCTCGCTGGCCATGGCCTTGGTCGAGCGCGCGATCTCGGCCTGGATCTCGGGGTCGAGCGTGTGCGGCGGCAGCACGCACACCGAGTCGCCCGAGTGGATGCCGGCCTCCTCGATGTGCTCCATGATCCCGGCGATGACCACCGTGCGGCCATCGGAGATGGCGTCCACGTCGACCTCGATCGCGTCCTCGAGGAACTTGTCCACCAGCACCGGGCGCTCGGGCGAGGCCTGCACGGCGAAGGTCATGTAGCGGTCGAGCGCGGCGTCGTCGTACACGATCTCCATGGCGCGCCCGCCCAGGACGTAGCTCGGGCGCACGATGACCGGGTAGCCGATGCGGCGCGCCACCTCGAAGGCCTGGGCCGGCGAGCGCGCCACGCCGTTCTCGGGCTGGCGCAGGCCGAGCTTGGTCAGGAAGGTCGAGAAGTGCTCGCGGTCCTCGGCGCGGTCGATGGACTCGACCGACGTGCCGATCAGCGGCGCGCCGGCGCGGTGCAGGCCGCCGGCCAGGTTGAGCGGCGTCTGCCCGCCGAACTGGACGATGATGCCCTCGGGCCGCACCTGGCGCACGATGTTGAGCACGTCCTCCAGGGTCAGCGGCTCGAAGAACAGGTGGTCGGAGGTGTCGAAGTCGGTCGAGACCGTCTCGGGGTTCGAGTTGATCATGACCGACTCGTAGCCGATCTCGCGCGCGGCGTAGGCGGCGTGCACGCAGCAGTAGTCGAACTCGATGCCCTGGCCGATGCGGTTGGGGCCGCCGCCCAGGATCGCGATCTTCTTCTTGTCGCTCGGGCGCGCCTCGTTCTCGTCCTCCCAGGTCGAGTAGTAGTAGGGCGTCTTGGCCTCGAACTCGGCCGCGCACGTGTCGACCAGCTTGTACACGGGCTGCACGCCGTGCTCGGCGCGCAGGGCGGCCACGTCGTCCTCCTTGAGGCGCACGGCACAGGCGATCTGGCGGTCGGAGTAGCCCAGCTTCTTGGCCTCGCGCAGGAGCTCGGGCGTGAGCGGGCGGCTCTTCAGCTCCTCCTCGAAATCGACCAGCTGGCGCATGTTCTCGAGGAACCAGCGGTCGATGCGCGTGGCCTCGTGGATGTCCTCCAGCGGGATGCCGGCGCGGAAGGCGCTGTGGATGGCGGGCAGGCGCTTGTCGTTGGGGATGCGCAGCAGGCGCAGGATCTCGTCCCGGTCGACGGCCAGCGACTGCACGTTCTCGCGCGGGTCGAGCCCCAGGCCCGGCAGGCCCGTCTCCAGGCCGCGCAGCGCCTTCTGCAGCGACTCCTTGAATGTGCGCCCGATGCTCATGACCTCGCCCACGCTCTTCATCTGCGTGGTGAGCACGTTCTCGGCGCCGGGGAACTTCTCGAAGTTGAAGCGCGGGATCTTGGTGACGACGTAGTCGATCGTGGGCTCGAAGCAGGCCGGCGTCGACTTGGTGATGTCGTTCTGGATCTCGTCCAGCGAGTAGCCCACCGCCAGCTTGGCCGCGAACTTGGCGATGGGGAAGCCGGTGGCCTTGGAGGCCAGCGCGCTCGAGCGCGAGACGCGCGGGTTCATCTCGATCACGACCATGCGGCCCGTCTTGGGGTCGATGGCGAACTGGCAGTTCGAGCCGCCGCATTCGATCCCGATCTCGCGCATGATCGTGATCGAGGCGTTGCGCAGGTTCTGGTACTCGCGGTCGGTCAGCGTCTGGGCCGGCGCGACCGTGATCGAGTCGCCCGTGTGCACGCCCATGGGGTCGACGTTCTCGATCGAGCAGATGATGACGACGTTGTCCTTGACGTCGCGCATCACCTCCATCTCGAACTCCTTCCAGCCGTGCAGGTACTCGTCGATCTGCACCTCGGAGTTCATGGACAGGGACAGGCCGCGCCCGACGGTCTCCTCGAACTCCTCGACGTTGTAGGCGATGCCGCCGCCCGTGCCGCCCATGGTGAAGGAGGGCCGGATCACGCACGGCAGGCCGATCTCGGACAGGACCCGGCGCGCGTCGTCCATGGTGTGCGCGATGCCGCAGCGCGGCAGCTCCAGGCCGCAGTTGCGCATGGCGGCGCGGAACAGGTCGCGGTCCTCGGCCTTGCGGATCACGTCCGCGCGCGCGCCGATCATCTCGACCCCGAACTTCTCCAGCACGCCCGAGTCGTGCAGGGCCAGGGCCGTGTTGAGCGCGGTCTGGCCGCCCAGGGTGGGCAGGAGCGCGTCGGGCCGCTCCTTCTCGATGATCTGGGCCACGACCTCGGGCGTGATCGGCTCGACGTAGGTCACGTCGGCCGTGCCCGGATCGGTCATGATCGTGGCCGGGTTCGAGTTGACCAGGATGACCTTGTAGCGCTCCTCGCGCAGGGCCTTGCAGGCCTGCGTCCCGGAGTAGTCGAACTCGCAGGCCTGCCCGATGATGATCGGGCCGCTGCCTATGATGAGGATCGATTCGAGGTCGTCCCGGCGGGGCATCGAGGGGTGGCGTTCGCGCGACGGCCGTGGAAGGAGCGGAGCCCGGGCATCCTCGCAAATACGGGTCCGGCTGTCACGCGCGGGAGCGGGCTCCGCCGCTCCCGCGCGTGCTCCGAACGGGTACGGCGCGCCCCGGGTCGCGGCGGCGCCGAGGTCCGTCAGGCCAGGAGCTCCTCCAGGAGCGCCTCGTCGAGCTCCTGGTCGTACACGACATCGCCCGCGCCGCGCACGAGCACGAAGGCCGGGCGGCCGGCGCGGCCCTTCTTGTCGTGGCGCATGCCGCGCAGGAGCTCGGCCGGCGCCAGGCTCGTGCGGTAGGCGGCGCGCAGCTCGGCCAGGCTCGCCGGCAGGCCCAGGCGCTCGAGCAGGACGCGCACGCGCAGCGCGAGCGGACGCTCGACCAGCCGCCCGGTGCGCTCGCTCGCGGCCAGGGCGAGCACCAGGCCCACGCCCACGGCGATGCCGTGCGGGACCTGGCCGAAGCCGGCCGCCTGCTCGATCCCGTGGGCGAAGGTGTGGCCCAGGTTGAGGAGCTTGCGCTCGGCGCGCTCGTGCTCGTCGCGCGCGACGACGGCGGCCTTGACGGCCACGCAGCGCGCCACGACCTCGGCCAGGAGCCCGGCGTCGCGCGCGCGCAGGCCCTCGCCCGAGCGCTCGAGCAGGGCCAGGAGCTCGCCGTCGCCGATCAGCGCGCTCTTCACGACCTCGCCCAGGCCCGAGCGGAACTCCTCGTCCGGCAGCGTGGCGAGGAGCTCCGTGTCGGCCAGCACGTGGCGCGGCTGGTGGAAGGCGCCCGCCAGGTTCTTGCCCGCGCGCAGGTTCACGGCCGTCTTGCCGCCCACCGAGGAGTCGACCTGCGCGAGCAGCGTGGTCGGGCACTGCACGAAGGCGATGCCGCGCATGAAGAGCGCCGCCGCGAGGCCGCCCAGGTCGCCGACGACGCCGCCGCCGAAGGCCACGAGGGTCGAGCCGCGGTCGAGGCCCGACTCGAGCAGGAAGTCGAGCACGCGCTCGAGCACGGGGAACGACTTCGAGTCCTCGCCCGCGGGCACGGCCAGGCCCGGCGCCTGGCACAGGCGCCCGAGTCGCCCGCCGTGCAGGCGCGCCACGTTCTCGTCGGAGAGGATCGCGGCCGTGCGCTCGGCCGGGACGCACCGGTCGAGCTCGGCCAGCGCGCCCGGCCCGATCACGACCTCGTAGGGCGGGCGCGTCGCGACCGTGAGGCGCCGCACGCTCACGGAGCCGCGCCGTCGAGCGTGCGCTGGCGCGCGGCCTCGACCAGGGCGGTGAACAGGCGCGCGTGGGCGGGCTCGGTCGAGAGCTCGGGATGCCATTGCACGCCCAGGGCGAAGGGATGATCGCCGCGCTCGATGGCCTCGATCAGGTCCTCGCCGTCGACGCCGGCCACGTTCCAGCCCGCGCCGGGGGTGGCCACGGCCTGGTGGTGGCGCGAGACCACGTCGAGCACGGGCACGCCGAGCACGCTGCGCAGGCGCGTCCCGGCCGCGACGCGCACGCCGTGCGTGACGCCGCCGGCGTGGGCCTGGCAGCCCGGGCGGTCGTCGGGCAGGTGCTGGTGCAGCGTGCCGCCCTCGGCCAGGGCCAGGAGCTGCATGCCGTAGCAGATTCCGAGCACGGGCACGCCGCGCGCGAGCGCCGCGCGCGCCAGGGCGAGGTCGAAGTCCTGCTTGCGCGTCGGCACGGGCTTGGCCGCGGGGTGCGTGGGCCCCAGGCCCAGGCGCGCCGTGTCGAAGTCGTCGGCACCGGCGAAGACCAGGCCGTCCAGGCGCAGGAGGAGCTCGTCCACCATGCCCGGCTCGCCGGGGAAGGGCACGGCCAGGGGCAGCCCGCCCGCACGCTCGACCGCGGCGGCGTAGCGCAGCGAGAGGCGCAGCTCGGGCTTCTCGGAGGCGAGCTCGCCGACGATGCCGATCACGGGCCGCACGGGCCGGATTGTAGGTCCGCGGCGCGCGCGAGTCAGCCGCGGCGTCTCAGCCCCGGCTGAGCAGGGCGAAGCCGATCAATCGGTAGAGCAGGCGCGCGCCCACGTTCTCGTCCCAGCCGGCGCCATCCTCGCTGTCCGCCGCGGGGGCGACCTCGTTCAGGTCGAGGCCGACGATGCGCCGGCCCGAGCGCACGAGCTCCTCCAGCCACAGCATGGCCTCGTTCCACGAGAAGCCGCCCGGCACGGGCGTGCCCGTGTTCGGGCACAGGGCCGGCTCGAGGCCGTCGACGTCGAAGGTGACGTAGACCTGCTCGGGCAGGGGCGCCAGCGCGCGCCGCACGACCGAGCGCAGGACGTGCCCCGAGTGGCGCGCCTCGGCCCACTCGACGTCGAAGAGCGTCGCGATGCGGCCGTCCGAGGCGCGCATGAAGTCGTGCTCTTCCTCGCTGAAGTCGCGGATACCGATCTGCACGATGCGCGCGACCCCGTCGACGCGCTCGGCCACGTTGCGCAGGATCGAGGCGTGGGACCAGGTGAAGCCCTCGTAGGCCGGGCGCAGGTCGGCGTGCGCGTCCACGTGCAGGACGCCCAGGCCCGGATGGCGCGTGGCGTGCGCCTGGATGGCGCCGAAGGGCACGGAGTGGTCGCCGCCCACCAGCGCGCACAGCTTGCCCGCGTCGAGGATCTCGTTGGTGCGTTCCTCGACCCAGCGGTTGAGCTCCTCCTGGATCGCGTCCACGCGCGCCGCGGCCTTGCGCAGTGCCGGATCGCCGCCCACGCCGCCGGCCGCGATCACGGGCTCGGCCGCGCGCGAGGCCTCCTCGTTCCAGCGCCCGACCCGCGCATCCAGGGGCGCCATCCAGATCCCGGCCTCGTAGGGCTTGCCCGTCAGGAGGTCGAACAGGTCCACCTGGCGCGAGGCCGCCCGGATGGCGGCCGGCCCGCGGGCCGTTCCCTTGCGGAAGGAGGTGGTGGCGTCGAAGGGCACGCCGAGGACGTGCACTCCGGCCCCGCGCGGGTCGTCCGGGAGGCCGTAGAGCCCGCTTTCGGGCGCGGCGGCGGCGTTGGGGTCGAAGGCGGGCGGCGCGGCGGGGGCGCTGGGCTTGGGGTTCATGGCGGCGGGAAGATCCTACTCTCCCTGATCCACGCGCCCGATCCGGTTACCCGACCGGGATTTCCCCGTACTCCATCCAAGGGCCCGACCGGGCTCGGCGTCCTCTAGCCATCCGACAGCCACCGAGGCATGGACGAGCGCGACCCGCTATCCGACGGACAGTTGCTCGCGGCCTGGGGCAGGAACGAGGCGGGCGCCTTCGAGGCGCTCGTCGCGCGCCACGAGCGCGCGCTCCTGCGCCACGCCCGCGCGCTGCTCGGCGACTGGCGCGCGGGCGAGGACGTGGTGCAGGAGGTGTTCCTGCGCCTGGCCCAACGCCCGCCGACGCTGGACGCCGAGGTCCACGACGATGCGCGCGCGTCGGCCGCCGTGCTCGGCTCCTGGCTGCACCAGGTGACGAGGAACCTCTGCATGGACACGATGCGCAGCGAGACCCGCCGGCGGCGACGCGAGGAGGAATCCTCGACGCGCGAGGCCCACGCGGGCGGGCTCGAATCGGTGGAAGCGGCCGACACGCGCGCGGCCGTCGAGCGCGGCCTGCTCAGACTGCCGGCCGAGCAGCGCGAGGTGCTCGTCCTGCGCCTCTTCGACGAGAAGAGCTACGCCGAGATCGCCGAGATCACGGGGCGCAAGACGGGCACGGTGGGCTGGTTGATCAGCGTGGGCCTGAAGGCCCTGGCCGAGGAGCTCGCGCCGCTGACGGGCGCGGAGAGTGCGCGCGCGAGCGCGGGTTCGATCTCGCTGCAGAGCGGAGGTGTGTCGTGAGCGACGCGGAAGACAAGAACGGGATCGGGCAGGAACGGCACGAGCGCCTGTGCGCCTACGTGTTCGGCGAGCTCGCGGGCGCGGAGCGCGCGGCCTTCGAGGCCGAGCTCCTGCGCTCGCCCGAGCTCCAGGCCGAGCGCGCGCGCCTGGCGGCCACGATCGGCCTGGTGAAGCGCGCCATCCCCGACGAGGGCCTGCCGGCCGACGTGCGGCGCGAGATCCTGGCCTCGGCGCGGCGCGGACGCTTCCGCTTCCTGCGCGGGCGCACGCTGGCGACCGTGGCGGCGGCGGCCGTGCTGCTCGTCGGCGCGGCGGCCGCCCTGCGCTGGTTCGCGCGCGACGCGCGGCCGTTCACGTACGGGATCACGGACAACGTCGCGACGGCCACGCGACCGGAGAGCGAGGCGCGTCGGGCCGGAGGCCACGTCCTCGACGAGGGCGTCGCTCGCCCCGAGGCGGTCATGGAGCTCAAGGAAGCGCCCTCGAGCGCGGCCGAAGCGTTGCCGCCCGCCGACGCCGAGACGCTCGCGCAGGTCCGCGCCCTCGGATACACCCGGCGCGACCAGGCCGAGCTGCCCGCCGCCGCGGCGCAGGAGCTCTACGGCCTCGACACACCCGCGGCGGAGCCCCAGGTCGAGCCCCTGTCCACGCTGGCCGAAGGCGAGGCCGCGCCCGCCGCGCCGCAGGCCAGCCTCGACACGGAGCTCCGCTTCAAGCTGACCGAGAGCACCGACAAGAATGCGGCCGCGGACGAGGCGACGCCGCTGAAGGACGAGGTCGCGGGAGCCGTGCTGACCGCGGAGCTCGCGAGCGTCGGCGATCCGAGCGGCACCTCTGGCACCGATCGCGACGAGCCGCGGGCTGGCGAGCTGGACTCCTTCGCCGCCCTGTCGAAGAAATCGAGCGCCCCGGGATCCGCGGGCCCGACTGCGGGCCCGGCGAGCCCCGGCAGCGCCGCGGGCTCGACGCCCCAATACGCTTCTCGACGCGCCGCTAGCGTTGGAGGGCGTGGCGGCGCGGGCTCCGGGCCGGCCCCTGCGGGCAAGACCCGCGGCCTCGCTCCGCTGGCCGCCGGCGAGGAGCGCCAGCCGGCCTTCGTGCCTGCGACGGAACTCGAGCGCACTCACCGAGCGGCCGAGCCGCCCCAGGAGGCGGCCGATGGCGCCGAGGGCTGGTTCCTCGGGCAGACCACGCGCCAGCGGGTCCCGGAGGCCGCCTCGCCGGTCGACGCCGAAGCCGAGGCCCAGCGCCTGCTCCAGAGCGCGCGGCCGCTGGCGGGCGAGAGCCCCTCGGCCATGTTCTTCCGCTACTGGGGCGACAGCCCGTTCGTGGCGACGGCCGAGGACCGGCTCTCGACCTTCGCGGTCGACGTCGACACGGCCAGCTACGCGCTCGCGCGCAGCTACCTGAAGCAGGGCGCGCTGCCCCCGCGCGAGGCCGTGCGCACCGAGGAGTTCGTCAACTACTTCCGCGCCGACCAGCCCGCGCCGAGCGACGGCAAGCCCTTCGCGATCGGGCTCGAGCTCGCGCCCAGCCCCTTCTCCTCCGACGTCCGGGCCGAGCTCCTGCGCGTCACGGTGCGCGGCCGCGACGTGGAGAGCTTCCAGCGCCAGCCGCTGGCGCTGACCTTCGTGATCGACGTATCGGGCTCGATGCGGGAAGGCGGTCGGCTGGAGCTCGTCAAGCGCTCGCTCTCGCTGCTCCTGCGCGAGCTCTATCCCAGCGACGCCGTGGGCATCGTCGCCTTCTCGAACTCCTCGCGCGAGGTGTCGCCCATGGTCTCGGCCGCCAACCGGGGTGCGCTCGAGGGCGCGCTCCTCGGGCTCGCGATCGAGGGCGGCACGAACGTCGAGGCCGGCCTGCGCCACGGCTACGCGCTCGCGGCCCAGGGCCTGACGCGCAACGCGGTCAACCGCGTGATCCTGTGCTCGGACGGCGTCGGCAACATCGGCGAGACCCAGGGCGCCGCCCTGCTCTCCCTCGTGAAGGAGCAGCGCGCCCAGGGCATCTACCTGAACACGGTCGGCGTGGGCATGGGCAACCTGAACGACAAGGTGCTCGAGGAGCTCGCCGACCAGGGCGACGGCCTGTGCTCGTACGTCGACTCGGACGCCGAGGCCAAGCGCGTGTTCGTCGACGGGCTGGCGCGTCTCGTGCAGCCCATCGCCCGCGACGTGAAGATCCAGGTCGAGTTCGATCCGGAAGAGGTCGAGAGCTGGCGCCAGCTCGGCTACGAGAACCGCGCCCTGGCGGCCGAGGACTTCCGCAAGGACGAGGTCGACGCGGGTGAGGTCAACGCCGGCCACCAGGTGACGGCGCTGTACGAGCTCGTGCGCACGCCGCGCGACGGCGGTGCCCTCGCCACGGTACGCGTGCGCTACAAGCCGCCCTTCCCGGTCGACCGCGGCGACGCGGACGCGCGCGCCCGGGCCCAGGCCGAGCAGGCGCTCGAGGTCGAGCGCGCCCTGCACGCCTCGGCCGCGCTGCCCTCCTTCGCCTCGGCCTCGCCCGGCTTCCGGCGCTCGGTCCTCGTGGCCGAGTTCGCCGAGGTCCTGCGCCGCAGCGTGCACGCGCGCGGCGACTCCTACGCGACGCTGCTCGCCGAGGCCCAGCGCCTGGGGCGCGAGGCCGGCGACCCGGACGTCACCGAGTTCGTGGCCCTGCTCCAGGCCGCCAACCCCCTGCTCGATGGGCGCGCCAAGGAGGACACGCCCCGGGTGCAGGCCTTGCTCGACCAGCTGGCCGAGCTGCACTACCGGCGCGGCCTGCGCGAGCGCACGCACGCGGCCGTCGAGCCGGCCGAGCTCGAGCGCGAGCAGGCCGAGATCGCGCGCCTGGAAGGCGAGGTGCGCGCCGAGGTCTTCCGCGCGAACGGCGTGCAGCCGCCCGCGGCCCAGGAGAGCCAGCGGGGACTCGGTTACAGCGACGACGACGAGCGCTAGGACGGAACGACAGACCCAAAGGACGGCAGGACGAGCCTGTGTCGGGCCCCGGGCAGGGGGTGACCGGCACAGGCTCGCTCCCTATCCTCGGCCGGCATGCGCGCGCGAAACTGGATCGCGGTGGGGTGCCTGTGGGCGGCGGTGGGCGTGGCGCTGGGGGCGTTCGGCGCCCACGCGTGGAAGG
>Ga0315910_10003025_pt1 | contig 14480 bp, 9 predicted proteins | sample EdamamesoilMG_FD_204470 | JGI IMG/M metagenome (GOLD analysis project Ga0315910, IMG submission 204470) | Garden soil microbial communities collected in Santa Monica, California, United States - Edamame soil | ecosystem: Environmental > Terrestrial > Soil > Garden | place: USA: California...
CGTGGAGCGCAAGGCCGCCCCAGCCCGTTCCGATCTCCAGCAGCCGGTCCGTGGGTGAGAGTTCGAGCAGCCGACACAAGAGTTCGAGTTTGTGGTGGCTGGCTTGCTCGAGCGTGCTGTGTTCGTGCTCGAACACGCCGGACGAGTAGGAGAGCGTCGGGTCGAGCATGCGTTCGAAGAAGTCGTTACCGAGGTCGTAGTGCGCAGCGATGTTACGTTTGCTGCCGGGCCTGGTGTTGCGGTGCAGCGAGCCGAATCCGCGCGCGAGCAGCATGCCCAACTTCGCGAACCCGGACTCGATCCCCTCGAGGGCCTCCGAGTTCCGGAGCATGAGCCGAATCAGCTGCGTAAGGTCAGGTGTGTCCCAGTGCCCGTCCACGTAGGCTTCCCCTGCGCCGAGGGTACCGGCGAGCGCTATGCGTTGGTACGCGCGCGGGTCGTGGATCACCACGCGTGCGCTGGGCTGCGTGCCGGGTGCACCGAAGACCCGGCGCTGGCCGCCCTCCAGCAGCTCCAGTTGGCCGTGCTTCAGGCGGCCGAAGCGAGCGAGCACGAGCGTACGGAACACCGATGTGGGCTCGGAGAGTGAAAGACTGCTGATGGCGCTGCTACTATTCATGCTTGGCTCTTGATCGACTTTCGAGTGACTCGGGGGTCCAAGAGGAGGGTCTTCGGGTGATCGAATACCGGCGCCCGCTTCAACCACAGGCGGAGCGCTTGCCAGTAGATGAGGAACAGCACTCGCAAACTCATCAGCGGCATGCACAAGGCAGCCCAGGCGAGCGACCAGCGGGTGAGCTCGCGCCGTCCGAGGCTGAGGCGAGCCCGGAACACCTCGATCCCGTCCGAGGTGCTCTGCAGCTCGGCTGTCAAGCGCGCGCCAGGTGTGCCCAGCTGCCAGTGGTAGCGGTGGTCCATCGGCAAGAACGGCGATACGTGGAAGGCTTTATCGAAGCTCATGCTCGCGTTATCACCGGACCCTGGCAGCACGTAGGCGTGCCTTTCTCCCCAAGGAGTATTCGTGATCTCGGCGAGCACGGCGACCAGGCGCTCGTCCGGGTCGAAGCAGTAGTAGAAGCTTACCGGGTTGAACGCGCGGCGCAGGCTGCGCACGTGCGTGAGCAAACGCACGGCACCCTTGGGGCGATACCCCGTCGCAGTCTCGACTTCATTCTTGATCAGTTCATCGAGCGGCACCGCGGTCTCTCCTCGGTAGTCAGCGCGTCGAAAACTCAGCAGGCCCGGAGTCTCCACCCCCAGCGCTGGCCACAACCCGAGCTGCCCGAGCTCGTCGAGATCCAGGTAGAGCATGTAAAGGTCGTGTGTGAACGCGTGAGACGGCGTGCCGCGCCGCGCGTGCGTGACATGGCCGGTATACAGGGCGCTGTGTCGAGCGGGGCGCCGCGCCGCTCGTGCGATCGGGGCGGTGCGGTTCATGCGGCCCTCGTGAGTACGTTGCCCCGCAGCTGAGCGACGACACCGAGCGCGCTCACTACGCCGTCCTCGTGAAAGCCGTTGCGCCAATACGCGCCGCAGTAGGATGTGGACCGGTGATTGATGAGCTCGGTGTGCCGCGATTGCTGGGCGATACCGTCGAGCGTGAACACGGGGTGCGAGTAGTCGAAGACCTGAAGCGTCTTTTTTGGGTCGATAGCGTGGCTGCGATTGAGCGTTACGAAGAAGTTGGTCTGCGTCCGCAACGGTTGCAGCGAGTTCAACCAGTAGGTGATGCACGCGCCGGGTGTGCCCTCATCGTCGAGGTGCACGTTCCACGAGGCCCACGCGCGTCGGTTCTTGGGCATCAGGCGTGCGTCGGTGTGCAACACGGCTTCATTGGGTTGGTAGGGGAATGCGCCCAGCAGTTCGCGTTCCAGCGCCGACGGATCCTTCAGCATGCGGAGCGCCTGATCGGCGTGGCATGCGATGACCGCGTGGTCGAAGCGCTCGCTGCCCATCTGCGGCGTTTCCACGAACACGTCGTGCCCATGGGCGCCGCCGCGGCGCGTGATCCCGAGCACGGGAGCATTCAGGCGGATCTTCCCGTTGAAGCGTCGCGCGATTGCGTCGACGTAGGAGCGCGAACCTCCCGGGATCGTGAGCCACGGCGGCTGGGTGCCGGTGGTGAGGAAGCCGTGGTTGTGGAAGAAGCGCACCAGGAATCGGGCGGGAAACGCGTAGGCGGCATGCTTGTCCGCCGACCACACGGCGCGGATCATCGGGCTCAGATGATCCTCCATGAACTGGGATGAAAACCCGCGCTGCTCGAGCCACGCGTGCAGCGGCAAGTCCTCGGGGCTGGTCAAGAGCGCGGCCCCTTCACGGTAGAAGCGCAAGATGTCCCAAACCATGCGATGAAAACGCAGACTGAACAGGTGACCGCGCTGCGCGTACAGCGCGCTGAGGTCTCGGCCGCAGTACTCGAAGTCGCGCCGGTCACTGCGCACGCTGAAGCTCATCTCGCTTTCGGCGAGCGTCACTCCCAGCTCCTGCATCAGCGCGAGGAAATTCGGATAGGTGTTCGGGTTGCAGACGAGAAAGCCCGTATCTAGAGCGATGTGTTGATGCCCATCCGGCGCATCCACGGTGTTGGCATGGCCACCCAGTCGCGAGTCGGCTTCGAACAAGCTGACCTCGTGCTGGTCAGCCAAACGCAGCGCAGCGACCAGCCCCGAGACCCCCGACCCGATCACGGCGATTTTCACGACACAACTCCCTTGGGCTCGGGTCGCAGCAGCGCGTGCGTGACGAGCCACTCGCTTCCAGCGGCGAAGCCGAATAGCTCCGCGCAGGCGAGGAAGAACATGCGCCAGCGCTGGACCATGCGCGCGCTCTCCTCTCGCCCGTAGCGGCGCTCGAAGACGGCCCTGACCGAGCTATGGTTCCTGTCGAGGTTCGCGAGCCAAGCTTCTGCCGTCTTGGCGTAGTGCTGGCCGCTCACGTCCCAGCGCTGCTCCACAGCGAAGGGGATGTTTAGCTTCTGTAGCAGGTCTTTGGACGGCATCATCCCGCCCGTGAAGAAGTGTTGCCCCATCCAGTCGTCGTCTGCGCTGGACTCGAACGGGTAGGCGAAGGTCGCGTGGGCAAAGAAGTGCAAGAACAGCCTGCCATCCGCTTCGAGCCAGTCGTGAATCCGACCCAGCAAGAGCTCCCAGTTACGTATGTGCTCGAACATCTCCACGGAAACGACGCGGTCGAACTTGCGGCCGAGCTGCAGGTGGTTGACGTTTGCCGTGAGCACCTCGATGTTCGTCAGCTGCTCGCGCTTCGCGACGGACTCGATCCACTCGCGCTGAGAGTTGGAGTTGGAAATGGCCAAAATGCTCGCGTTCGGGAAACGCCGCGCCATGTGCAGGGACAGACTGCCCCAGCCGCAGCCGAGCTCCAGAATGCGCTGGCCGTCGCGCAGATCTGCGCGTTCAGCCGTCAGACGCAGCATCGCGTCTTCGGCGTCGGAGAGCGAACTTACGCTCGCGTCCCAGTAAGCTGAGCTGTATTTCAGGTTTCGTCCCAACACCTCTCGATAGAAGGCGGCAGGCACCTCATAGTGTTGGGCGTTGGCTTCGTCCGTCGCGAGCGCGACGGGGGACTCAGCCATCTCGCGGATCCAGAGCGGCGCTCCGGGCCGCGACAGAGCCCGAGCCTCATCCGCCAGGCGCTTGCGGAGAAGTCTACGAATCCCGAACCGGATCAGGCGATCCGGCACCAGTTGGCGTTCAGCGAGCTCGAGCGTCAGAGTCATGCTGGTCAATTTGAACGAATTTAGAGCCCGCGCAAGGTCGAATTGGACGAATTCTAGGTTGAGTTGGACGAATTAGATCGTCCGAGTGGCCGGGCAGAACGCATGATCAGATGCTCCCCCAAGACCACGGGGCCGCGGACGGCCCGGACAAACTCTCCGCCGGCGAAGGCAACTCTCTGCGCTCTATAGACCCGATGAGCCTCCGCCCACTGTTCGCGAGCAGCGCGCCCATTCAGCACGAGCGCCGAGTCGGAGCGCGAGCGCGCCGCGGATACGGAACGCCGGTTGCGCAAGCTCAGGCGGACCACACGAGCCTGTGTACGACGGGCCGCTGGGTTACCAGGCCGCCACTCAGCGCAGTCTGATCATTTCGTTACATTCTGGTGACTCGTCCGATGGGGGTCCGCTCATCTGTAACCAAAGACTAACGACTACGGCCGGCGAGGCGCACGCCACTCGAGCTCGAACGGGTGCAAGGTCTCGTTCGGAACCAGCACTGGACTTGCGCGAAGGGCCCGCTGGGCATGTGCCCCCGCGTCGGGCCATGGGGGGCGAGGGTTGCGCGAAATCGTGTTCCACCCTGTGAGGGGTCGCAGTATTTCGCTTCAGTGCCGCCACACGAGCTTTGTGTACGGCGGGGCTGGCGTGCCCGGGGGATCTTGGGTAAGGTGTCAGTGTTGCCTCGACGGGCGGTTTCCGTCGGGTGATCCACACGAAGTCGGGGGTAACCGGCTTCAAACGAAAGGAAAATTCTATGATTCAGGTAAAACTCCCCGACGGGAGTGCGCGCGAGCTCGACGACAACGCTTCAGTGGCCACGCTGGCCGCGCAGATCGGGCCTGGTTTGGCGAAGGCCGCCGTGGTGGCGAAGGTCAACGGCGTCCTGAAGGATATGTCCACCAAGCTAGCGGACGGCGACGAGGTGGCGATCGTGACCAGCCGCGATCCCGAAGCGCTCGAGGTCATGCGCCATTCCGCAGCGCATTTGATGGCCGACGCGATCTTGCGGGTGTTCCCCAAGGCGCAGCTCACCATCGGCCCTGTCGTCGAAGATGGCTTCTACTACGACATCTTTCTGCCTGAAGGGAAGATCACGCCGGATGATTTCCCCGCCATCGAGGCCGAGATGCAGCGGCTCGCCAAAGCGGCGTATTCGTTCGAGCGTTGCGTGTCCGATGGCCACGATGAGTACTTTGCCAAATACAAGGCGATCGACGGCGGCACCAACAAGTTCAAGCGCGAGCTCATCGACGGCATCCTCGAGCGCGGCGACGAGATGAGCTTCTACCGGCACGGTGAGTTCATCGATCTGTGCCGCGGCCCGCACGTGCCGAACACGGGCTTTCTTGCGAACACCAAGCTCACCAAAGTCTCCGGCGCCTACTGGCGCGCTGATGCCAGCCGCGAGCAACTCGTGCGCGTGTACGGGACGGCGTTCTTCAGCAAGCAAGAGCTGAAGGACTACCTGCACGCGCTCGAGGAAGCGAAGAAGCGCGATCACCGCGTGCTCGGGGAACGGCTCGAGCTGTTCACGTTCGACGAAGATGCGCCGGGTTTTCCCTTTTACCTGCCCAAAGGCACGATTCTATTCAACTCGCTGGTCGACTACATGCGCGGCATGCTGCGTCGCCGCGGCTACGTCGAGGTGAAGACGCCGATTATCTTGAGCGAACAGCTCTGGCATCGCTCCGGGCACTACCAGAATTATCTGGAAAACATGTTCTTCACGAAGCTCAAGCTCCGCGAAGAAGGGCACGAAGACGTGATTCTGGACAACGTGGAAGAAGACCGACCCATGGCGGTCAAGCCCATGAACTGCCCTGGGCACTGCGTGGCGTACAAGAGCAAGCTGCACAGCCATCGAGAGTTGCCGCTCCGCATCGCCGAAATGGGCCTGGTCCATCGCCGCGAGCTCAGCGGTGTGCGCCATGGTCTGTTCCGCGTGCAAGCGTTCACGCAAGACGACGCGCACCACTTCTGCACTCCGGATCAAATCGGCAACGAAATCAAGATGCTGATCGACTTCTTCAAAGAGGTCTACGGCGCCTTCGATCTCACGGATGTGCGCATCGAACTTTCGACCAGGCCGGCGAAGAGCATCGGCAGCGACGAGATGTGGGAGAAGGCGGAATCGGCGCTGAAGAAGGCGCTCACCGAAAAGGGCGTCGAGTACCAGCTGAACCCGGGTGACGGCGCCTTTTACGGGCCGAAGATCGATTTTCACATCCGCGACGTGCTGAAGCGTTCCTGGCAGTGCGGCACCATCCAGCTCGACTTCTCGATGCCCGATCGCTTCGAGCTCAAGTACGTCGGAGCGGACGGAGCCAAGCATACGCCCGTGATGATCCATCGGGCCTGCTACGGCAGCCTCGAGCGCTTCTTGGGGATCATCATCGAGAACTACGCGGGCGCCTTCCCGATGTGGCTAGCGCCGGTGCAAGTCACGGTCATCCCCGTGAGCGACAAGTTCGCTGACTATGCCAAGGCGGTGAGCGAGCGGTTGCTCGACGCGGGGCTACGTTGCGACACGAACCTCACCGACGATCGCGTCTCCTACAAGATTCGCCAAGCGAGCCTCAGCAAGGTGCCCTACGTGATCGTGGTCGGCGAGAAAGAGCAGGCCGCAGGCACGATCAACGTGCGTTCTCGCGACGATGGTTCGCAGGTCGAGGTCACACTCGACGCCTTCGTCCAGGGTGTGCAGACAGCGCCGCCGCGCGCGGCGGAATGAGTCGGGATGCTCCGGGTCAGTTCCATTCTCGGTAACAGCCAACGCCTCGACGGGGGCGCCATGTTCGGCAACGCGCCGCGTGCGCTGTGGCAGAAGTGGTTGCCTCCGGATGAGCTTGGGCGTGTGCCTTTGGTGTGCCGCGCCCTGTTGGTGGAACAGGCCGAGCGCAAGGTGCTGCTCGAGACCGGCATCGGCGTCTTCTTCGAGCCGAAGTACAAAGAGCGCTACGGGGTGGTCGAGGACGAGCACGTGCTCTTGGCCTCGTTGAAAGCCGCGGGGGTCGACCACACCGAGATCGACGCAGTGGTCTTGAGCCACCTGCATTTCGACCACGCGGGCGGGTTGCTCTCGGCGTTTCGCGAGGGGCAGCCGCCCGAGCTCTTGTTCCCTCGCGCGCGCTACGTCGTGGGGCAAACGGCGTTCGAGCGCGCCCAGGCCCCGCATCTGCGCGACCGCGCCTCGTTCATCAGCGAGCTGCCCCAACTGCTCGAAGCGTCCGGGCGACTCGAGGTCGTGCCTGACCGCGCGGAGGCATCGGATGTATTGGGGCCTCGCTTTCGTTTCTGGCAGAGCGACGGGCACACTCCAGGCATGCTGCACACCTTCGTCATAGGCGAGCGGGCGCAGCTGGTGTTCTGCGCCGATCTGGTTCCGGGCGTGCCCTGGGTGCATCTGCCCATCACCATGGGCTACGATCGCTTCCCCGAGCGCTTGATCGACGAGAAGCGGACGCTCTACGAGCGATCGCTCAGCGATCGCGTGGGGCTCTTTTTCACGCACGACCCGGCCACGTCGCTGGCCTTCGTCGGCAAAGACGCTACGGGTCGCTTCTCGGCGACGAATTCCTTCGCAGCGCTCAGCGGTTGGGACCTCGACCAGAGCGCGCTTCCGAGCTGACCATGCAGCGTGATACCGGTGTCTTTCGAGCCCGATCTGGTGCTACTTTCGGCTGACCGATGCCTCTCCAGATCTACAACACGCTCACGTCGAAGAAAGAGCTCTTCGAACCCCAAGAGCCAGGGCACGCCCGAGTTTACGTGTGCGGGCCGACCGTGTACGACCACACCCACCTCGGTCACGCGCGCTGCTACGTCGTGTACGACGTGTTGGTTCGTCACCTGAAGCAATCCGGGCGCGTCACGTACGTGCGCAACGTCACGGATATCGACGACAAGATCATCAAGCGCGCCAAAGAAGCGGGCGAAGAACCGCGCGAACTTGCCGAGCGATTCTGGCGAGCTTACTCGAGCGACATGCAGCGCCTGAATAACCTCGCGCCGGACGTCGAACCCAAGGTGAGCGACCACCTCGACGAGATCCGAGCGTTGATCCAGAAGCTGGTCGATACGGGCCACGCTTACGAGAGTGATGGCGACGTCTACTTCTCGGTGCCAGCGGCGAGTGGCTACGGCAAGCTTTCGCATCGCAAGCTCGAAGATCTCGAGACGGGCGCCAGCGAGCGCATCGATCAAGAAGAGCTCAAGAAGAAGCGGCATCCTCACGATTTCGCGCTGTGGAAGAAGTCTCGCGAGGGCGAAGCCGCCTGGCCCAGCGCGTTCGGCCCAGGGCGTCCAGGCTGGCACATCGAGTGCTCGGCGATGAGCATGCGCTACCTGGGCGAAAGCTTCGATTTGCACGGCGGCGGTCTCGACCTGGTGTTTCCCCATCACGAAAACGAGATCGCTCAAAGCGAATGCGCCACGGGCAAGCCGTTCGCTCGCTACTGGATGCACAACGGCTTCGTGCAAGTGAACCGCGAGAAAATGAGCAAGAGTCTCGGGAACTTTTTCATGTTGCGCGAGGCGTGTGAGCACGTGGAGCCCGAGGCGATCCGCTATGCGGTGCTCGCTGTGCACTACCGGGCGCCGCTCAACCTGGAGTGGGAGCAAGACGACGCTGGAAGGCTGCTTGGGTTCCCGCAGTTCGAAGAAGCCGAAGGGCGGCTCGAGTACATCTACGCCACGCGGCAGAGGCTTGCCTCGATTCCAGCAGCGCGCATTCGCGACGCTGAAGAGCCCGCCGGCGCGGACATCGCTGAGTTTTCAGCTCGAATCGGGCAGGCGCTCGACGACGACCTGAACACGCCGGTGGCGCTCGCTCATGCAGCCAGCCTGCTGAAGGCGGTGAACGAGCTCTGCGACCGTGCGCAGGCCAAGAAGGGCAGCGTCTCGCGGGGCGCCGTGCGCGCGAGCGAAGCGGCGTTCAGCGCGCTCGTGGCGAGCCTCGGCATCGGGGGCCAAGATGCCGAGGCCTTCTCCAGTCGGGTCCGCGATCGGCGCGCCGTCAAACTCGGCATCGCGAAGGCCGACGTAGAGGCGCGCATTCGCGACCGCGCCCAAGCGCGCGCCGAGAGGAACTTCGCGCGCTCCGACGAGATCCGCGACGAACTCGCAGCGTGGGGTGTCGAGCTCCTCGATAGACCCGACGGCACCGACTGGCGCCTCACCAAGAAGAGCGCCCCCGCGGACACCTGATCAGACGCCCGGGGCGCTAGCCCGAGCTCGAGGTGTCCCGTGCAGTTCCGAATGGGCCTGGCTCGGGCTCGGGTTTGAGCTACGTGCGGCGGGCGACCTGGAAGATGCCGAGGAACAGCAGCAGGGCGCCGAGCGGTACCAGCAGCACGAACAGGGCGGGGTCGCCGTTTTCAGCGAAGACCCCACCTGCGAAGAAGCCGAGCGGGACCAACAGGCTGCCGACCAGGAGGCAAGCGGCCGCGAAGCGCAGGCGCGCGGGGGACTTGTCGTTCAGGGCCTCGAGGCTGAGCGCGAAGGCGATGTTGACGAGCGCTAGTAAGGTTCCGTGAGCGTGCGCCAGACGCCACATCAGTCGCCGTGTCTCGTGAGTGACGTCGAGGTAAAAGCTGGCCTTGAAGCCATGCAAGCCTTCGAGGAATGCCCCCAGTGCCAGGAATCCGAGGAGCGCGTACCACCCGAACTTGAGGTGGCGGCGGCGAAGCTTGAGTAACTCGTCGCTCATTCAGAAATACTGATCGGCGTGTCGTCCCGTAGCCCGAGCTGCCTACGTATCACGGACTCGTCGCTGATGAAAGCGGAGGCATGTGGCCTGCTCGCACTGGTTTTCGGTGTGCTGCGCGCGAGCGCCAGGCGCCGTACCTCATCGCGATGCTGGCGGCGCTCTCCCGGTGGCGCCAAGAAATCGTAGTCGTAGTTGCTAAAACCGGGGAGCGTGCGGAGCGAGCGGTGGGCAACGAAGCGGACGGCAGAGTAGGGGTCGTCGAGTAACTCGGCGAGCAGCAGCGCTTGCCAGTCGTTGCCCGACGTCTGCTGCGCAGCGTCCCAGCCCATGCTGTATGCCGTGAGCACACGGGTGGCGGCGTTGCCGCGCAGTAGCCCGAGCATGGCGTGGGGCAGCTCGGCGGCGTCGCCTTCGATGCTCGCCGCTGGCTGCCCGTACCAGCGTTCCAGAGCTCGGGCGGTCCACGCGAGGCTTCGATCCAAGTGGCAGAGATTGCAAGCGCTCAGCGTGTCCGAGGCCTGCGTCGACGCGGCATTCGGCGAGGTGATGCGGTGCGACCGTATGCCCTTGAACAGCGCATACGTCGTATACGGCATGTGGCAATTGTAACAGTTGCTGCCACTCGACTCGGGCGGGTGGTGCGTATGTGCCTCGAGCGCGTCGGCGATAGTCGCGTGGCACTCCAGACAGTGTGCCCCCGGCCGTGCCTCGGGCTTCAGCTGATCGGCGGGGCGCTCCGTCTTGGAGCCGCCGTCGTCGTGCAACGCATGACAGCTCAGGCAGGTCATGGCCCGCCCCGGCTGCGCGCGCTCGAAGCAAGGCGAGCGGACCAGTCCATTGTATTCACGTCCTCCCACGCGAATGGTTCCGTCCGGAAAGAAGATGCTGTCGAGGGTCGCGCTGATGAGTGGGTCCTCGCGGTGTCGTTCGGTCTCGTAGTCGAGGATCAAGCGCGACGCTGCGAGCTCGGCACCCGGCCTGTACGACTGGCTGAAGCCGCTTTGCCACCACTCTGCGGCGTTGCGCGGGACGAAGTACGCATGGCACTGACCGCAGACCTCCGCGCTTCGCGCTGGCGGGAGCTTTGCGGGGTTCACGATGCTGGCATCCGCTGCTGCGCTCGCGTCGCGGGCGTAGCGCGCGACTGGGCTTCGATAGCGGCTCACGTGACGTTCCGCCGGGCCGTGACACGCTTCGCATGCGATCCCCAGCTCGACGGCACGGGTCGCGAAACGGTCGTTGTTCGGGTCGTGCCTCGGCTCGCCCGCGACCGCGTGACACTGGATACAGTTCGAGTTCCAGCGCGAGGTGGCATGCGGCGCGTCAGGCGGCTGGAGGAAGGCGTCGTGGCGCGGGATGAATCGCCGACTCTCGAAGTGATAGACGAACGGAAACTGGTAGAGCTCGTTGCCGCGTTTGCCTTGCAGCCAGTACGCTTGGTAGTGGTGCGAACCGGTGGTCATCACCACCTGGCGTTCCACGCTGGGCACCGACGCACGGGCGGCTGGGGTCGGCGCCACCACGTCCGGGTCGGGCAGCGAGACCCAGAACTCAGCGCCTTTGCGCAAGAGCTCGTAGCTGCGCTCGCGCCACACCAGCCGTTGGCCCGTCCACGGAGCGCGCACCGCCCGGTCGGTGGCGGGCTCGGTCATGCTGCGGTGAAAGCTCTGGTGCCACGAGGCGTACTCCCCGGGGTGGCAACTTCTGCAGGCTGCCGAGGTGACATAGCCGTTCGCCGGCGAGGGCAGTGGCAGGCCTGGGGCACGCGCCTGTGGGCTCGGCTTCGCGAGGGCAAGTAGCGTGAGTCCGCCCTGAAGCATCGCGAGGAGCGTCACGCCCAGGCGCCAGCCTGAGCCTCGCCCAAGGTAGGCGAGCCCGGCGAGCGCTCCGGCTAGGCAGAGCAGGTAGCCGATGAGCTGCAACATGCGTACACGAGGGGGGACTCCGCGAGCCCGAGACCGGATCCAGGACTATCTGGTCGTCTTCCGATGTCAATCCGCTTCGAAAGCCGAAGCGGGCTGGTCTAGATCAGCTTGCCTGGCTAAAGTTGAGGGGATGCGCGGAGAACGGTTCTTGGGAGCGGCGGTCGTTGCACTTTGGGTCGCCGCTGCTTGCGGTGACTCCGACCCTCCCCAGTCCGAAGATCCACCGGTCGATCTCGATTGCGAACCTGGAGACACCCGACCTTGCGAAGGCGTCCCTGAGTGTGGCACCCCGGCGATCCAGACCTGCTTTCCCAGTGGCGTTGGTTGGTCTGCGTGCACCTGCTATCGCGGTGAAGGCGGCGCCAACTCGGGGGGAGCCGGGGGCGAAGCCGGTGACTCGAGCGCTGGCGAGGCTGGCGACTCGAGTGCGGGCGGTTCGGATTCGAGCGCTGGTGGTTCGAGCGCTGGTGGTTCGAGCGCGGGCGGCTCGAGCGCGGGCGGCTCGAGCGCGGGCGGCTCGAGCGCGGGCGGCTCGAGCGCCGGTGGTTCGAGCGCAGGCGGCTCGAGCGCAGGCGGTGCGACGGGCACCAGCATGGGTGGCACGGGCGCGCTCGCGGGGGCTGCGGGGCAGGCCGGCGAGGGGCCGTGAGCGTCGCCTGAACGTCGAGCACGCGGACCTCGCGCTCGTTCAGGGGCTCACGCCCTACTTTCGTACTCGGCGAGGAAGCTCCGCCAGCGCTGCATGCGAACCTCGCGGTCGGGCAGCTCGAACGCTTTGGGTACGATCGCGAGCAATCCCGCGACGTCGACCTCGTCGATCAGGTGAGGCGCCAAGAAGCGGCGAGCGTACTCGAGGTACACGCCTGCCTGCACGAAGTGGTCGAACAACTGGGGATCGAGGTGGTTGTCGCGCTTCATGAAACCCATGATGCGCATGGTCTCGGACAGCTTCTTCGCTTTTTTGTAGGGCCTGTCATCCGCGGTCAGGGCCTCGAACACGTCGGCGATGGCCATGATGCGCGCGGGTACGGACATGTCCCCCGCGAACAACCCCTTCGGGTAGCCTGTCCCGTCCATCTTCTCGTGATGCCCCCCGGCGTACTCCGGCACGCGCCTGAGGTTGCTGGGGAAGGGCAACGCCTCGAGCATCTTGATGGTTTGCACCATGTGCCCGTTGATGATCAAGCGTTCGGCAGGCAGCAGCGTACCGCGCGAGATCGAGAGGTTCGTCACTTCGTCCTCGGAGAGCAACGCGCAGGGTTGCCCCCGCAAGCTGATGCGGCGCGCAGCGATTTCGCCGATGCGCGCCTGCTTCTCCGGTGACAAGAATTCGCCGCCGATGTTCGACGCCTCCAAGAACGCCAGCTCTGCATCCAAGTGTGCGTGCTCTGCGGCGAGCAGCCCGTCGTCCTTGTCGGCGTCGCCGTTGAGCTGTCGCTTCAAGGCGGCAATCTCCGCGTCACGTTTCAAGATCTCGAAGCGTGCCCGGACGCTTTCCATCCGATCGGTGATCGTTTCGAGCTTGGTTGCCTTGTCCATCACGTGAACAGGGGTCGTGATCTTGCCACAGTCGTGGAGCCAGGCAGCGATATGCAGTTCGTACCATTCTTCGTCGTTCAGCGAGAAATCTGCGAATGGGCCGTCGCTGGCGTCACACACGGAGCGGGCGAGCATTTCGGTGAGGATGGGCACGCGTTCGCAGTGGGCTCCGGTATACGGGCTCTTCGCGTCGATGGCGGAGGCGATCAACTTGATGAAGCTCTCCAAGAGCCGTCGCTGATCATCGAGCAAGAGCTGGTTGTAGAGCGCTATGGCAGCCTGCGAGCAGAGTGCTTCGACGACGCGTTGATTTTCCTTGGAGAAGGCCTTGACGTTGCCCGCCTCATCACGAGCGTTGATGAGTTGGATCACACCGATCACGATGCCCTCGTTGGTCGCGAGCGGAATCGTCAGGAAGGACCTGGATCGGTAGCCGTTGCGCTCGTCGAAACGCTTCATCCCGGAAAAGTCGAAACCTTTCGCATCGTAGGCGTCTTCGATGTTGACCGAGTGCTTGAGCCAAGTGGCATAGCTGGCCACGTTCTTCTTGTTGGGGCTTCCTGTCGCGGGGTCCCTCAGCGGGATGGGCGGAAGATCGATGGCCTTGCCCGTGGTGCCGCCGAGCGCGACGTCGAGCGAGTCGGTGCGCAGAATGGCGAAGGAGAGCTCCTTCGATTCGTTCACCAGGTAGAGCGTGCCGCCGTCGGCGTTGCAGAGTTTCTGGGCTTCGACCAAGATCATCTCGATCAAGCGATCGGTGTTGTGTTCAGCCGACAGCGCGATACCCACGCGATACAAAAGTTCGAACCGCTCGAGACGCTGTTCGAGCGTTTCTGACGAGTCGCCGTGGGCTAGTGGGCTTGAGTGCTTGTCGGAATCCACGATGCTAGCGCCTCGCACTCTAGCGCTTTTGCGTGAAGAACGCAGCGATCGAGCGTTCCGTCACGAACTCGGTGACAGGGCATGGGCAAGCTGCTTTCGCACACCTCATGTCGCGCGAGTTCTTCCGTTGCTGCAGCGTCCGAGCGCTCGAACTAACCAAAGCGTTGGTGTTTACACTGTCGATCAGGCCGCACGCGCGGGAGCGGACCACGGACGTAAACCGGTGCCGTTACTGGAGATTTCGAACCCGCGTGGTTGCCGAGTCCCGCGCGACGGATGCGAACGCGCTCGCAGGCGACATGCGGTCGGTCGCTCCGCCCAGTGTAAGCAGCGAGCCAACGCAACGGTTGGGTGCCCCGATGCGGGCGTGACCCAGGGCGCGAGTAGAGTCAATGGGTACAAAGTGTGCGGAATGGTACGCACGCCGGCGTGACGCACACGCATGAGCCGACGGCCGAAGGATACCGGGAGGCAGGGCGGCGGACGGCGATACACCCCGTAAATCTGTGCGATCCGCGCCACAGCCATTGACTCCTCGGGCCTTATGCCCGAGGGTTTTGGTAAGTGACGTGGCCAGGTTCAGGCATGAATAAGCAGTCGTCCAGCTGCCTGCTGGTGTGGCGAGCGACTGCCCGCGACCGGAGATGGTGCTAGATGGCTTTCGGGCTGGAATTCTGGGGCGTGCGGG
>Ga0315910_10003026_pt1 | contig 14478 bp, 12 predicted proteins | sample EdamamesoilMG_FD_204470 | JGI IMG/M metagenome (GOLD analysis project Ga0315910, IMG submission 204470) | Garden soil microbial communities collected in Santa Monica, California, United States - Edamame soil | ecosystem: Environmental > Terrestrial > Soil > Garden | place: USA: California...
TCGCTGCCCTATGGCATCGGGCAGCTGGTGCCGTTGCGCGCCGGCGAGACGCTGCCCTGGAAGATCGCCTAGCCCATCCGGTCTACGATCCGCTGCGGCCGTGGCTCGAGCGCATCGGGCCGGCGCCGTCGCTGGCTGACCTGAACGCCGCTGCCCGGGCGCAGTCGCTGCGCACCGAAAGCGGCAAGCCGCTGCGCTTCGTCCCGCCGACAGGCGCGGACCCGTACTATGAGGTCCACCTGTTCGAGACCGGCGAGGTGCACACCCGGCCGGACAATCGCCACGACCTGTTCAACGCCTTGTGCTGGCTCGCGTTTCCACGCACCAAGGCGCGCATCAATGCGCTGCACGCCGCGGAGATCCCGCGCGAAGGCGGCCGGCGCGGCAGGCTGCGCGACCTGTTGACCATCTTCGACGAGGGCGGCGCGCTGGTCGCCTGCGCGGACGAGGGGCTCAACGCGCTGATCCGGGGGTTTCGCTGGAAGGAATTGTTCTGGGACCAGCGCGAGCGCGTACGGTCCTCGATGCGTTTCGTGGTTCTGGGCCATGCCGTGCTGGAGCAGGCGCTCGAACCCAGGCCCGGCATCACCTGCAAGGCCCTGTTCGTGGACGAGGGCAGCGACCTGGACTCCCAGGCGGCCGCATGGCTGGCGCATTTGCCCGCCGGCGCGTCGCCCCGCCTGCTCGCGCCATTGCCCATCTTCGGCTTTCCGGGCTGGCTGCCGGGCGGTGAGCAGCCCGGGTTCTACGACGACCGGCGCTGGTTCCGGGTGCTGCAGCACGGAAACGGCGAACGCGAGGCGTAGAATGCGCCCGGGAGATGGCCAGGCAGCCGCTGTGGCGACACAGAGGAAAGTCCGGGCTCCAAAGAGCGGGATGCGGGGTAACTCCCCGGCGCTATAAACGCCGCGCAAGCGGCGCCAAGGCGACGAACAGGGCCACAGAGACGAGTCCTCCCGGCAACGGGAGGGGTGAAACGGGCAACCTCCATCCGGAGCAACACCAAATAGGCAAGCGCCTGAGGCCGGCTCGGCCAAGCTTGCGGGTAGGTGGCTAGAGCCCGGGAGCAATCCCGGGCCCAGAGGAATGGCTGCCGGGAGGGGTTCGCCCCTTCGCACAGAACCCGGCTTATCGGCCGTCTCCCATTTTCTTGCGTTGTTTTGCGCCGCGGCAGCAAAATCCTTTTGCGTTCGGCGGCGGGACAGCGGGATAATGATGGCACTACTTCGTGCCGGGGGAAGAACGGGCCGCCAAGGTCCGCACGGGCAGCAAGTGAATAACCGCCTCAACCAGAACGACGTCACCAACAGAATCAACGTCGAGGATCCCGACCAGGTCCGCGACGCGGTCCTCGCCCTCTTCACCGCACGCTATCCCGGCGCCGACCTGGCGCCCCTGCGCCAGGCGTTCAACGACGTCAAAGCGCTGTTCGGGGGCACCTTCCCCGGCTACCTGCCGTGCGACACGCTGTACCACGACCTGCGCCACACGCTTGACATGACGCTGGCCATGGCGCGCATGCTCGATGGCCACGACCGCACGATGGCGCCTGCCGACCAGATCGGCGCGCGGCGCGCCATGCTCGGCGTGGCGGTCGCCCTGCTGCACGATTCGGGCTACCTGAAGCGCGCCTCCGAGGGCCACATCGAGAACGGCGCCGTGTTCACCAAGGTCCATGTGAGCCGCAGCGCGGACTTCCTGGCGCGCTACCTGCCGCAGATCGGCTTTGCCGAGGAGGCCGGGGCGGCCTCCAAGCTCGTGCATTTCACCGGCTACGAGATGGACATCGACGACATCCTGCTGCACGACCCCAAGGACCGGCTGCTCGGCTGCCTGGTGGGCACCGCGGACCTGATCGGGCAGATGTCCGATCGCATGTACCTGGAAAAGTGCCGCGAGTTCCTCTACTCGGAGTTCGTGTGGGGCAGCATCGCCCGCGAGACGCTCGCCGACGGGCGGGAAATCGTGCGCTATTCGTCGCCCGAGGACCTGATGCTTAAGACGCCCGGCTTCTACGAGTACGTGGCGCGCCAGCGCATCGACAAGAAGCTGGGCGGGGTGGACCGGTTCGCCGAAGCGCACTTCGACGGCCCCAGCCTCTACCAGAGCGAAATCGACCGCAACATGCATTTCCTCAAGGAAGCGATCGAGCAGGCGGACCTCAAGCGCCTGCGCCGCTTCTGTTACTCGCTTTCCAGGAACGAAGTCAAAGCCGCCTAGTGCCTGCACCAGCCTGAAGCACGCGCCCCGCGCGCGTGCATCGGCCCGGCACTGCCCTTGGTTTTCCCCTTGCAACGGCGTGGCACGGTGGTTGCTCCATCTCCCGCGAGGGAATCCATGTCCATCCCGCAAGTCCTGCGTACGATCACCCGCGCCGAAGGGTTCGACGGCCTGCTGCCGGAACACGAGGCTGGCGCGCTGTTCGGCGGACTGCTCGACGGCGGCGTCGACGAACTGGAGCTGGGCGCGGTGCTGGGTGCGCTCGCCATGCGTCCGCTCGGGGCCAGCGAACTGGCCGGATTCTGCCGTGCCAGCGCCGCGCGCACGGCGCGACTGGATTTCGTGCCCGCCGGGCGCAGCCGGGCAATCGCACCCGTTTCCATCCCGAGCTACAGCGGCACCCTCGAGCACCCCAATCTGATGCCTGCGCTCGCATTGTTGCTGGTGCGCTTCGGCGTGCCGGTGCTGGTGCACGGACCGCTGGAGGCGCAAGGGCGCGTCGCCGGCGCGGCGGTGCTGCGCGAGCTGGGGGTACTGCCCTGCGCCAGCGCGCAGGAAGCGCAGCACGCGCTGGCCGAAGCGGGCATCGCATTCGTGCCGACCGCCCTGCTGTCGCCCGCGCTCGCGCAATTGATCGCGTTGCGGGGGCGCCTGGGAGTGGCCAACTGCGCGCAGCTCGTCGCGCGCCTGCTCGATCCGTTCAGCCGCGGCGGCGTGTGCCTCGTGCCGGCCTGCAGCGCCGCGGAACGCGCCGCCCTCGCCGAGGTGCTGGAAGGGCTGGGGAGCAACGCGCTGCTGTTCCTGGGCGCCGAGGGCGAGGCATTCGCCGATCCCCAGCAGCGTCCCGCAATCGAGCATTTCCGCGGCGGCGAACGTCGCCTGCTGTTCGACGCCGAGAGCGGTTCTTCCGGGCCGACCGCGGCGGGCCTGGGCGAAGCCGATGCGAGGCCGACGGCCCACTGGATCACGCAAGCCCTGTCCGGCAAGGCCAGCCTGCCGCCGCCCTTGTCCAACCTGCTGGCTTGCTGCCTCTACGCGTCCGGCTATAGCGACGACTTCAACCAGTCCAAGGCGATTGTCGCGGTCCGCACCCACGCGTTGGCTGCCGCCTGAAGGGCGGCACGTTGTGGGGTTTGTCACGTTTGCGTGCATTTCGCGCGTCCGCGTGCACTGCAGCCCTTGCCGGGGCGCGGCCGCCGTGGCACAACCCCCGCATGGCAGTTCCTGACCTTTCGCGGCCGGCGCCCGGCCGCCCGGAAGTGGCGCCAGCGCTGTTCCGGCTGCTCGCCGAGAGCGCGCTGTCGCGGGCGGCGCTGGATGCCTGCGGCACGCCGCTGCTGATGGTAGATGCGTCGGCGGAAGCGCCGCCAATCAGCTACGTGAACCGGGCGTTCGAAACCTTCTTCGGCTATCGGGCGGCCGAGGCACTGGGGCGGCCGGCCGCCGGGTTGCTATTCCCCGACGCCGGGGCCGCAGGGCGCCTTTACCGCAGCCCCGAGACGCAGGCGCTGCTGCGCGCGCAGCGCAAGGACGGCTCGCAGGCGCACGTCGAGGTCAGCATCGGCGCGGTGCGCGGCGTGGATGGCCGCGTCACGCACTGGGTGCTGGCATTCTCCGACCGGACCGAACTGGAACAGCTGCGCGAGAGCCTCAGTCGTCTTTCGACTTGAGCGACTGCGCGAGGTCGACCAGCATCATCGCGAGCCCGATGCAGATGACGGCGCCCAGCGCGGCGTCCTTCAGCTTGAACACCGGCGGCAGCAGATAGGCCAGCATCAGCAATATCGCCACCACCGCCGCTGCAATCTTCACTGCCATCGCAAACCTCCCGGATTGATCAAGCGTTCCGCGCCAGTTGCGCGGCAAGCCAGCGTGCGGTGCGCAGCAGGCGCGCATCCCCGTGGCGCGGCCCGACCAGCTGTACTCCCATCGGCAGGCCGTTGTCGCCCCGCATCAGCGGCAGGCTGAGCGCAGGCATGCCGAGCAGCGTCCACAGCGTGCAAAACGCCGGATCGCCGGTCGAGCCCAGGCCCTTGGGCGCCGTGCCGGGCGCCGCCGGCGTCAGGATCGCGTCGCAACGCTCGAAGATCCCGTCGAACCCCTCGTTCAGGATCGGCGCCCGCGACAGCGCCTTCTGGTAGTCGAGCGCACTCACTTCGCGCCCCCGCGCGAGCAGGCCGCGCAGCGGCTCGGAGAGCTTCTCGCGCCCCTTCTCCCATTCGAGATCGAGGTTGGCGGCCATTTCGGCTTCCATGATCGTGCGATGCCAGTCGAGCGCGCGCGGCGCGGACGAGGGCATTTCCAGTTCGACCACTCGGTCCCCCAGCTCGCGCACCAGCTCGGCGAACGCCTCGCGCGTTTCTTCATCGGCGCGATCCCATGCCGGCCCCTTGACGAACGCGAGCAGTGGCGGGAGCGGCGGGGCCTCGGCGGCCACTGCGCGGAACGGGATGCGTGCCCGTGGCCGGGTGTCGGGATCGCGTTCGTCGTGGCCGGCGACCTGTTCCGCAAGCAAGGCAATGTCCTCCAGCGTGCGCGCAAAGAGCCCGACGTGGTCGAGCGCGCGCGAGAGCTTCAGGATTCCCTGGCGCGGGATGAGGCCGTGGGTCGGCTTGAAGCCGAAGACCCCGCAGAACGCCGCCGGCCGGATCACCGAGCCGTTGGTCTGCGTCCCTAGTGCAATCGGCACCATGCCGGCCGCGACCGCGGCTGCAGACCCGGAGGAGGAGCCGCCCGGGGTATGCGCCGGATTGTGGGGATTGCGCGTCTTGCCCGGATGGAAGTATGCGCATTCCGTCGTGACGGTCTTGCCGAGGATCACCGCGCCCGCGGCGCGCAGCATCGCCACCACCGTGGCGTCCTCATCGGGCGTGCGTCCCGCATGCAGCACCGTGCCGTCCTCGGTCGGCATGTCGCCGGTATCGATGATGTCCTTGATGCCGACCGGCACACCGTGCAACGCCCCGGTCGCGCGGCCCTCGCGCCGGTCTGCATCGCGGGCGCGCGCCTGCGCAAGCGCATGCGCCGGATCGAGGAACTGCCAGGCCTGCACCTCCGGCTCCGCGTCCCGGATGCGCGCCAGGCAAGCCTCGACCAGCTGCTCCGAGCTGACCGCCCCCTCGGCGATCGCGCGGGCCGCGTCGGCCGCACTCAGCCATTCCAGGCGCGTTGCGTCCATCCCTCAGCTGCTGTAGAGAACGCCGGGCAGCCACAAGACAAGCTGCGGAAAGGCGTACATGAGCACCATCGTCAGCAGCACGATGTACACGAACGGCATGCAGCCGCTGAAGATCTGCGTCAGCAGGACCGAGGGCGGGCTGACCCCCTTCAGGTAGTACGCCGCCATCGCCATCGGCGGCGAGAGGAATGCGGTCTGCAGGTTGACCGCGATCAGCACGCCGAACAGGATCGGGTCGATGCCGAAGTGCGGCAGCATCGGCAGGAAGATCGGCACGAAGATGATGATGATCTCGGTCCACTCCAGCGGCCAGCCGAGGATGAAGATGATGAGCTGCGACAGCAGCAGGAACGTGATCGGGTTGAGGTTCATGCCGAGCACGAAATCCTTGATGATCACGTTGCCGCCGAGGTAGGCGAACACCGAGGCAAAGGTCGCCGAACCGACGAACAGCCAGCACACCATCGCCGAGGTGCGCGCGGTGAGGAACACCGACTCGCGCAGCGCCTGCCAGGTCAGCGAACGGTAGCTTGCGGCCAGCAGCATGGCGCCCAATGCGCCCACCGCCGCCGCCTCGGTGGGCGTCGCCAGTCCGAACATGATCGCACCAAGCACCGACAGGATCAGCACCGCGAGCGGGAAGAAGGATTTCGCCAGCATCGTGATCATCACGCGCATGCCGACTTCGCTTTCGCCCTTGGGCAGGCGCGGGGCCTTGTGTGGCTGGAACATCCCCACGCCGACGACGTAGATGATGTACATGCCGGCGAGGAAAAAGCCGGGGATGATCGCCGCCGCGTAGAGCTTGACCACCGAAATGCTCGCCATGGCGCCGTAGACGATCAGCATGATCGAGGGCGGGATCAGGATGCCGAGGCAGCCACCCGCGCAGACCACGCCTGCGGCGAGGCGCGTGTCGTAGCCGGCCTTGACCATCTGCGGGAACGCGAGCATGCCCATCAGCGTCACCACCGCGCCGACGATGCCGGTCGCCGTCGCGAACAGCGCGCAGGTGGCGAGCGTCGCCACCGCAAGCGAGGCCGGGATGCCCTTCAATGCAATCTGCAGGCTCCGGAACAGGCTGTCGAGGATGTTGGCGCGCTCGACCAGGTAACCCATCAGGAGGAACAACGGGATCGACACCAGTGCATCATTGTTGAGCACGGTGAAGGTGTTCTGCGTCAGCAGATAGAAGACGCGGTTGTCGAAGAAGGCCTGGTGGTCCTGGAAGTAGGCGTAATAGCCGAAGCCCACGCCCAGCGCCATCAGGGTGAATGCGACCGGGAATCCGATCATGATCGCGAAGACCAGGATCCCCAGCATCGTCAGCGCGACGGCCGGGTCGCTCATGCCGCCCCTCCTTCCGCCGCTCGCTTGCGCGCCGCTTCGGCAAGGATCTGCTTCTCGAGCTCCTCGACATCATGCATGCGGGCGGTCCAGTGGCCATCGCGCAGGCATTGCACGCAGCGCAGGACCTCGGCCAGGCCCTGCAGCACCATCAGGCCGGCGCCGATCGGGATCATCATCTTGAGCGGCCAGATCGGCACGCCTGCCGGGCTGTTGACGCTCACTTCGCGCAACCGCAGCGACTCGGTGCCGTAGCCCCAACCCGCCACGACCAGCGCCAGGATGCCGGGAAAGAAGAACAGCACGTATAGCGTCAGCTCGACCACCGCCTGGCTGCGGTCCGACCACAGCCGGTAGAACATGTCGGCGCGCACGTGGCCGCCACGCGACAGCGTGTACGCGCCGGCCATGTAGAACACCGCTCCGTACATCAGGTAGCTCGTGTCGAACGCCCAGCTGGTCGGGTTGTCGAGCACGTAGCGCACGAACACCTCGTAGCAGGTGCCGAAGGTGAGGATCACGATGCACCAGGCGAACGCGTGCCCGACCGTCTTGTTCAGCTGGTCGATGCCGTAGACGACTTTGTTGATCATGGGGGCGGGAAACGAAATGGGGCGGTGCCGTCAGGCACCGCCCCGCATTGCGTCTTCAGCTGCTATGCCTCAGGCAGGGATCTTCGTCTTGAAGATGTGCTCGTAGCCGAGCCTGTAATCGGCTTCGTTGAGGAACATGTAGTAGGCGACGCGCTTGGCCCACGCCTTCTGCGATTCCACCACCTTGGCGAAGAACGGATCCTCCGCCGACAGCTTCGCGGTGAGCTTGTCCCAGGCCTTCAGCTGCTCGACGAAGATCGACTTCGGCGTGCGGATGATGTTGACCTTGTGCTTGTCCCGCAGTTCGATCAGGTCGCGCGAGTAGTTGTCCATCGCGGTCCACCAGTTCGAGGAACTGGCGGCCTCGGCGGCGTACTGCAGGACGGCCTGCAGGTCCTTCGGGATGGTGGCCCACTTCTTCTTGTTGAAGGCGATCTCGAAGAACTCCATCGCCTGGTGGTAGCTGCCCATCATGTAGTTCTTGATCACGTCCTGCGAGCCGAAGCGCATGTCCGAGGTCGGGTTGTTGAACTCGAACGCGTCGATCACGCCTTTCTCCAGGGCCGGGATGATCTCGCCGCCCGGCAGCTGGGTCACTTTCGCGCCCATCTCCTGGAACAGGTCCGCCGCCAGTCCCACGGTGCGGTACTTGAGCCCCTTCAGGCCGGCCGCGCCGGTGATCGGCTTCTTGAACCAGCCCAGCGGCTGCGTCGGCATCGGCATGGCGAAGAATCCGACCACGTCGAGGTTGATCTTGGCGAGCAGCTCGTTGTAGAGCGCCAGGCCGCCGCCGCGATAGATCCACGCCATGGTCTGGGGCGCGTCGCAGCCGTTGATCGGGCCGGAGCCGAACAGCGACGCCACCTTGCTCTTGCCGTACCAGTACACCGGCACGCTGTGGCAGGCGTCGAGCACGCCCTTGCTCGTGGCGTCCATCACTTCGAAGGGCTTGACGACCGCGCCGGCCACCAGGTAGTCGATGCGCAGCCTGCCGCCCGCCATCTCGTTGACGCGCGTCACGTATTCCTGGGCCATCTCGTTGAAGATGTCCTTGGCGCCCCATGCGCCCTGCATCTTGATCACGATCGGCGCCTGGGATTTCGCGATCATCGGGAATCCAAGCGTCGCCGCGCCGGCCGTCGCCGCTGCGGCGCCCGTCAGGAACTTGCGGCGTGCAGCCTGCGGTTTAACTTGCTCGTTGCTCATTTGTGGTCTCCTCTTTCGGTGTGGTTCCAGCGCGGGGCTCTGGCCCCGTTCGTGACTTGCTTGGCAATTCTAACCCCCGGCAAACAGCCGCCGCAAGGCAACTTCACGATGTGAAATGCCCGGGTGCCCGGGGAGCCTCCCATTCGGCAACCGGTTTGGCCTGCTTTGGCGCCTTGGCCTTGTGCTTGGCGTCCGGGTGCCAGCCCAGGATGGCGAACATGAAGAAAAAGCCGATGACGTAGGCCACCGCCACATGCCAGCCGTGGCGCAGCCACAGGCCCACGGACTTGGCCTCCGGGTAGAGATTGGAGATGGCGATGCCGGCGCTGGAGCCGAACCAGATCATCGAACCGCCGAAACCAACTGCGTAGGCCAGATAGCCCCAGTCGTAGCCGCCCTGCTTCAGTGCCAGCGCAGTCAGCGGGATGTTGTCGAACACGGAAGACACGAAACCCAGGCCGAGCGCGGTCTGCCAGGACGCCGCCGGCAGCTTTTCCACCGGCATCATCGAGGCGCACAGGATCAGGCACAGAAGGAAGGTCGAGCCCTTGAGGGCTTCCGGCAGCAGCTTCCAGTCGGGCTTGCGCCAGGGCACGCAGGCAATGATCGCCACCCAAACTGCCGCACCGATGAACGGGAAGCTGTCGGCCTTTGCCGTGTAGTAGTTGTTCACGATGACATTGGTGGCAATCGCCGCAGCCAGGATGACGATCACGATGGCGACGCGCGACCAGTCCACGCGGCCCTCTATTTTTGCGTCCTTGATGATCGGCGAGTAGCGGTGCTGCTGCAGTGCCGCAGGAATGCCGAATATCACCAGCGCCAGCGACGCGGCGATGTAGGCCTCGACGACCGCAAGCGGGCTCACGCCGTCGATCCACATCATGGTGGTGGTGGTGTCGCCCACCACGCTGCCCGCGCCGCCCGCATTCGAGGCCGCGACGATGGCGGCGAGGTAGCCGATGTGCACCTTGCGCCGGAACACGGTCGCCGCGATGGTGCCGCCGATGATGGCGGCGGCGATGTTGTCGAGGAACCCCGACAGCACGAAGATCATCACCAGCAGCACGAAGCCGCCCTTCCAGTCGTCAGGCAGGAAGCGCGGCAGCACCGCGGGGATCTTCGATTCCTCGAAGTGGTTCGACAGCAGCGCGAAGCCCAGCAGCAGGCCGAGCAGGTTGGTGAGGATCACCCACTCGTGCAGCAGGTGGCGGCCAAAGCCCGGCAGCCCCGGCCCGGTCTTGAAGCCGGTGAAGCCGATCTTGTACAGCGCAATGACGGTGACGCCGATGAGCGCGACCCACAGCACGTGGCGGTGGAACAACGCCACCCCCGACAGCGTCAGGCCGAACAGCACGAAATCCACCGGCACGCCGAGTTCCAGGGCGATGCCGCCGAGGATCAGCGCCCCGACGAACAGGCCGCGCTCGTTCATGACGAAACGCATGAAGACCTTCCAGGCATCCTGCGCCATTCTCCCCCCCGTTGGTACCGCGCAGCGATTATAGGGGGTCGTCTGACGCCGCGGACCAGCGTTCCGCTGCCTTGCGCACCACGTCGCTGAGCGCGCCAGCGGGCCCACGCTGCGCGCGCAGCCAGTCCGCGCCCGACCGGAACGCGCGCGCATCGGCGGCCAGCGCCGCCAGTTCCGCTGCGCTGCCCAGGCGCTCGGCCTGCGGCATCACCTCGGCGATGGCATCGAGGACGTCTTCGGCGAGCGGCTTCTTGCGCGCCGCATAGGGGTCGATCAGCGTGCCGCGCAACCCGTAGCGCGCCGCCTCGAAGCGGTTGAAGCTGTTCACCAGGTATACCGAGCGCTCCGCGGCCCGCGGACGCTCTTCCAGCATCCAGCTGCACAAGGCCTGCGCGTAGGCCGCCAGCCGCGCCGCCCTGGCGACATCGAGCGGCGTATCGCAGACGCGGATCTCGATGGTGCCGTACTCGGGCTTGGGCCGGATGTCCCAGTAGAAGTCCTTCATGCTTTCCACCACCCCGAGGCTGCGCAGTCGCTCGAAGTACTGGCGGAACTCGGCCCAGTCGGCAACGAACGGCATGTGCCCGGCGAGCGGGAACGCGTTGACCGCGGTCAGGCGCGAGGACTGGAACGAGGTGTCCTCGCCCTGGTAGAACGGCGAGGCTGCCGACAGGGCGATGAAGTGCGGCACGTAGCGCGTGAGCATGTGCACCAGGTAGACCGCCTCGTCGCCGTCCGGGCAGCCGACGTGGATATGCTGGCCGAACACCGTGAACTGCTTGGCGAGGTAGCCGTAGCGCTCCAGCACGTGCTTGAACCGCTCGGTCGGAAAGATGCGCCGGTCCGACCAGCTGTGGAACGGATGCGCGCCCCCGCCCGACACGCGCAGGTTGAGCATGCCCGCTTCGCGCACCACCGCATCGCGCATCAGCGCCAGCTCGGCGGCAAGCTCCGCATGGCTCGCATGCACCGAGGAGTTGAGCTCGATCATGCTCTCGGTGATCTCGGGCTTCACCGCGCCGGGCAGCGGCAGCTTCTCCAGCCGCGCCAGCAGCGCCGCGGCGTCGCGCGCAAGATCCAGGTCGTGCGACTGCACGAGCTGCAACTCCAGCTCGACGCCGAGCGTGAGCGGCGCCGATACCGTGAAATCCATCTCGTCCATCGCGCCGCCTCAGCCCGCCGCCGCGGCCGGATCGGCCTCGCCGGCGTGCTTGAGGGCGAACTGGGTGGCGATCGGGCCGAGCAGCTCGAGTACCGCCACCGCCGACAGCACCACCGCGGCGAGCGAGCCGCCAAACTCGGGATACAGCGCCGCCGTGTCCAGCACCATCACCACCGCCATGCCCGACATCGGCAGCAAGGCGAGCGACAGCAGCCCGGCGTTGGCCACGCTGACGCCCGAGAGCCGGCCGAACGCCAGCAGCGCGAGTGCCTTGCCGAGGAAGCGCGCGGCGATGAAGGCCGCCACCACCGCGCCGACGGTGGCGAGCGGCGCGAACTGCAGGCTGGCGCCCGTCAGCACGAACAGGATGACGAAGAACAGCTGCCCGCCGTAGCCAAAGCGCAGCGGCAGCAGGACGTGGCGCCGGTCGAGGTTGCGCGCGAGCAGGCCCAGGGTGATCAGCGTCACCACCACCGACAGGTTCAGGTTGCGCGCCGCGCCCACCGCCAGCACCACCACCGACACGAGCAGGATGAACTGCCGGTCCTCGCGCTTGCCCACCCAGCGCGCCAGCCACAGCAGGAGCACGCCGCCGGCGGCGCCGGCCAGCGCGGAGCCGCCGAGCAGGTAGGCCGGGTGCAGCAGGGCATGCGACCAGTCCATCGCGTGCTCCAGGTGCAGGAAGGGCAGCAGCAGCGTGAGCACCACATAGGCGAACACGCAGTTCACGGCGGTGAACAGCAGCATGCGTTCGGTGACCTGGCCCGCCGAGCGCAGTTCGTGCGCCACCAGCAGCACCACGGCGGGCGAGGTCGCGGTGCCGATCGCCGCCGCGCTGGCCGCGAGCAGCGGCGCGAAGCCGAAGGCGAGCAAGGCGGCGTGGATGGCCCAGAAGCAGAACACGCTCTCCGCGATCGCAGCGGCAAACAGCCAGCGGTTGCGCCGCAACCACTGGTAATCGAGGCGGTGGCCCAGCTCGAACACGATCAGCCCGAGCGAGAGGTCGATCAGCACGCGCGCATTGCCCAGCGCGCCCGGGCCGAGCAACCCCGAGACCTGCGGGCCGAGCAGGATGCCGGCGAGCGCGTAGCCGACGATGCGCGGCAGGCCGAGCACCCGGCGCGCGAGTTCGCCGCATAGAAGTCCTGCGAGCAGCAGCGCACCGACCAGGAAGGTCTGCCCGAAGACGGGCGGCAGCGCAGGCAGGAAGCTCAGGTCCATGCAGGGTTCCCTGCGGCGCGCAGGAACGCGTCGAGGATCGGCGCGCAGTCGAGCACCGCATCGTCGCCCGGTGCGTGGAACTCCGGATGCCATTGCACGCCCAGCACGAAACCGGGCGTCGTGGCGCGAATCGCCTCCACCACGCCGTCGGCTTCGGCGCGCGCCTCCACCACGAGGCCGCGCCCGACCTGGCCGATCGCCTGGTGATGGATGGAGGTCACCTGCGCGGGCGCCGCGCCCGGGTAGAGCTGGGCCAGGTGCCCGCCGGGCTCGAAGCGCACCGCATGGCGCAGCTTCTCGTAGGTGTCGCTCACGTGCGCCTGGGCCTGCGGCAACTGGGTGGCAATGTCCTGCACCAGGGTGCCGCCGAAGGCGACATTGATCAACTGCGCGCCGCGGCAGATGCCGAGCACCGGCTTGCCCGCCTCGATGAACTCGTGCAGCAACTCCATCTCATACTCGTCGCGCAGCCGGTCGCCCGCCCATTCGGCGCGCAACGGCGCCTCGCCGTAGCTCGAGGGACTCACGTCGGCGCCGCCCTGCAGCACCAGGCCGTCGAGGTGGCGCGCGTAGTCGGCAAGCCGGATGTTGCTGCGGTGGAGCACGCCGTCCTTGTCCACCGTCGGCACCATCAATACCAGCACGTCGCGCGACATCACCCAGTGCGCGGCCGACTGTTCCAGGTACTGCAGCGTCTTCGACTGCAGGCCGGCGGCGCCCGGTTGCGGATGCAGGATGCGCGCCGAGACACCGACCTTCAGGGTCGGCGCGCTCATGCGCCGGGCGACGCGGTCGCCGAATGCACGCAGGCGTGTGCCGAGCGGTCTCTGCACGCGTTCCTCCCGTCGTTCGTGTTGTTGCTGTCTGACCGCGGTTCGCGGCCGGAGTTCTGCTAGCCCTTCAGGGCGGACAAGACCTCGTCCAGCATCTTCTTCGCGTCGCCGAACAGCATGCGGTTGTTCTCTTTGTAGAAGAGCGGGTTGTCCACGCCGGCGTAGCCCGAGGCCATGCTGCGCTTCATCACGATCGAGGTCTTCGCCTTCCACACTTCCAGCACCGGCATGCCGGCGATCGGGCTCGCGGGATCGTCCTGCGCTGCCGGGTTCACGATGTCGTTGGCGCCGATCACCATCGCGACATCGGCGGCGGGGAAGTCCTCGTTCAGCTCGTCCATCTCGAACACGATGTCGTAGGGCACCTTCGCCTCCGCGAGCAGGACGTTCATGTGCCCGGGCATGCGGCCCGCGACCGGGTGGATGCCGAAGCGCACGTCGACGCCCTTCTCGCGCAGCAGCTTCGTGATCTCGTACACCGTGTGCTGCGCCTGCGCCACCGCCATGCCGTAGCCCGGCACGATGATCACGTGCTTCGCCTCGCGCAGCAGTTCCGCGGTTTCCGCAGCCAGGATCGGATTGACTTCGCCCGCCGGCGCCGCGCCGGCGGCGGCGGGTGCGCCGGCCTCGGTGCCAAACCCGCCCGCGATCACCGACACGAAGTTGCGGTTCATCGCGCGGCACATGATGTAGGACAGGATCGCGCCGCTCGAGCCCACCAGCGCCCCGGTGACGATGAGCAGGTCGTTGGACAGCATGAAGCCGGTGGCCGCGGCCGCCCAGCCCGAGTAGCTGTTCAGCATCGACACCACCACCGGCATGTCGGCGCCGCCGATCGCCATCACCATGTGGATGCCGAACAGGAGCGCGATCACCGTCATCACGACGAGCGGCGTCATGCCGGCCTGGATGTCCGGCGCCAGCACGAACTCGCGGCCGCACCAGAGGACCACCAGCAGGCCGGCGAGATTGATCCAGTGGCGCGCCGGCAACAGCAGAGGCTTGCCGCCGATCTTGCCCGAGAGCTTGCCGAACGCGATCACCGAGCCGGAAAAGGTCACCGCGCCGATCAGGATGCCGACGTAGATCTCGGCCTCGTGGATCGCCTTCTCCGCGCTGGCGAAGGTGCTCGAGGTGTCGATGTAGCTGGCGTAGCCGACCAGGCAGGCGGCAAGGCCCACCAGGCTGTGCATCAGCGCCACCAGCTCCGGCATCTGCGTCATCTGCACCTTCTTCGCGGCAGC
>Ga0315910_10003027_pt1 | contig 14473 bp, 13 predicted proteins | sample EdamamesoilMG_FD_204470 | JGI IMG/M metagenome (GOLD analysis project Ga0315910, IMG submission 204470) | Garden soil microbial communities collected in Santa Monica, California, United States - Edamame soil | ecosystem: Environmental > Terrestrial > Soil > Garden | place: USA: California...
GCGGGCTTGCCCGCACTCACCGTAGCGCTAGCGTTCCAGACAAGAGGTTGACTCTTCTAGTTCGCTTCGAACACCAACCGTAGCGTGAGCGTTCCCTAGGTTCATTCTTCTAGCGGGCTTGCCCGCGCTTACCGTAGCGTTAGCGTTCCCGACTGAAGGTTGACTCTTCTCGTTCGCTTCGAACACCAACCGTAGCGTCATCCTCGACCGACCACGCCTGGTACATGAAATGTAGTAGGCGAACGCGACGCAATACCGGCACGCCCTCTGGATATTTGCCTAAACGGATTGAACGGAATATCGATCTCCGCAAGCGACTGCGTAAGCACCGGCATTTCGCGAATCAATTGCTCGACTGCGCGACGATTGTCGGCGTTATCGATCCATGTCTCCGGATTCTCCAACACCATCGATAAATCATAGTGCCCCCATCGCAACGGCAGTGCCAACTCAGAGCGAAATACGTTTTCAATGCAGACCGCTGGAAACTCCTCCCAGGTTGTGTATCGCGTCGGATAGCGAGCGTCCTCGCGTGATCGATAGACGCCGGCCATGATGCGGTAGACATGCACGAGCTCATGAAACAATGACGAGGCACGAAACCTGCGTGGAAAATGTCCTGGCGTGTAAATGATGAACAGACTTCGATCAGAGGATCGCGCACGCGGCGCCGCATTAGGGCGATAACTCCCCTCCCAGGTAACGGGGTCGCGAACCGGAAACGGCATTATGGTCAAGTCCATACTGATAACGTTCCGCAAGCACGTTCCGCTGCGAGTCTGAAACACGCGATCCAACTGCGTTGCCACTGCGGATTCAAAGTCCGCAGGTATCCAGCGAGAGCGCGCAACCGTGTCGCGCCGGAGCACCGGCGGGATTTCATGTTCGCGGATAGGCGCTGCGCCGGGCACCAGCCCACGTTCCTCGTGCAATGGCCAAGCTGCAGCGCTTTCCCCACGAAACCAAGTGTAAATATCTGCAGCGGGAATGATCTCGATTCGGCCTTCACTGACTACAACCGTATGTTCACCGTCGATTTGAATGTGAGCGTCAAACTGTCGCATGACCTGAGCCAATGACGTGCTTTAACTGCGGACTCAGCATGCAGACACAAGACAGTCGTTGCTATCGGCCTGAAGTGCTACCCCTTGGAAGTTATCCGTTCGACTCTCGCGCACCGCAATCGCCAGTCCATTACGATGGGGAGCCGGTTGCTTCCCTTGTATTCGCGACAGATGGAACTGTAGCGACCCCGGAAGACTTGCCTTCCAGCCAGTGAGCCGCCGACTCGTATCATTGGCGCGCCTCCCCTGGGCTAAGCGCGGCCGATTCGTGTAAACAACAAATCGACCGCGCATTCGAACGAGTATCGCGATGCCCTATTCCTGAAATTCCTGCTGGTAATCACGGCGCATATTCCGCCAATACACCTGCTGACCAATGCGATGCCCTAGCCGCGCACCCGCTTCCTGATCGAAACGGAAGTGAATGCCGCCATATATACGTGCGTCGCTGATGTCGTCGGTAATTTTCTCAATCGATGAGTAGTACAACGTTACGTCGGGCACCGCAGGACTGGCTACAACAATGTTGTGCCCCTTGCGACCGTACAGGTGCTCAACGACGTAGCGCGCGGCATGGGCCGTACTGCCGTGCGCCGACGCGTAACTGGGATGACACGGCGTCGTGACGAAGGGTTCGAAGGTCGGATCGGCCTGCGTGAACTTGTTACCGTCGACGTCGCCGTTACGAATCGCCGTTTCCGGGCGCCAGAACGTATAGGCGTACTTGACTCGGTACACAGCCACCAGCGCATCGCTCATCGCCATGTTGACCAGCGCCAAGGCACGTGCCGTATGCGTTTGCGATCTGCCTTGAGCGACAGACAACTGCGTCACAACCGGATTCCAAGTGCGGATCGTCAATACCACCGCATAGAACCGCGCGACGTCGGCGCGATCTTGCGGACGCTCCGTGCTGTAGCGCGAACCGACACGTTTCACTTCGTTATAGGCATCGGCATAGCGCTTGCTCGTTAGCGACGGCGGCGGCGCGAGTTGGAATGGCTCGATCTTGTCGAAACCAAACGGCTGCACCGTGCCCCAATGAGCGAAGCCGCCGCCGGTCGCAGGACAACTGGGCGTTAACTGCCAATCGCCGGGTTCGGTGGTCGTCGGCAAGTACGACTGTGCCGGCGTGGCACCGTCGTTGGCTCGCAGATTAATGATGACGCTCGCGGCAGTCTCGCCGACAGCGACACCATTGTCCTTGCTTGGTCCGTTCGGTATGGACGCTAACGATTGCGCACGAGCTTGATCCAATGCCGCAGCCTTCGCCGGGAAATAATATTTCAGCGCCGTGTGTGCCGCCGCGATAGTTGCGGCGTCGGCCGAGGCACCCGAGGGAGCGGCAATACCGCCGACGTATGGTTTGTATTCGTGGGTGATCGCATTGACCGCCTCGAATACTGCCAGCTGTGTAATGGCGCCGATACGCGTCTCGACCAGCACGTTGCCCGCAATAGTGTCTTGCATGATGCGGTTCCATTCCACCACTTGATTGGCGCGCGTCACACTCGACACCAACAATGCCGCCAGTAGTCCGGCCGCTTGCACTTTACGATTCATGATTTCTCTCCAATTTATTTTGAATTCAATAGTCATTTTTTTTACGCCTTTACTACAACGACTTCCAAGTACTCGCTCGGCACGACCAGAGAGTTGCGACCGCCGACGTTAAAGCGTTCCAGCAAATCGGTAATGTCGGTAGCGAGGCGCTTCTGGCCTTGCATGTCGAGCGCGGCAAAGGCCTTGTGAGTAGGACCGTAGTAGTCGCGAAATACCTGCAGCCAGTGCGCGGCCGAACGGTAGCGAAAATTAAACACCCGTCGCTCGCAATGAATATCGACGGCTTGACGGCCGAACAACTGCACGATGTGCGTTTCGGTTCCCCACAGGGCAGGCGATTGCACGCCGGTCGGTGGCGCTTGATGTTTGCCGATGACTTTAAATAGCTGACCGATGAAGCCTTCCGGGGTCCAATTCGCGAGCCCGATACGCCCTCCACTTCGAACGACGCGCAGCATCTCGTTTGCGCTTTGACGATGATCCGGCGCAAACATCACACCAAAAGTCGAGAGCGCTGCATCGAACACTCGGTCGTCGAACGGCAACGCTTCGGCGTCGGCCACTTTGAAATTTACTTGCAGTCCTTCCGCGTGCGCTCGAGCGGCACCTTTATCTAAAAGCAAACGCACGTAGTCGGTGGAAGTAACATTCGCAAAACGTCGCGCCGCGGCCAATGTTGCATTACCGTTGCCAGCGGCCACGTCGAGCACCGCTTCGCCGGCGCAGATATCGGCGGCTTCCGCCAGCGACTCACCGACAATCTGCAAAGTGGTGCCGACTACGGCAAAGTCACCGCTGGCCCAGGTAGCCTGCTGCTTAACCTTGATGGCGTGCAGGTCGGGCCCTGGCGAGATGAAAGGTGAAAGAGACTCTTGAGCGGCGGACATATAAAACTCCTTGGATTGGTAAAGTGACGGTTGAAGTTGCTCGATGGGGTGCATTCTTCCGATTACCCAACTCCGCCGCCCTACACGCCGTCCTTGCCGTTTGTCTATTTGTCCGGCATTGCCCTTGTCCGCCGCTGCAATTTGCTCGTCCGTCTGCCAAACTTGCTCGTCCGTCTTGAACAACAATGCAACGTAGCCCATGAGTCACGACACCTTGTCCGATGTCTTGCGCAGCGTCCGCTTACGCAGCGCCGTCTTTTATTACGTTTCTTGCGGCGAAAACTGGGCCGCCGAAGCGCCCGACTCGCGCGAGATCGCGGCGACCGTGATGCCGGGCGCGGATCACGTCATTCACTATCACGTGCTTACCAAGGGCGAGTGTTGGGCGGCGGTCGCCGGTGAACAGCCGGTGAAAATGCGGCGCGGTGACATTCTTGTATTGCCGCAAGGCGACGCTCACGTCATGTCGAGCGCGCCCGGTTTGCGCGCCCGAATCGACCCGCAATGGCTCGACGAACTTAAACAACAGCAACGGCCGTTTCGGATCGCTTATCAAGGATCGACTGGACCTAAGATGAGTGGTGAACCGACGAACGCGATTTTCCAAGACGACGCGTCGCCCACCACAATGGTGTGCGGCTTCATCGGCTGCGATGTGAGGCCATTTAACCCGTTGATCGCGACACTCCCCAAAGTGATGCATCTTGCGGCTAAAGACGGCGGCATATGGAACGAACAATTCGTGCAGTTGGCCGTCACCGAAACAGGCAGCAAGCGCGCGGGTAGCGAAGCATTGCTCGAACGGATGAGCGAAATGATGTTCGTCGATGCCGTGCGTCGGCACGTCGATAGCTTGCCGGAAAACTCCAGCGGTTGGCTTGCCGGACTGCGTGACCGATTCGTTGGCCGCACCTTGGCGCTGCTGCACGAGAAGCCTTCGTTCGATTGGAACTTGGACGAATTAAGCAAGCAAGTCGGACTGTCGCGCTCTGCTCTGCACGAACGATTCGTAGAGTTGGCGGGACAAGCACCAATGCAGTACCTCACCAACTGGCGTATGCAGCTCGCGTCACGGCTGCTGCGCGACACGCAATCCAGCGTTGCATCGATAGCATTGGAAGTAGGCTACGACTCCGAAGCGGCGTTTTCGCGCGCCTTCAAACGTTCGGTGGGCGCACCGCCCGCTTCATGGCGAAGACAGCAGGGTCGGTTAGCAACCGCGTAGTCGCGGCCGACATCGGTGTTGGCGGGATAAAAGGCCCGCATGGCGAACCATCGGGCCTTCCGACTTTGTCGAGTCCAACATCTCGGACTCCACGGACTAGCATCCCGCTAGATCAAGAAGCCGGCACTTGAATCGCGATCGGCGCTCGTACCGAGTGTGGCTGTCGTTGATTAGTGAACGTCGTGCTGCCGCACAAACGTGCCGTCCTCAATCGCTTTGCGGATGTACTGCATGAACTCTATAGCCTTATCCGTCGCCGGCAGCGTTGCTGTACCCACGTCCGTGAGCGGGACAGGAAAGGTCCGATCCACATTTTCTCCGGGCACGCGCACTCGATAGAACACATACCCCTGCCGGTATTTCACGAATCGCACGACATTGTTCTTTACGATCTCTTTGATGTTCATCTCTCTTCTCCTCGCAATCCTCCACTCCTCACCTCGTCTCGCCACCGTTGCGACTACTCCGCGCACAACGGTGGATTCCAAAAGCAAAAAGCCCCGATCGACATTGCCGACCGGGGCTTTTGTAAGCACTGGAAGGCAATAAGCGCCTTCCAATTGAATGAAAGGCTAACTCAACACACCTGCGTCCCGATTCATCGAATTCGTGGTCGAATAGCTGAACGAGCGCAGCGCAGGCGACTTGCGCCCGCATGCAAATGCGCAGCCGACTTGCGGCAGCGCGATTGCGAATATGTGCTTAAGGTTCAACATAGGGGCGCGCATCTTAGTGATCGTTTGTTGCGTGTCAATACTTTTTAGGAAAAATGTTTGACAAGCATTTCTTCGCGAGTAAGATGCGCGCCCCTCGCATCGCGAGTTGTATTTTTAGAACCGCTTTTTTGGAGCCGACATGCCTGCACTGCACAATCTGGAAACGAATGTAACAACGCGCTAACCGTTAAGTGATGACTTGCGGAAGGCGCTCGCCTTCCCAAGTCGGGTGCAGAGCTTTACGGCTCAACGAAGCCCCTGACAGGGAAACTTGTCAGGGGCTTCTTCATTTCTGCGATGTCCCTTCTTTAATCCCTCTCCCCTTGTGGGAGAGGGCTAGGGAGAGGGGTATCTTGATACGAAGACTCACCCTCTCCCCATCCCTCCCCCATCGAGGGGGAGGGGGCTATTGGAAATTGAAACATGCCAGTTCGAATGACTTTAAACAAAGGCCGCGTGCCGGTGAAGGTGTTCACCAACGACATCGACCACGATGCCTTACAGCAACTGATTAACGTTGCGAGCCTGCCGATTGTGTTCGGTCATGTGGCTGCGATGCCGGATGTGCATCACGGCATTGGCGCGACTGTGGGCAGCGTAATCGCGACCAAGCAAGCAATCATTCCTGCCGCTGTCGGTGTCGACATCGGCTGCGGGATGAATGCCGTGCGCCTCACGCTTACCGCAAGCGACTTACCGACTTCGTTGGCGAAGATTCGTAGCGCGATCGAAGCGGCCGTGCCCGTCGGTTTCGATCAACATGACGCAAGCAAAGCGAAAGGCCCCGCGCTTGCGCGGCAGACACGAGCTTTGAATGATCGTTTGGATGCGATTGTCGGCAAGCACGGCGTCATCATGAAAATGCAACGCAAGTTCAATCAGACTTGGATTTGTCAGCTGGGTTCATTGGGCGGCGGTAATCACTTCATCGAGATTTGCCTGGACGAAGAACAACGCGTATGGATCATGCTGCACTCGGGTTCCCGCGGCATCGGTAACGTCATGGGACGTTACTTCATCGAAGCGGCGCGTAAGGATATGCAACGCCACAAGACGAATCTGCCGGACAAGGACCTCTCCTATTTCAGCGAGGGATCAGAGTTGTTCGACGATTACGTCGAGGCCGTCGATTGGGCACAGGACTACGCGCTATTGAACCGAAGCATGATGATGCAGCTGGTGATCAATGCCATCGCGCCGTACTTGCCGCCGTTCAAAGTCGATAGCGAAGCGATCAACTGCCATCACAATTATGTGGCGGTCGAGCAACACTTTGGCGAAAAACTGTTCATCACGCGCAAGGGGGCGATTAGCGCACGCGAAGGACAGCTCGGCATTATCCCGGGCAGCATGGGCGCGAAATCGTTCATCGTGCGCGGTAAGGGCAGCAGCGAATCGTTCTGTTCCTGTTCGCACGGCGCGGGCCGACGGATGAGCCGCACGCAAGCCAAGAAGCAATTCAATCGCTTTGATCTGGCCGAACAGACTCAGGGTGTCGAGTGCCGCAAGGACGGCGGCGTGGTGGACGAAATTCCCGGCGCCTACAAAGACATCGACGAAGTGATGGCGAATCAGACGGATTTAGTGGAAGTAGTACACACCTTGAAACAGGTGGTGTGCATCAAAGGTTGATGGAATTGACATGAGCATTCACAAATTAAATTCAGACCAGGGATCGAGTGGCATCGCGCCACTATCGGTTGGGCTATCGTTTCAACACGATCTGTACGGCCTAGCCGACACAGTTCTAAAGACACGCGCCATGCGCGCATTGGAACAACACGCGGGACGGTACCCCATCCACCGTTCCGTACGTTGTGCCGCGCGTCGAAAACTACAACCGATCTTCGACGACTTGGCGCTGGAGACCAACCTCGCCGCTCTTAGGATTGAAGAAGGCTCGCTACTGCTGGATGGTCCGGGCGTGTTCGTCCGCGCCGACGGCTATAAAAAGTCGGAGTACTCGTCCTGCGAGTTCGAAATCTGGGCCGACAGCATTGCTCGGGCAGAATCGACGCGTGACAAGCTGTTGGCCATTGTGGGCGAGCAAATCGATCGCGAGCGTATGTTCACGATCGATTGGCATTTCATGCACACCCGCTCCGGATTACGGAGCGCCACCTTCGACGAGATCGCCACTGAGGTCATTCATGACGAGGCTTATCCTGCACTCGGTATGCCTGTTGCCGACTTTGTCACCCGCTATCTAACCGCCAACGAAACGGTGCTGGTACTACAAGGTCCGCCAGGCACCGGTAAGACTCGATTGGTACGTGCAATCTTGGCGGGCATTTCCAAACGTAAAGGCGAAACGGCGAAGGTCATGTATACCGCCGATAAAGCCGCTTTGGAGAACGACGAGATCTTTGTCGACTTCATTACCGGTTCGCATGACGCTTTCGTGATCGAAGACGCAGATCACTTACTCAAAGCGCGCAGCAGCGGAAATCACGATCTGCATCGCTTCCTATCGATCGCGGACGGCGTCGTGCGCGCGCAGGGTCGCAAGATCATCTTTACGACGAACTTGCCGAATATCACCGATATCGACGACGCGTTACTGCGACCGGGCCGCTGCTTTGCCAGTGTGCGCGCTCGATTGTTAACTCGCGACGAAGCAGATCGGTTATTGACGCGAGCACTCGACTGCGCAGAGAGGGGCGCAGGCGTTCTCGACTCCTTATTCCCGGCCGGAACGAAGGCAGTGTCCGTCGCAAGCGTGTACCACTGCCTGGCTTCAACAATCACCAATTGTCGTTGACCCGAGCTAGCGGGCTCGTCAACATGACGAGTCCTACTCACGCGAGCAATAAATGAGCTTACCCAAGTGTCCAAAATGCAGCTCCGAGTTCACGTACGAAGACGGCAGTCACTATGTCTGCCCCGAATGTGCGCACGAGTGGCCCAAAGAAGGCGCAGCTGAGGTTGTGGAACAAAAGAAAACCACTCGCGATGCCTTCGGGAACGAACTACGGGACGGCGACGCCGTTACGGTGATCAAGGATCTGAAAGTCAAAGGCACATCGCTGGTCGTAAAGGTCGGCACCAAGGTCAAAAACATTCGACTTGTCGACGGCGATCACGACATCGACTGCAAGATCGACGGCATCGGTGCCATGCAACTGAAATCGGAGTTTGTGAAGAAGGCATAGTAGTATGTGACCGCCTTATCCCATCTCTCGGTTGTCGACAACAATCATGATCCAACTCGACTTGATCCAAACACTGGCTTTCGGCGGCGTTGCATTGATGTTGGGGTACGGCCTGCGCCGAGCGGTGCCGGCGTTTTCGCGCTTCAATCTGCCGGCGCCCGTGCTCGGCGGTTTACTTGTCGCAGTCGTGCTGCTGATCATGCGTAATTTTGGCGAGCTGCCAATCAAGTTCGACACCACGCTCCAAAGCCCGCTGATGATCGCTTTCTTTACGACTATCGGCTTCGGAGCCAGTTTGTCGTTGCTCCGCTCCGGCGGACCGCAAGTACTTTTGTTTTTCGGCATCGCAACTGTCTTTGCCATCGCGCAAAACATCCTCGGCATTCTTGTAGCCATGGGATTTGGGTTGCATCCACTGTTCGGGGTGCTTGCGGGGTCGGTGACACTCACCGGTGGACCGGCAACCGGTTTGGCATTCGCGCCACTCTTTGAAGAAGCCGGCGTACCGGCTGCCGCATCGGTTGCAGTTGCCGTCGCAATGGCGGGGATCGTCGCGGGCGGTATCGTCGGCGGGCCGATTGGCACGATGCTCGTCGAGAAGTTCGGTCTGCGTTCGCACGCTCGAAATGCAAGCGCCGAAGTCACCATCGCCACCGTCGAAGTAAATGCGGAGATCAACCCTGCTGCCGAAGACAGCAGTGAAACATTCGCCGTACTAAAAAGCGTTGTCGTGATACTGCTGGCGATGTGGATCGGCGGCTGGGTCAGCAAAGGCTTTGGCGCCCTTGGCGTCACGCTCCCCGCTTATATCGGCGCGATGTTGGTTGCTGCAATGATTCGCAACCTCGACGACGCAACCGGCTGGCTGGGGCTGTCCGTTCGGATCACCGACGTCATCGGTGCGGTAGCGTTATCGTTATTCCTGGTACTGGCACTCATGACTCTGAAGCTTTGGGAATTGGCCGTTCTGGCGCTGCCGTTGATCGTGAGTGTCGTACTGCAAGTGCTTCTGGTTGCTATAGCAGCCCGATACATTGTGTTCCGCTTTATGGGTCGCGATTACGAAGCCGCCGTCATGAGCGGTGGATTCATCGGTTTTATGCTCGGCACGACGGCAAACGCGATGGCCGTAATGAGCACTTTGACCGAACGTCACGGCCCCGCCCCACGTGCTTTCTTCGTCGCACCCATGGTCGGAGCATTCTTCATCGACTTCACCAACGCGCTGATCATCACCGGCGCGCTGAATATTTTTCGCTAAAACGGACGGGTGGCGCTTCGAGTTCGTCGGCCGCTACAGCTCGATGCGCACGCCCGCGGTAGCTCGATAGTTGGATAAAAATTCATGCGATGCGGTTCGCTCGTAGGCGGCAAAGGCACTCATACCCCGTGCAAACACAGCCACCAAATTCAATCGCACGACCGCCCAGTCGCGATCCGGCGCTTGATTTTGAAAACGTAACTGCGTGCGATTGTCGCGCAGGTCCTCCGCAAAGTAGGCGGTTATCGTTCGTTGGTCGTCGTTGAATTCATGTGCCCAATCTACATTGACCTGCGGCACCAGCACCACGCCGGCGGCGGAAAATGCCTGGCTAGCTTGAACCCCTACCTGGCTGCGGGATGAAGTCGCAGTCTGTTCGTCGTAGGAGAGCGCCATCAACGTATCGCCACGCTCGGTGTATGCGTCAATTTCGGTGCGACGCCACATCGCGGCCACTCGCGGGCCGACGGTAAATCCACCCACCGACCAGTCAAAACCACTGCGCAGTTCCGCAAGCGACTGCTGATCGCTAGTGGTGCTCTCGACCACGGCCGCAGGAACGAAGGCGTTTTCGACGAACAACGTGTAACCGCCGTCGCTCTCGGTCGTCCGAGTGAAGGAGAGCGAGACGTCTCGTTGCAACTCGGTATGCTGACGACCCACGCCGACCGCCGCATCGATGAACAATCCGTCGACAGGCAGCCATGAACCATAGGCAGTAAAATTTCGTTCGTCGGAGTCGATTGTTCCGCCGCTGTCGATGTCGCCGCTCGTTTCGCCGTACTTCACCGCAAACCCGACTAAGCCGCGACGACCGATGCGATAGTCGCCGCCGAGCGTAAAATCCCAAGTGCGTCGACTTCGACCGCCTTCGAAGACCACGGGCTCTTGCCGCTCGCGTGAGTAGTCCGTCGAAAGGTAAATACTAAATTTTCCAAACGACAACTCCGAGTCGGCCGTTGCATCACTAGCGTCCACAACCGACTTGTCCTCACGCAACCGTTCCTGTCGTCGATGAATGGCGGCATCTTGCTCCCCGCCTTGCCCACGTCCGCTCTCCACACCGCCGCTGTTCGCGCCCGGCGCAGCACTGCTCGATCCGCTCACCGCATCGCCGGATGGAACGGCGACGCTGCCTTGCGTATGGGTGGCGCCATTGCAGAACGCAGTGAGATTTGGCCCAAACTGTCCGGGCACCACCAACTTAAAGACCTCATCCCGGACCACGCCGAGATTGGTGCATAACATCGATGAGAAACTGGGCGTACCGACCAAGAGGTCCTCGTACTGACTTTCGATCGTTTGCGCGCTCGCCGGTTGAGCGACGAACAGCAGATCCAGCAGGACGACTGCCGACGCGAGGCGCCGTAGCGCCAGAGGTGACATGCTCATTTATCGTTGGTTCTTCGAGTTGCTTTTTGTCATTTTCTTAGAGCGGCACGAGTCCCGCGCCTACCCCCTCATCAACACGCCGACTTTAGCGAGTTTTCCTGCGTTTTTGTCGCCGATCGCTCATAACCCCGTCTAATCGGATCCTACATAAGCTACTAAAGATACGGTCCGCCGGCCCGATAACCTGGGATAGTCTTTAACTTAGGTGTCCGATCATGTTCGTTAGCATGTGGATGACCCGCGACGTTCTGACCGTCGAGCCGGACGATTCGCTGGTGTCCGTGGCGCACACCATGGCGCAGCGGAAAATCCGACGCTTGCCGGTGACCGCGCCCGGCACCGATGGCAAGACGTTGCTGGGCATTATTTCCAGCACCGATATCTGGCATGTGTTTCCGGCCGACGTGAACCCGTTCTCTTTGAGCGGCAAAGTGCCTGCCAATATCAGCGGAGTACCGCGAACGGTTGCGGAAGCGATGACCCGCAACCCCGTCACGACGTCACCCGAAGCGCCGATCGAGGATGTCGCGCGCATCATGCGCGACCGCAAGATCGGCGGATTACCCGTCGTGACGAACGATCACCTTGCCGGCATCATCACCGAATCGGACATCTTTCGCGCGTTCGTGGAGTTGTTCGAGCCCGACGGGGAAGCCGGTGTCCGCATTACCTTCAACATCTCCAAGCAAGAAGACGTATTCGCGCTGATGACCTCGCTGGCGTCGCGACGTCATTTACGTATCGTCAACTTCATCGTGTTGCAAAAGCATGAACGGCCGATGTGCGTGGTTCATGTTACCGGCGAAGCCATCGAAGAGTTGCTCGATGACGTATGGAAGACGCATCACCAAGTGATCAGCGTCATCCACCTCGACAAGCCGACCCAACTTTAGGGTTCGGAGCGCTCTTTACCTTTGCCTGGTAAGGAAAGGTTTCGATTTACAACATCGTCAACTCACCGTCTCGGCGTCGTCACCGTTACGATATTCGAATACGCCGAAACAACCGTATCCCGCGTTGCACGCACACGGTAGCGATACGTGGTCCGCGCACTCACACTGGTATCCGCATACGACGTGAGATTGGCAACGGTTTGCGCGAGCAACGCGAAGTTGGCGCAGTTTTTACCCGCACACCGTTCAATCCGAAAAGCCGATTCATTGTCCGCGTTATCTACCCAGGACAGCAGCACTCTATTCGCCTGTGCGGCAGTGGTGAGACCGGTCGGCGCAGAGACGGTGGTCGGCGGCTGTTGCGGCGTAACATTTGCTGCGTAACGCACCGTCACGATGTCATCTTGAATACCATCCTGAGCATTGGCCAAAACAATCAGGTTGTCGAAGGGATCGATAGCGGACGCCACCGGCCAATCCGCGGACGCGTTCGTGGTCGTAAGTTTGCCGTCGTAGCGATGTTCCCACTGAGGAATACCGTTACTGCTTAACTTGGTCGTCTGCAAGTCCGAGTGATCGGCAGTAAACAGCTGCACCGACGAGAAACTATAAATGTTGCCGGCCGTATCGACGGCCAACTTACCCGCTACATTTGCAGTCATCCATTTGCGATTGCCGCTGCTGTCGTACTTGGCGGTGGCCGCCAGACCCACGTTGCCGCCTTCCCGAAAGGACGTGCCGGAGACGATGACATCGCCTGTTTCATCCACAATAACCGAGGAACCGCCCGCCCCATCGCCGCGTAATGCAAACCGCAGGTTTCCGGCAGTGTCGTACTTTAAAGTGATCGGCACATGCGCCAATTCCGGATTGGTGCTGGCAACCGTTGCACCCGTTACGTAAACGTTGCCGGCGGCATCGACATCCAATCCTTCGACCGTTTCGTCACTGACCGGCGTATCGGTAAACAATCGACGCCACAATACAGCGCCGTTGGAATCGATCTTTGTCGTTACGACACTGTGCTGAACGCCCGCTTGGACCGAGGTATTAGTGCCCGTACCGATTAAATTTCCCGCCGAATCGATCTGCAAAAAACCCAATGTGTCACGCGTGCCATCGACGCGCATATCGGTTCGACGCCACAGCGGCGTGCCCGTGGGCGAATACTTAACGAGCGTCCACCCGCCCTGCCCGCCTTGCTCCGCGTCGGCGATCATGCCGGTGACATAGACGTTCCCCGCCGTGTCGACGACAACTCCGCCCGCCGTGTCTCTATCGTCGGCCGTCCCGTTAATCCGATGCGACCACCGCTCCACTCCATCGGGCGAATAACTCACCACCAACCAGTCCATGTTGTACGTAAAGAGCGTGAGCTGTTTGTACACATAGCCCACCGCATAGACATTTCCCGCCGCATCCAGCGCAATGGCACTTACCGCACCGGCATCGACACCGTGCTCAGAATTGAGATACTTTGCGGTCCATTGCAGCCCGCCCTGCACGTTGTATTTCAGGACCGCGAATTCGAATTTTCGGCTGGTACTTTCGACGTACCCCCCCACATAAGCATTGCCCATTGCGTCGGTTGCGATTGATGTCGCGAAGTCGTCGAACCCACCGTTGAAGCGCACGGCAACCGGCGACGCTCCTACCGCTCCCCCAAGCAAAACCAGAACGACGACACAGACCAAGTGCTTGCTGAACATGAGCTACATCTCCTTTGCACCGTTACCGACGATTGGCTCCAGAAAAAATCCGGTCGCAGTAGGTCCCCACACGTTTGCGTAAGGTTCATGAGCAAAGCGACTTCTGCACCGCAACCCGGAACTTCCCCTGCACGCGCGACGTTGTTTCGCACACAAGCACTGGGGAAGCACCATACGAATGCGCCACGGGACTCCCGCCGCGAGCCCTCCTTTACCCTTGGGCTCCATTGCGGAGACCGATATTCCAGCGCGTCTGGACCGATTGCCGTGGACGCGATTTCACACTCTCATTGTCGTCGCCCTTGGCGTTACGTGGATATTGGACGGTTTGGAAGTGACGCTCGCCGGCTCGCTATCCGGCGCACTTAAGTCAAGTCCGGCACTTCAACTAACCGATACGCAGATCGGAATTTCCGCCAGTCTTTATCTACTGGGCGCAGTCTCGGGCGCATTGTTCTTCGGCTGGCTCACCGATCGATTCGGTCGCAAACGAATGTTCAACGTCACGTTGGGCTTGTATTTGATTGCCACCGCGCTGACCGCCTTTTCGACCAACTTCACAACGTTCGTCATTTTCCGAATGCTGACCGGCGCGGGTATCGGCGGTGAAT
>Ga0315910_10003028_pt1 | contig 14471 bp, 9 predicted proteins | sample EdamamesoilMG_FD_204470 | JGI IMG/M metagenome (GOLD analysis project Ga0315910, IMG submission 204470) | Garden soil microbial communities collected in Santa Monica, California, United States - Edamame soil | ecosystem: Environmental > Terrestrial > Soil > Garden | place: USA: California...
CGCGGCGGCACTGTCCTTGGCAGCAGCACTGTCCTTACTTGTGGTGCCGTCTTTGCCAGCGGCCTGATCAGCTCGCGCAGCGGCCAGCGCCTGCGCACCTTGCGCCGCTGCCTGAGCTGCCCCTGGTCCAATGCCGTGGTGCGCCATGATCTGCGCAGCCAGCTTCTCCATCATCTCGGGATGCTCCTCCAGATAGGTCCGCGCATTTTCACGCCCCTGCCCAATCCGCTCCGAGCCCATCGAGAACCAAGCTCCACTCTTTTGAATGAGCCCAGCTTCCACGGCAATATCAACAATTTCACCCGAACGACTGACACCTTTGCCGTAGATGATGTCAAACTCCACCTCACGGAATGGTGGCGCCATTTTGTTCTTCGCCACCTTCACGCGCGTGCGATTCCCCACCACCACGGTATCCTTGGCGCCCGTGTCTTTGATGGCCCCAATCCGTCGAACATCCAGCCGCACCGATGCGTAAAATTTGAGCGCATTCCCGCCAGTCGTCGTCTCAGGACTGCCAAACATCACACCAATTTTCATACGAATTTGATTGGTGAAAAACATCATCGTCTTGGAGCGGGACACGCTGGCCGTCAATTTACGCAACGCTTGACTCATCAACCGCGCCTGCAACCCGACGTGATTGTCCCCCATATCGCCCTCAATTTCGGCCTTGGGCACGAGAGCCGCCACCGAGTCCACAACCACCATGTCCACGGCACCACTGCGCACCAGCATGTCCGCGATCTCCAGTGCCTGCTCCCCGTAGTCAGGCTGGCTGATCAACAACTCATCCGTGTTGACGCCCAGCTTACGGGCGTACCCAACATCGAGCGCGTGTTCAGCATCGATGAACGCAGCCACGCCACCTTTACGCTGCAGCTCAGCAATAGCGTGCAAAGTCAGCGTCGTTTTACCCGACGACTCAGGGCCGTACACTTCAACGATGCGGCCACGCGGATAACCACCAATGCCCAAGGCGATGTCGAGTCCCAACGAGCCAGACGGAACGACTTCAACCGCCCCCACCTTCTCACCCTCTTTGAGCCGCATGATCGCACCCTCGCCAAATTCCTTTTGGACGCTGGCGATGGCAAGTTCGAGGGCCTTCTTCTTATTTGTGTCTTCCATGGTGTTGTCTCGTTCGCTGCTGTGGAGTGGAACCTGTTGTTGGGTGGGCGTAATTGAGGTGCTGCTGGACTGATTACTGCTATCTTGTTCAGTTGTCAAACACTGAACAAGCATCTTCTGTTCAGTACTTTCAGCGGCGCTCGTCTCGTTTCTAAAGGATGGGCGGGAGCTGCGTGGAGGCCACAAGCCTGCTCTCGCATCCGCCAGGACAGGTGCATTCAATACCCTGCATTCAGGGCACTTGCCAACCTAGCTCGGACATTGTTTGTCCGTACTAGGTACGACGCCCGTCCGGGGCATCGGCCTTAGGGCGCGTCTTGTCCGGCCTTCACCGAAACTACGTCCAAAGACCGAATCGCATCGTCACACGTACCTTCTCTCAAAGCCCACGCGTCCTTTGAGAGGCCGCACTCCCTTCTCACCTGTTTCTCTCGGCCTGCTTTGTCTCCTTGATCGGATCGTCCATGCACCTGCCCCTGCGCTTGATCACCCGCCTCGTATGCCTGAGCACCTGTCTGTCTCTCACTCATTGCCAACAAACCCATCCCGACAGCAGTGACGCTGCGTCGCTCATCACCGTATTGCGCGTCACGTCGAGCTCCCCCGAGCAACCGGCGGCTGAACACTGTGAGCAGACAGGTACCGCCTGCGTGCCGCTCGCCGCTTCGCAAAAGCTCGTCGCACGCGGCTCTGTGCGCACCTTCGCAGGCGGGACGGTCAGCCTGGACTTTGGCCAAGGCCGGCGCGTTGAGCTGGACAGCTTGAGTCAACTCCAACTCGATCACCACACGGCAAAGCTAGAGCGTGGGCAGTTCTCCGTGGAGACGCTGCCGCTCATCGCGCCGGAGCCGCGCAACCACCATTCCACTGTGCCGCTGCGGGTCGCGGTCGCAGATAAGGTCTTCGAACCCGATGCCTCACGTCCGACCAGTGCTCTTGTGCGCGTGAACGCAGATGATGCTTGGTTGACCGTGCGACGCGGCCAGCTGAGCGGGCCGGACCCCGAGTTGACCGCGCAAACGGGCCAATCCCTGCGTCTCACCCAGGCGCGCGCCTTTCGCACCGCATCCGATGGCGGCGAGCTGCCCCAACTGCTGCCAGTGACGCTGAGCTCGTTTGAGCTAGGGATGTGGCAAGAACAACCGACAGCGCAAGAGTCGCACGGGCTAGGAGCGATGTCGGCACGTTTGCCAGGCACCAATCAGCAGAGACAAGGAGTGCGCATGTTGCGGCATCACGCGCAGGTGCACATCATCGACGGATACGCCTACACGCAGATCGAAGAAGAGTTCGAAAATACCACACCACACGTCCTCGAAGGTCAGTACCGCTTCGTCGTACCATCGGACGCCGCTCTCTCCAGACTCGGCCTTTGGGTGGGGGACCAACTGATGGAAGGTGAAGTGCTCGAGCGCAGCCGGGCCCGCGACATCTACACCAGCATCGTCGACCGGCCTGTTCCGCGCGACCCAGCGCTGCTCGAATGGGAAAACGGCGGAACTATGTCGCTCAAGGTGTTCCCCATTTTACCTGGCAAGACCCGACGCCTGCTTTCGGCCTACCAGCAGACGCTCTCCGCTGAGGGCGGCTTGCTCAGGTATGTTCATCCGCTTTCGCTCGGGAGTGCGCGCGGCACCCAGATTGAGAATTTCTCCATCGAGATCACGGCTCGCGACCGACACGCCACGCTCGGCGCGCCCAACGTGCGCTACTATGAGGCGAAAACGAGCCAAACGGACGGGCAGTCGCGGGTACAGTTTTCGGCCGAGCACTTCGTTCCTCATCACGATTTCGAAGTGACGTTCGCGCGCGCCGAAGGCGAAAACGCCCAGCTATCTACCCATTTGACCAAGTGGGACGACGGCAAAAAGCCCTTTGCGCAGCCCGGCTCGAGCATCTCTGCGGTCGCTCCCGCAAGGCCGCTTCACAGCGACGCCTCGCCCTCCGCCCCCGAGGGCCACTTTGGTCTGCGTTTTCGTGTGGATCTCCCTGACGACAGCCCCCGGCCCGGGTTCACGGCGCTGAGCCGCGCCATCGTCATCGACACCAGCCACAGTCAGTCCAAGCAGTCCATCGCCGCACAAGCGCAACTGGCGTTTGGTTTGATTCTCGAGATGGATCCGAATGAGTCCTTCGTCCTTTTGTCGTGCGACAGCGCCTGTGAGTCTTGGTCGAGTCGCTCAGTGCACGAGCAAACCTCTAGCTCCGACCCCGCGTTGACCCCCCGCTTGGCCAGAGCGCGCGCTTTTTTGCAGCAGCTCAAACCCGGGGGAGCATCCGACATTGCCGGAGCCCTGGCGACGGCAGCGATCCAACTCGAGCACTTGGATCAAGGCCAGCTGCGCACTCGACAGCTCGTCTACATGGGCGATGGCCGCCCAAGCACAGGAGAGCTGTCCGCCCTCGGCATCAAGACGCGAGCCTGGCCGCACCTGCAGCGCGCCCAGGTTGAACTGCGCTTGATCGCGCTGGGTCACGCGCTGGATCAAGATGTCCTGCGGGGCCTGGCCATCGAACTTGGTGCCACTCTCGATCTGGTCAAGACGGGCGTGCCGCTTCAGCAACGCATCTTTGAACTCAGCTCGGCGCTGCGGCGTCCCGTCCTCATCCAGCCCGAGCTTCAGCTGCCCGAGGGCCTGATCACGGCCGAGAGTTACGCGCTACCGGCGTTGCGGCTTGGTCAGGAGCTGCTCATCAGCGGTGAAATCATGGAGCGTCACGCCGGGGACGTCACCTTGACCGGCACGCTTGCGGGACGCCCCTATCGCCTCTCCAAGCCGGTCGCTTGGGACACGCCGGCACACGGCACGCCAGCACAGCCGCAGAACCCCATGATACCCAAGCTGTGGGCCAAGAGTCGCATCTCACTCTTGCAGAGTCTGGTGCCCACGCCCCAGACGATTGCCCAAATCATCGACCTATCGACCCGTTATCGCACGATGAGTCGTTACACATCCTTTCTGGTTCTAGAGAGCGACGCAATGTACGACGAGTTTGGTATCGCCCGCCCCGAGCGAGAGTCGAGCAAAGACGAGACAGCGCGTTTCATCGAACAATCCAGTCCTGAAAAAAACGAGCAGGGTTTCGAGTTTCTCCCAGGCGGCGTTAAATCAGAAGCGCCCTCTGCCCTCGCCGACCAGCCGATCGCAAGCGCTGAAGCCAGAAGTTCGGGGTCCCACGCGGCTGCAGCGCCGCTCGCCCCAGGCCGCGACGAGCTCGCAGAAGGAGCCAGCGCAGCCAAGAAGAGCGCTCGAGCTGAAGCTGAGTCCACCTCCGGCCGAGGCGCGCCGCGCGGCCCAAGCAGCGACGTTGCACCACCGCGATCCGCTCCGGCGGAGAGAGCGGCCTCGTCACCACCCCCTCATCGCTTCCGCCGCCGTCTTCCCAGCTTTCACCTGAAGACGCGCGTGGCTGACGGTGCCTGGCGCAGTTGGGGTAATGAACGCCTGGTCGGCCTTGAACAGTCCCTGAACGAAGATCCGCAGAGCCGCGCTCGCCACGAAGCGTGGATCCGTGCGCTGGTCACCGGTGGTCGCTTCGTCCAAGCGCAGCAGGCCGCAGAGCGCTTCTTTCAACTCGATCCAGATTCACCCGTCGCGGCACAACTGCTGGCATTCAGCTCGGTGGTGGCCGAGGATCGCGAACGCGCACGCTTGCTCTTGGATGTGCAAACTGAGCAAAGTCCCTTTGCCCTTGCTCTTCACGTGCAAGCGGCCCGCGCATTTTATGCCGCGGGGGATGAGGTGCGCGCCTGCGCTCATCAGCGCAGCGCAGCGGCGCTGGACGTGGACAACCACCAGGCGCAGCTGGACGCTGATCGCTGTTGGCAACAGATAGCCCAGTCGAGCAGCGCTCTGCCTCCCTTGCCCGACGCGGCGGGTGACCCTGGCGCCCTGCAGGTGCGCGTGGAGTGCAGCGCGCAGACGCCTCTCCTGGACTGCCCGTCACCCGTCGTCGTCAGCCCGTCCGGCGAAGTGTGGTCGCCCTGGACTCCTGGATTGGGCAAGACGGACCGCACCTTGGTGACGCTGCTGCGGCTACGCAGTGGCGCCTACTTCGTCTTGGTCGCGGGCGGCGCACCTGGTGCGGCCGGTCAGCTACACATAAGTGGCAAAGGCACCCACACCGTTCTCCCTTTTTCTGGGGGAGCGCTCCATACAATTGGTCGTGTTGACGTGTCGTATGATTAGCCCGGGACAAGGTGCGCTTGTCCGCATGGGGCTTGCTCGGTGCTTGAGCCGCACGCCCGCGGCTCAGAACTCCATGTCAAATTCGACTTCGCCGGTGACACCCACTTGGTAAGCGCTGACGCGGCGCTCGAAGAAGTTGGTCACTTCTTGCACATCCTGCAGGTCCATGAACGACAGCGGATTTTTGGTTCCAAACTCGGCGCGCATACCCAAACGCGCTAGGCGCTGATCGGCGCAATGCTCTAGGTAGCCGCGCATCTGGTCGACGCTGAGCCCACCCACACCCAAGCTGAGCACGTCGTGCGCAAACTGAGTCTCGCAATCCACGGCCTCACGCAGCATCTGCCGCACATCGGATTCCAGCTTTGCATCTAGCAGGTCGGGTTCCTCACGCAGCACCGTGTCGACGACGCTGAACGCAAATTCCATGTGCGCACTCTCGTCGCGGAAAACCCAGTTGGTGCCGGCCGCTAGCCCGTGCAAAAGGCCCTTGGACCTCAGGTAATACACGTAGGCAAACGCACCAAAAAAGAACAATCCCTCGATGCAGGCTGCGAAGCAAATCAAGTTGAGCAAGAACTGCCGGCGCTGCTCCTTGGTCTTGAGTTCCGCAACATCCTGCATGGAGTCCATCCACTTGAAGCAGAAATCAGCCTTGTGCTGAATGCTGGGTACATGATCGATCGCCGCAAAAGCTTGGGCCCGCTCTTGATGATCGGGGATGTACGTGTCGAGCAGCGTCAAATAGAACTGAACGTGCAGAGCCTCTTCATACAGCTGGCGCGACAGGTACAGCCGCGCCTCAGGGGCGTTGATGTGCTTGTACAGATTGATGACGAGATTGTTGGCAACGATGGAATCCCCGGTGGCAAAAAAGGCCACCAAGCGCTTGATCAAGTGGCCCTCGGCCGGGCTCAATTTGGACCGCAAATCGCCAACATCGGTGGAGAAATCCACCTCCTCGACAGTCCAGGTATTCTTGATGGCATCCCGGTACATGTCGTAAAATACCGGGTAACGCATCGGTCGCAGCGTGAGATTGCGCCCCGGATCGAGCAATAGGGCCGGGGGCTTTTCCCAGCGCGCCTCGACAGGAGCAAAGGGCAGCGGCGTAAAATCAAGGTTGGCTGGAGCAGAGAGTGCGCTCATTGGCAGGCCTCGCAGGATTCAGGATTTTCCAGGGAACACACCACGCTCTTCTGCGCTAGCAGATCCAGCTCTTTTTCGTCGGCCGAAGCAGCGGATGGGGGGGGCGACACTGTTGTCTTTTGGATTTGCGTAGCCGGACGGCTCCGCAAGTAATAGGTGGTTTTGAGCCCGCGTTTCCACGCGTACATGTACATGGAACTCAGGCGACCCAGCTGGGGGCTCTCTGCAAATAGGTTGAGCGACTGACTTTGATCGATGAAGGCCCCGCGCTCCGCGGCCATGTCGATCAAGCCACGCATGGGGAGCTCCCAGGCCGTTCGGTAGACCATCCGATCGTGCTCACTCAAGCCCTGCAAGCTCTGGGCTGAGCCGTTGGCCACCTTGAGCTGATTGCGTGAGTCGTCGTTCCATAGCCCCAACTCTTGCAAGCGCCGCACCAGGTACTTGTTGACCTGAATGAAATCTCCCGACAGCGTCTCACGCTTGAACAAGTTAGAGATTTGGGGCTCGATGCACTCGTAACAACCGGCGATGGAAGCGATGGTCGCCGTGGGCGCGATGGCGATGAGCAGCGAATTGCGCAATCCCACCTCTTGCATTCTGCGCCGCAGCCCCGGCCAATCCAAGTGCGCCGAGCCCGGCACCTCCCAGGCGTCTTGCTGCAAAAAGCCGGTCTTGGCCCGCGTCTCGGCAAACGTCGGATGGGCACCGTTTTCCTGCGCCAGCTCAATCGACGCCGAGAGCGCGTGGAAGTAGATGAACTCACTCACATCCTTGGAGACCTGGCGGGCGCGGTCCGAATCAAAGGGCTCATTCATCTGGAAGAAGACGTCGGCCAAGCCCATCACGCCTAGGCCCACGGGACGCCACTTTTGGTTGGATTTGGCGGCGCTCGCGATGGGGTAAAAATTGAGATCGATCACGCGATCCAACTGACGCACGGCGATGCGCACCGTCCGCGCCAGCTTCTCGTAGTCGACTTCGACCGGTGCTTGTTCGTCACCCAAAGCACCCTTGAGGTGGCGCGCTAGGTTGATCGACCCCAAATTGCACACCGCCGTCTCATCGCCGCTCGTGACTTCCAAGATCTCCGTGCACAGGTTGGACAGATGCACGGTGCGCCCCGGCTGTGCGGTCTGGTTGCACGCCAAGTTGCTCTTGTCTTTGAAGGTCATCCAGCCGTTGCCCGTCTCGGCCAAAGTGCGCATCATGCGCGCGTACAGCTGACGCGCCGACACCTTCTTCTGCGCGAGGCCCGCTTGCTCTGCCTCCAAATAGGCGCGCTCAAACTCTGGCCCATACAAATCGGGGAGGTGGGGCACCGCCTTCGGGTCAAACAGCGACCAATCTTCCCCCGACTCCACGCGACGCATGAACAAGTCGGGGATCCAGTTGGCTAGGTTGAGATTGTGGGTGCGGCGGGACTCTTCACCGGTGTTGTCACGCAGCTCGAGAAACTCCTCGATGTCGGCGTGCCAGGGTTCCAGGTACACGCAGCAGGCGCCCTTGCGCTTGCCACCTTGATTGACCGCAGACACCGACGCATCCAGCGTATTGAGCCACGGCACGATGCCGTTGCTGTGACCGTTGGTGCTCTCAATCAGCGAACCCCGGCTGCGCACGCGGTGGTACGCCAGGCCAATACCGCCGGAGAACTTGGAGAGCAGCGCCACGTCAGTGTATTTCTTGTAGATCTCCTCCAAGTGATCTGCTGGCGAATCCAGCAGAAAGCAGCTGCTCAATTGTTCGTGACGAGTGCCAGAGTTGAACAGCGTGGGCGAGCTGGGCAAGTACTCCAATCGCACGAGCAGTCCAAACAAAGCCAAGGCTTCTGGGACCTCTTGGCTGAGCGCGCAAGCTACGCGCATGAAGAACTGCTTGGGTGTCTCCACCACTTTGCGTGTCTGTGGATGGCGGAGCAGATAGCGGTCGTAGACCGTCTTTAAACCAAAATATTCAAAGCGGTCGCACGACTCTTTATCGACCGCCTCATTGAGTTTGCGCGCGTGAGAGCGCACGAACTGCACCAAACGATCGCCGCACAGCCCCAGCTCAAATGTCCGATCGATCGACTGCGAGAAGGAGTGCACGTTCTGATTGGTCACTTCCTTGTCAATCGTCGAGGCGAGCAGACGCGCGGCTAGGCTGGAATACTCGGGCTCCTGCGCGATGAGCGACGCCGCCGTTTGAATGCTCAGCTCATCGAGCTCCTGCGTCGTGGCTCCATCGTACAGGCCTGAGATGGTCTTGGTGGCTACACGCATCGGGTCCACGTGGGACAGCCCCTGACAACAACGACTGACCGCGCGCACGATCTTGTCCAGGTGCACAGGCTCAGTGCTGCCATCGCGTTTGGTCACGCACATGGGGCTCGACGCGGTCGAGCGAACGTTGGGTTCGCGGCTAGACTCGGCTTGGATCACTTGATTCATCACAGGCTCCTCGAAAAAGGGAGCACCCCACCGTGATCGACCGCGCGCACTGCGTCAGAGAACAGCTACGCTGGCATGGACAAAAATTTTCATCCAGCGAGCATCATCCGTCCGCCTTTCCTCGAAGCGTTTGATCGACGACACGACACGGATATCTCCCGGGTTCGTGGCATTGGGCAGGTCTTCGGGCTTGAGAACAGGGTGGACCTACTAACCCGCCTTCCCAATCTCAGCCGAGCCCCCCTTTCAGGTACTCTGCATCGATCAGTGGCTCACAGGCGTTCGTTTTCTCTTACCGCTGCGGGACAGCTCCGGAATTGCACCGGATTCCCTCAAAGAAGGAACACAGAGGAACAGGCCCCCGAGCTCCCTCACCCAACGCACCCCCTATATATTGTGGTTGGGACCCCACGGTCAACCCAATATGTTGGGGTAAACTCATTTTCAGTAGAACTGAGCCTTTTTCCAGTAGTGGCCCGTGCGGGCCCACAAAAGCCGCGGCAATCAAGCGCCGTCGCGCACCCAAACGGGCGAAATGGCCTGCACGATGGGCTCCGGGATGGCGGTGCGGGAAAAGTCGTCCATTTTGACGAAGCTGTGCGTCGATTGCACCACGGCCACCACGTGCTCCACCTCCGGTTTGGGCTGGATGACCAAGCGCCAACCCAGAGTGAGCCTAGAGCCATCGATCTCCGCGGCCACTAGCTGCACGTGCAGCTCATCCCCCAGGCGCAGAGGTCTGAAATAGTCGGCCTCGACATGCGACAGAGGGGCCGCCCAACTTTGTTCCTTGAGCACCTGCGACAGCGGGGTGCCCACCGCGCTCAGAAACCCTTCGTATGCTTCATGCACGTACTCGAAGTAGCGAGCAAAGAACACGACCCCTGCCGCGTCCACATGCTGAAAGCGCACTGAACTGCGCGCCGAAAATACGGGCGCCTTGGCGGCGCTCAGTTCCTTCTTGTCCATTTCGTCACCCCACGTACCACTTGAGGATCGTCGCGCCTTGCGGTCCAGAAAATCGCAGACCAAACCATTTGACGTCACTACCAAACACCGCCGCTGACTCACCCGTCTTGTCAAACACCAGGCGAAAAACGCTGCGAAAGTCCGAAGTATAAGGGAAATACGTGCGCTCGAGCACGGTGGGGCGCACGATGCGTTCCAACCGGGCCGGCTTGTAGACGCGCCCTTCACTATCGATCAGGTGCACTTGCCATGCGGTGCGCTCGGCGTCATCGAGCTTGCCGTACTCGGGCCGCTGTCCGTAGAGCGCCACGTAAAATTCATGTTGCGTAAGCTGGAGCTTTTGGTGCTCTGCTTGCAGAGCCTGCCCCTCCTGGCTGGTCAACTGAAAGTCGCTCTTGTACTTGGCTAGGTAGGCCGCACGAAACTCCGCCGAGTAATAGGTGGAGCTGACCGTGAGCACATTGTCCATCTCTTTGAGCGTGTTCAAGCGCGTGGAGCGCGTCCAAGTCTTGAGCACCCCGGTGTAGTCAGAAGGCGCAAAGCTGTGCGTGGGCGCATTGAGGTTCACCGGCTGTTTTTGACCCGCGCAGGCTACGCACAGGCCCAGCCCCATCAAGCCCAGGGCCATGAGCGCCATCCCTCGACCAGCGGCACTCATGGCTTGGGCGCCGCGGAGGGGGCAGGTGCAGTGGCTGGGGTAGACCCAGCGGTGGCAGGGGTGGAGCCGGCAGGCGCAGATTTTCGATCCGACCGATGTTGTTCCGCGGCCAACTCCGACGGAGTCTTGTCCGTCCCCCATTCACGGTACGTGACCAGAGCCAAGGTGGTGAGCAACATCAACATCCCCACCATGTGGAGTTGAGCCTCCACCTTTTGGTTGGCACGCCGCCTGGTCACGGCTTCATACGTGAGAAACATCAGACGCCCGCCATCCAGCGCAGGAATGGGTAACATGTTGAAGAAGGCCAAGGACGTGCTGAGCACGCCCAATACTGACAGATACGACCCAATGCCCGCGTCCGCTGCCTTCTTGGTCTCGCGCATCAAGCCCAGCGGGCCGCTAAACTGCGGGCGCTCCTGCCCCACTAACATGCGGCCCAAACTCTGCAGGCTGATGGCCACGATGCGCGCCGGCATCTCAATGGCCGGCAAGATGGCTTCCTTGAGCGGGAGCGGAATGCGTTCTGGCCGCACCCCGATGAAGCCCTTGCCCTCACGGATCGAGGGGACGATGGGCAACGTCATGGCTTGACCTTGCCGCTCCACTTTGATTTGAATTTTCTGGCTGGGTTTGGGTTGGATGTGCGAGGGAATGTGCTCCCACTTGGACACGTCCGCGCCATCGATGGCGACGATGCGGTCGCCGGATTGCAGACCGGCCTGATACGCGGGGGATCGCTCTTGCGTCTTGCCGTCGGCTGACTCGACGTACTGGTCCACCATGACCACCGTCCCCTCCGCTGCCTTACCCGCTGCCAAAAACCCCACCAGGAACACCAACGACGCGAAGACGTAGTTGGCGAGGGGGCCCGCGACGATCACGCTGATGCGCCCCAAAAGCGAGCCGTTGGCGTAACAGCCCTTGTCGTCCGGGTCGATCTCCTCGAACGGATTCATGCCCGCTACTTGGACGTAGGCCAAAAACGGAATCAATCCGATTTGATAGGTGGTCGCACTGCCCTTGGGTTGCACCTTCCAAACCGTGGGACCGATGCCAATCGCGAAGCGCTCCACTCGCATCCCAAACGCGCGTGCCACGAAAAAGTGGCCAGCTTCATGAACAACCATCAGGACGGCAAGACCCAAAATCGCGTAGAGCGGTCCGAACATCGACCTCTTATAGCGCTTCTTCGTTGCCGGTCCCAGCAGCGGTTGGTAGCGTCCCGCCCCCGCCAGCAGGGCGAGCCAGGAAAGGTGAACAGATGACTCAAAATCAAGGGGGAGGCACCCCCAATGCAGGCCAAGCCGCCAGCCTCCAATTGAAGGGCGGGGCCGCCATTGTTGCCCCCGCCACAGCCTTTCCCGGGGGGATCCCCGCCAACGCTTTGATCGTGGTTCCGGTCACCAAGCCCAGCGAGGACTTGGAGAAGCAACTTGCACAAGGGCCCTTCGCCGTCACGCAGGAACAAATGTGGGCATTGCTTGGTTTCAATGGCCCTGCTGTGCAGGTGCAAGATGGGGAAGGCCGTCCCATCACCATCGGACTCGACGACCTTTTGCAAGGGCTGCGTGAGCATTGGCAAGAGAACAAGAGTGACCTCAGCCGCGGCCGCGCCTTTGCCAGCGAATTGATGAAGTATCGGCGCTTTGAGGAGGCGGAAAAGGTCTCCGCCAAGATCGTCGCGCAAGGCGGCGGCGGCGAAGATTGGCTCAGCCTCGGCGTAGCCCAACTGCAGCAGGAAAAGTTCGACATCGCCGAGGGCACCCTCAAGGGCGCACGCAACTTGCTCCCCGAAAACCCCTTCCCGTCGCTGCATTTGGCCAAGTGCTACAAGGGGCAAGGCAAGCCCGAGGAAGAGCGGGCGGCGATTGAACACGCCATCTCCGTGCAGCCCAACTCCGTCGACGCCTGGGCGGTGCTGTTCGTTCATGTGCGTGACGCACAAGATCAGGAAGCGGCGATCAAGGCCATCACCGAGCTTGCCGACGCGGAAACGAACAAGAAGAGCGCGGCTCCGTTCGTGGCGCTCCAGGGCATTTTTGCGGGCCAGGAAGAGACGCGCAACCAAGCGCTCACCTTCGCTCAGAAGGCGATCGAGCGAAACCCCAGTGATCCACTGGCGCTCATTTCACTCTCGGCGCTGCTTGGTCAGGCGGGACGCATCGACGAGATCGTGAACTTGCTCGCGCCTCATGAGCCAGCGATGACGCGTGACGTGCGACTGGCGCACAACTACTTCGAAGCGCTCATGCACAAGCGTGACATCGGTCGGGTCACGACGTTGCTCAACAAGCTTGCGGCCTCCAGCAACAAGGAGGTCAAGCAGTTTGCGATTGAACGCTCGCGCCTGGTTGCCCAGGTACTGCAGCAGCAGCAACAACAAGTCGCGCGGGCCAGCACCGCGGCGCGTTCGGGTCTGGTGGGCCCAGACGGCAAGCCGCTGAGCTGATGGTCCGGACTGAGCTGATGGTCCGGCCCATGCGGCGTTCGACGGAGATGCGACGGTGGTTGCAGCTGCGACTTTGGCCAGTTCAGGCAGAGCTTTGTAAAGCTCTGCTCGCTACAACCGTGGGCATGGCCGTCCTGGGCTGTAGCGGCGGCGAGGATCCGCCAGACAGCCTCACCTACTGTGACGTGGAGCCCGTCTTCGTCGCTACGTGTGAGCGCTGTCATGGCACACCGCTTCAGTACGGCGCGCCCATTGAACTCAACAATTACGATCAGGTATACCAGTTTCGCGCGTCCATCCGTTCCGTCGTCAAGTCGGAGTACATGCCCTACCTCGACAGCGACATCTCGCCACCCGTTGAGAAATTGAGCGAGACAGAAAAGGACCTGATCGTTCATTGGGTCGATCAGGGCGCGCCCGACTGTCCTTGAAGACTCAAGCGCCGTGCCCGAGGGGCTGATCCAGCGCGACGATCTGGGCGGTGAGCAACACCACTTGCTCGCTGGGCTCCGACTGGGCCACGATCTGCTGCACATCGTGATGGAAGCGCCGGTAGAGTTCCACAATACGCTCATGATCCAGCTTGGATACGGAGCATAGGTTGTACGCATAGAGCCCAGGGACTTGCGCTTGTTGGCGCTGGCGATTGACGTCGAACCAAAACGCTTTGATACGTTTGGAGAACTGGCGTGCCCGCCGCGTGTCGATGGTGCGCACCTGCTCCACCCGGTAGTGCTCGCCGTCCCAACTGATTTGTCCCGCCTCGAGCAACAGGGCCACACACTCTTCCTCCGTAGTCAGGGGGATGCTTAGCCGCTTCGCTATCCACCCCACCCGATGACGCCGCAGTTGGGCATAGGCTTTGAGCTCCAAGGTGCGCAGCACCGCGTGCGACCACGGCTGCTCAAATGCCGCCTTGCGGCTTGCCTCGAGCAGGCGGTAGCTGGCCCAAATACAGGGAACACGCTCCGGCTCGACGAGGCAGGCCACGAAGTCGAGCACCCGCAGGCTACACACCTCCACAAAATGTAGGAAATCCGGAAGTCGGATGGCGGTTTGCCCGTCCAGCCAACGCCGCACGACAAACCGACTGTGCTCACTCTTGGTGGCCAACTGGCTGACGGCTGCCCCTTCCCGCAGCAGCTCTAACAATTCAGTCACACCGCCTCTGCTGCCCAACTCGCGCGGCACCGCCCAATCAGGTCGAAACTGAAGCAGCCGCTGTTCGATATCCACGCCAGCTGCGTGCACCAAGCGCACAAAGTCCTCCAGCGCAGGGTAAGAGCGCCCTGTTTCCCAGCGGTAGAGGACATTGCTGTCAAAACCCAAGCGCTTGCTCAAGGCCCGTTGGGAGCGTTTCCCCCGCACAGCAACCACCAATTGTTGGGCCATCAGCTCCCAGTCCATGTCTACCTATATTGCACACTGTTTGGCACGATACGCAACACAATGTGCACTCTAAGTATTGCCGCGGTGGCTCAGTTGCCAAA
>Ga0315910_10003029_pt1 | contig 14470 bp, 9 predicted proteins | sample EdamamesoilMG_FD_204470 | JGI IMG/M metagenome (GOLD analysis project Ga0315910, IMG submission 204470) | Garden soil microbial communities collected in Santa Monica, California, United States - Edamame soil | ecosystem: Environmental > Terrestrial > Soil > Garden | place: USA: California...
GTGCACTTGCGAATTTGCGCTGTGGATACACCCAAGTCGCGTGAGCGCGTCCTCCCGTCTTTGCGCGCTGTCGCCGGCGCGGCCGAGGCCAAGCGTTCGACTGAACCCTGGATGCGACGCTCGGAGACCTCGCGATCGGCGCGGCAAGCGTGGCGTTCTTGCGCGGTGCGGACGCAGCCTATCGACTGGGCGTCGAGGCCGACGAAACCGAAATGCCACATCACCGAGGCTCTGCGGATCGGACACGCGAGCGAGCCGTTGCCGGGGCACATTGCCGCACCGGCTGACTAATAGGTGGCTCATGGCGCGCCATCCACTCACATGTATAGTGGGCTTCGAACCTCTCATGGCAACCCCAACCACTCTTCCAAAAATCAAAAGCGGTACTGATGGGCTAGACGAGATCTTGGCAGGCGGGTTGCCCGCGGGCAGACCTACTCTGGTTTGCGGAGCCGCGGGCTGCGGCAAGACACTGCTCGGGATGCAGTTTCTCGTGCGGGGCGCCGTCGACTACGGCGAACCTGGCGCATTCATCGCCTTCGAAGAGAACGTCGAAGACCTGCAAAAGAACGTCGCTTCGCTCGGTTTCGATTTGGCCGACCTCGAGTCGAAGAAGTTATTGTCAATCGATCACGTCAAGATCGATCCCACGAACATCATCGAGAGCGGTGACTACGACTTGAGCGGGCTATTTCTACGGATTGGCCTGGCGATCGACAGCGTCGGCGCGAAGCGCGTCGTGATCGATACGCTTGAAACACTCTTTGGCGGGCTTTCCAACTATGGCCTGGTGCGCGCCGAACTCAGGCGCTTGTTCGAATGGCTGAAAGAGCGCGAAGTGTCCGCGATCATCACCGCCGAACGCGGAGACAACGCGCTCACGCGCCATGGGCTGGAAGAGTACGTGTCGGACTGCGTCATCTCGCTCGATCATCGGGTGCACGATCAGGTGTCGACACGTCGTCTGCGCGTCGTGAAGTATCGCGGCTCGCTCCACGGCACCAACGAATACCCCTTTTTGATCGACGAAACCGGTATCACCGTGCTGCCGATCACCAGCGCGGGGCTCGATCACGCGGTGCTCGACGAACGCGTGTCGACGGGAGTCGCTCGTCTCGATTCGATGCTCGGGGGGCAGGGCTACTACCGCGGCAGCACGGTCCTGGTGTCGGGGACGGCAGGAGGCGGCAAGACGAGTATGGCCGCACATTTTGCCGACGCGACCTGCAGGGCGGGGGAGCGCGTGCTGTTCTTTTCGTTCGAGGAATCGGCCCAGCAGGTCGTGCGCAATATGCGCTCGATCGGCATCGACCTGGCTCACTGGGAAGCGGCCGGTTCCCTGCGCTTCGTGGCTGCACGCCCGACCGCGTTCGGGATGGAGACGCACTTGGCTGTGTTGCACAGGCAAGTGCGCGAGATCCGGCCCGCCGCCGTGATCATAGATCCCGCCAGTACGCTCATCAATGCGGGGCAGGCGACCGCCGCCACGCAGTTGCTGGTTCGGTTGATCGATTTTCTGAAGGCCCAGCACATTACCGTGCTCATGACGGCGCTCACGCAGGGCGGCGACGTGATCGAGCGCACCGATGTGGAGATCTCGTCGATCGTTGACACGTGGCTGCTGTTGAAAACCATCGAGCTGGCCGGCGAACGCAACCGAGGCTTGTACGTGCTGAAGTCTCGCGGCATGTCCCACTCGAATCAGATCCGAGAGTTCAACATCACGAATCGCGGTGTCGTGCTCACCGACGTCTACGTGGGAGTGGATGGCGTGCTCACGGGTTCGGCGCGGGTGGCTCAAGAAGCGCGTGCGCGCGACGAGGCGCGCCAGCGCCGGCTGGTGGTCGAGCAGAAGAGCAGGCGACTCGCCCAGCTCGAGGCCCACCACAAGGAGCAGCTGGCGAAATTGCAGGTGGACTTCGACCACGAGGCCGCCGAGCTCAGAATCGCGATCGAGGCTGCGGCGAACGACAGCCAGTTTCGCGATCAGGACCAACGAAGGATGGCGCAAGTGCGGCAGCAAGACGACGGCGAGGCTCTCCGATGACCGAGCAAAAACACGACGCAACTGACGGAAAAGTGTGGAACCTGAGGCTCTACATCGCAGGCGACTCTCCCAAGTCTCGCCTGGCGCTGGCGAATCTCGAGCGCATGTGCGAGCGGCACCTGCCCGGCCGCTACAAGATCGACGTGATCGATCTGGTCAAGACCCCCGAGCTGGCGAAAGCCCATCAGATCTTGGCGATTCCGACGTTGGTTCGCGAGGTGCCGGAGCCGATCAAGCGTGTGATCGGCGACCTTTCGGACGAGAGCAAGGCGCTGCTCAACCTCGACTTGGATTCGTTGACGACAGGCTCCGGATAATGAGCTCCTCGACAGCGCGTCTCGGATGCACGGGCGTGATGGCACAAGAACGTGAGCTAGAAATCGTGCGGCAGCAGCTCGCGGAGGCTCACGCGACCCTCGACGCCATTCGTAGCGGGCAAGTCGACGCCGTCATGGTCGATCTGGGGCACACGCACGAGGTGTTCACCTTGCAGCGTGCGGACCTGCCGTACCGAGAATTCATCGAGCAGATGGCCGAAGGCGCGCTGTCCCTGGACGCCAAGCACACGATTCTGTACGCAAATCCTTTTGTTTGCGAGTTGCTCGGTCTGCCGCGCGAGGAGGTGGTGGGGCAGTCGCTGCAGCGCTGGCTGACGCCGCCGTCTCAGAGGGCGCTGGACCGCGCCGTTTCCAGCGGTGAAGTGCAGAACATTCCGGCCGAGCTTGCGCCCCCGCTCGGCGACCCGGTGCCCGTGCGTTTGGCGGTCGTCCCGCCCGGCACGCATCAAAATCGCCGCACCATTCTGGTGGTCTCTGATCAGCGTATCATGCACCAGTTGCAGAACGTCATCGAGGAGCGGGATGTGGCCGAAGCCGCCTCGAGCGCGAAGGATCGCTTTCTCGCGGTTCTGGGGCACGAGCTCAGAAACCCGCTCGCGGCGCTCGCGAGCAGTGTGGAGCTGGTCGGTCACGAATCGCTCGGGTCCGAGGAGCGGCAGCGGATTCATGCAGGCATGACGCGCCAGCTGCAGCAGCTGCAATCGCTGATCGACGATTTGCTCGACTTGAGCCGCGTGGCGCACGGCAAGATCGTACTCAAGAAAGAACCGGTAGCGCTCTCTGCCACCATTGCGCAAGCGCGCGAGTCCGTCGAACCCCAGGTGCTCGGGAAGCAGCAGATCCTCTACTGCGACGCCGTTTCCGCCGACCTCGTCGTCGAAGCCGACAGGACGCGGCTCGAGCAGATCCTGGTCAACCTGTTGTCGAACGCTAGCAAGTACACCCCTTCCGGGGGGCAGTTGTGGCTCTCGGTCACGCCCGGGCCCCGGCGTGTCGAAATCGTGGTCAAGGACTCTGGGATCGGTCTGGAGAGCGGTCAGACGGAGCAGATCTTCGACCCCTTCGTGCAACTCGGCGAAGCTGGCAGCGGCGGCTTGGGGATCGGCCTCACGCTGGTCCGTCAGTTGGTAGAGCTGCACGGAGGTAGCGTCGCTGCCGAAAGTGCCGGCGCAGGCTGTGGCACCAGTGTTCGCGTCACGCTGCCGTTCGACCCGGCGCTGCGCTCCTCGCGCGCCCCGGACGGCGAAGCCGACGCGGGTAAGAATCTGGGGGCTGGCGTCCGGGTGCTCGTCGTGGACGACAACGAAGATGCCAGCGAGCTACTGTCCATGTTGCTCGAATTGCATGGCATGGTTGTAAAAGTCGTGCATCGCGGCGCGGAAGTGGCGCGAGCCGTCGAATCGCACCACGCGGAGCTAGTTCTGCTCGATCTCGGCCTTCCCGACGTGAGCGGTTACGACGTCGCGCGCCAGCTGAGGGAAGCCGGGCACGAGCGCCTCGTCATCCTCGCCCTGACGGGTTTCTCTCATGCGGACGCGCGTGCTCGCGTCAACGAGGCGGGCTTCGACGGCCACCTGGTGAAGCCGCTAAACCTCGAGCACCTCGCTGGTCTCACCGAACGGTTCCGCGAGCGCTTGGCGTAATCGCCTCTCGATTTGCGGTTTGCCTCAGGCGCGGATGTCGCCGAGCGGCTCTCGGTTGGTGTTCTCGTCGCCGAGGCCCGATGGATCGCTGATGCCCATCGCTTCGAGCACGTTGAAGAGCACCTTGGAGTGCGCCTGACCGCCGCCGTCGATGTAGCTGCCGCCGGTCCTCAAGTACCCACCAGCGCCGCCGCTGAGCACGAAGCGCATGTCGGTGCCGTTGTGGCTCACGGCATCGCCCATGTCGCGCGCCCAGATCATCAGCGTCTGGTCGAACAGGGTGCCGTTGCCATCGGGTGCGGGAGTCTCCTTCAGCTTGTTCGCGGCTGCGACGAACTGCTGAGCGAGCCAGCGCTCCAAGTTGACGAGGCGAGTGCGCGGGTTGTCGGAGTGAATGAAGCCGTTGTGCCAGTCGCCCGGGGCGCCGACCTCGGCGAGGTTCACCTGAGTATTCTGGTGATGACCAAATTGGACCGCAGCCACGCGCGTCAGGTCGCAGGCAAACGCGTTGATCGCCAAGTCCATGTGCAAGACGGCGTTGAGCAACGCTTCCGAACCGACACCGGGATCTGCAGGGGACGTGCACTCTACCGGCATCTGATCAGGGTTCTGGGCCTGCTCTTCCTGCTGCGCCAGTCGCTCCTCCATTTGGCGCAGAGACTCCGTGTGCGCTTCGAGCTTGGCTCGTTCGTGCGCACCCAGTGTTTGAGAGAGCTCTGCGATCTCGCCATTCAGCGCGTCGAGCATGCTGCGCCGCCGCCGCAGGCGGGCCTCTTCGGCCGGCTCCGAGGAGTCTCCCGGAAACACGGTGCCGCCGCCGCCACCACTGAAAATGGCCGCGTGGGCTGCCGACGGCGAAAAAATGGGTGTGATCGCGCGATTGTCTCGAAAGAACGTGGTCTGCTGTTCCGAGCTCACACCGCCGAGGATGAGGTTCGGGATCTGTGTCTTCACACCAGCACTGCGCAGCTGGTCACTCACGTACTGATCGACGGAAATCAGCGGCTTGCCGCTGAAGTTGGCGCCTGTGAGACCGCCCGTGCCGCCGTGGCTCCCCGCCGTGCCCATGCTGTCGAGCCGCTCGACGAGCACCAAGTTCTGGTTCAGCGGCGCGAGGGGCTCCGTCATCACGCTGTGGCTGAGGCTCGACGCCGTCGAACCGCGGGGCGACCACACTGCTGGTTCGGTCCCGGCGGTGAAGAAGATGAACAGATACTTCGCGGGCCCGAGCTCGGTCTGGGCCTGCGACGGCGTGATCAGCCGCACGTAGGGGGCGAACAACACTCCGAGGCCAGCGGCGGCAATGAAATCCCTGCGGTTGCATTTACGCATGAGTTTCCCTTCAATCCGCGACTCTGCGCGTGAAGTGCTGCGCGTGGATGATTGCCATGAGCGTGTTTTGCAGGGTGTAGCCGCCTTCAGCCGCCTCGGCGCGAATCGCGTCGTGGTTGCACTCGTGCTCTTGCCATTCGTCGCGCCCGTAGGCGTAGTACGACCAGTAACGGATCAAGCATGACCGCGCTTCGTCGCTGGTGGCCAGGTAGTCGTTCAGCGAGCCGAGACCGTCGAGCGGGATGGGCCCGCCGACGACATTGGAGAGCTCGCCCGAAGCGTCCACGGGCGAACCCCCTTCCTCTGCGCGAATGCGCCCAAAGGCGTCGTATTCCTCGAATGCGAAGCCGACGGGATCGATGGACCTGTGACACTGGGCGCAGACGACGTTGGCGCTGTGTTCTGCGTAGCGCTCCCGGTTGGTGGCAAAGCCGTCAGGGTCCGCGAGGTTCGTGTCCAAGTCCTCCGGCACGGGCGGCAGGTCTTGGCACAGGAGCCGTTCGCGAACTGTCACCCCGCGCTGCACCGGAGAAGAATTGTCCGGTAACGCATGTTCCGTCAGGAACGCCGCGTGACCGAGAATGCCCGTGGCTCGCCTGCCGTCGAGCGAGACGCGCGTGAACGCGTCGCCGCTCACACCGCCCAGGCCGTAGAAATCGGCGAGTGGCTGGTTCAGCATCGTGAAGTCGGCGGCGTAGAGCTCGCCGATGCTTCCGCCCGTTTGAAACAGCTGGAGGAAGAACTGACTCGTCTCGTCGAGCATCGCCTGGCGCATGCTCGCGCTGAGGTCGTAAATGCTTGGATCTTTGGCCTTTTTAGGCAGGTCATCCACCTCGAGCCAGCCCTGGACGAACTTGCCGAGTCCGAGCTTCGCTTCCTCTTTCGAGAGCAGGCCAAGAGCGACTTGATCGATGTCCTCGCGCGTCGACAACCGGCCCTGGGCAGCCGCGTCGAGCAACTGATCGTCAGGCGGGCTATCGGTGATGAGGTACGACAACTGGCTCGCGACCTCGTACGGCGTCAGGCGGTACTCGCCCGCGCTCTCGGGATCTGGCTCGCCGAGCTCACGCCGGTAGAGCAAGTAGGGCGACTGCAGCATCGTGCTCACCACGACATGCAAGCCCGCCTCGAAGCTGGGCTCAGCGGCGAACAGCTGCAAATAGGTCTGCATCTGCTCCGACGTTGGGTCCTGCCGGAAGGCGCGCCTGCCAAACTGCCGGATCACTTGTTCATGACAAGCTTGGTCGTGGCTGTTGCAGCTCGAAATCTTCCACAGTTGATTCTCGATCGCCCAGGCGGCGGCGCGTTCCGCGTAGTTCATCAAGAGCTCCGCCGTCAGGTCGCTCACGAGCGCCGCGTCCGCGTCCACGTGAAAACCCATGACGGCGGGGTCCGAGAGCACTTCTTCTGTCGGAAAGCCCTCTCCCAGCAGCTGCTCGAGCGTGTTCGCGTACTGCGCTGCGGTGAGGCGGCGTATCAGGCGAGGCCCCGGCGTGTCGCAGTCTGCGAGCGGCGTCGCCGGCACGGTCGGGTCCGAGCCCGGTTCACCGGGCGTGCCCCCCGTGGTGCCTGCGCTCGTTCCGCCCGTCGGACTGGTGGTACCGTTCGGCCCCGCGGACCCGCCCGAGGTGTCGGCGATCGGTTCGCCGGTCACTGGATCCAGCACCACGCCGCCCGTCGTCGTCGCCGTACCCGCGCCCGCGCCCGCGGCGCTCCCGTCCGCGTCGTTCCCTGCGTCCGTCCCCGCCTTGTGGATGCTACCCGTGCACCCTGCTGCCAGCAGCATCACGACGAGGGAGGGGAGGCACCGTTGCATGTCGTGGTTCCCGCGCCTCCAGGACAGCGACGGCATACAGATCTGATAACTGCCATCACCCAACTAGAGAAGCCGAAAAAGCCCAATTCGCACCTGAATGCGCGGCGACGACTCGTAGCGAAAAGTTGCACCCGAACAGCAACCGCGTCCTCGGCGCGATCGCACCACGCTCATCCGAGCCGGATTTGCACCTGGTTGCTGAAGCTCACCATTCACGCACGAACGGCTTCAAAGACGTTCGACTAGGTCTTCTGGTGTGTGGGTGTGTGCCGGCTGTCCCGGTAGTGGGAGGTCGAGCGCTGCAGCGCGCGTGACACGCTCTAGTACGTGAGCCCGTGCCCGTACGGGAAGAGGGGCGTGTAGTCGGCGTCGTCCTTGTTCAGGGTCGCCTGCTCTTCCGTTTGCGGCCACGTGTGACCGAGCTTGCCGGTGAAGTTGTGGTCGCCGAAGAGGACGTCGGCGACGCCGTTGCCTTCGGTTCCGGGTAGCCAAGCGGCGACCCAAGCGTCGGCGTTCGCGAGCTGGTCGGTGATGAGCACGGGGCGCCCGCTCACGACGACGGCAACGACGGGCTTGCCTGCGTTCTTGGCTTCGGTGAGCAGCGCGAAGTCTTCAGCGGGAAGCGTATTGAGCGAGGCGGTGTCCCCGTACCACTCGGCGTAGGCGCCTTCGCTCAGCACCACGATGGCAGCATCGGCGTCGGCGACGTTGGGCACCACGGTGGCCACCGCTGAGATCCCTTGCAGGATCGTGGTGCCTTGGGTCATGGCCCCGCCGTTCTGCCACAAGATGGTCCAGCCGCCCGTTTGGCGCTCCATGTTGTCGGCGCCGCTGCCGCCGACCCACACGTTGCTGCCCTTGGCGAGCGGGAGCACGCTGTTTTCGTGCTTCAGGAGCACGAGGGATTCCTGGACGGCCTGGCGCCCGACGGCGCGGTGCGCCTCGGAGCCGACTTGTTCGATGAGCGAGGTGTCCCGTGTGTACCCAAACAAGCCGGCTTCACACTTGACGGTTAGGATGCGCCTGACGGCGTCATCGATGCGCTCTTGGCTGATGGAGCTGCCGGCGGCGGCGGTGATCTCGTCGCGCTGAGAAGCCCACAGCGTCGCTGCCATGAGCATGTCCACGCCAGCGTTGATGGCTGCCACCACTCCTGGGCCTTGCTGGTTCGCGGTGACCGCATCCCAGTCGGTGCTGACGAAGCCCGCGAAGCCCAGCTCTTCTTTGAGGATGGTCGTGATGAGTTGCTGATGGCCCGTCATGTTCGTGCCGTTCCAGGTCGTGTCGGCCACCATGATCGAGCCAAGGCCGGCCTCGATGGCGGGAATGTAGGGGGCAATGCCGTACTTGCGCATCGTCGCCTCGTCGATCTGGACGTCCGCGCGATCGACGAGACCACCGGGATCGGTACCCGCCGCGGGTTTGCGCGAAGTTCCGTAGGTAGCCTGCCCGTCGCCCGCGAAGTGTTTCGCGCAGGCGATGACGCCGGGAGCGCCTGTTCCGAGCCCCCCTTGACCTTGCAGACCCACGACCTGAGCTGCTCCGAGGAGCGCCACGTCGTTCGGATCTTCGCTGTAGCTTTCGTAGGTGCGACCCCAGCGCTTGTCGTGGGCGACGCTGAAGACCGGGCCGAACGTCCAGGTGGCGCCGGTCGCCATCATTTCGAGCGCGGTGATCTGACCGATCTGTTCCAGGAGCTCGGGATTGCGCGTGGCGCCAAGTCCGATGTTGTGCGGGAAAATGACAGCGCCGGTGGCTTTGCTGTTTCCGTGCACCGCGTCGATGCCAAACAAGATCGGCAGCCCATTGGGCGTGCTCTGGCTCGCGCTGATGAAGCCATCGATCAAGCTCGCCCACTCGGGGGCAGAACCCCCGCCCGGGATCGCCGAGCCTGCGGAGAACACCGTCCCCACTCCCTCACCCGAGACATCTTCGGCTGTCACGTTTTCGTAGCGACCCATCACCATCTGGGCAGCCTTTTGCTGCAGCGACATTTGCCCCAAAAGCGTGTTCGCTTGGTTCACACACGTCTCGCTCGGCCAATCCACCACCGGTGGCTGGTAGCCGATCTCGCCGCCCGAGCCGCCGCCTCCGGTCGTGCCCACCGTGGTGCTGTTTGGGGATGTGGTCGTCGTTTCCCCTTGGCTACCGGAGCCCGTGGTGCTGGTGGTCCCGGCTCCGCCCGCCCCCGTAGAGGTGGTGCCGGCATTCGTCGACCCGTTGCTAGTGCCGCTGCCGGTAGTGCCCGAGCCCGTGGTGCCGTTGCCGGTGGTGCCCATGGTCGTACCATCGCTCGCCGTAGCTGTGGGTTCGTCCTTGGGTTCGGAGTTGTCACAACCGGTCACCACCGAACACGCGCATGCGGCGAGCAACCAGCATGCGGAGCGGGGGGTGAGTGATACGGATCTAACGAACGAGGCGGAGGATAAGCTGCGAGTAAGGTTCACGATGTAGACTATTGCACCGAGTTCGCGCTGCTGCCGCAGCAAAAAAGTCGATAGGCTCCCTCGCAACGTGGGGCGCACTTTTGCGGGCGGATCGGATCGCTGCCCGAAATGAGAGCCCCGTCCCTCTGCCAGCGGTGATTCCTCGGTGACGGCCATTGCGGGGTTGGCTGACCTCGGCCCCCTCACCGGAGAACCGAGATTCGGCGCGCCGTGTAGCTTTCCAATGGCGGACGCACTCCGAGAACTCGATGACCTCGAACGACGCTGTCGGCGATCACCGACGTGCGGCCGATGCTCGCTCGAACACAGGCTCGCCTGCGATCCAGCTCTCGATGGCGCCCGGGACGTTCAACGCGATGTCGAGCCCAGCGGTCAACTCGACCAGGTAGGGCATGCGCTGGATGTCGTGCATCACCTTCACCAGCCCCAATTGGATGAAGCGTCCGCTCCTCGCCGCGCCGAGCACCAGCTTGGGCTCGGCGGCTTCGTCGAGGTGCTGCTTGCACGATTCCACGTCCGTCGAGAGCCAGCTGCGGCACGGGATCGGACGCACCGCGTAGACCCCGCAGCTTCCGTCGTCGTCCAGGAGCGCGCAGGGGATGCGAGCGCGTGGCTTCTCGCTGTCGGAGAAGATCAGCGGGTTTTGGGCCAGTTCGGCGGCGCGTTTCCGGACGACCTCCAGACGCTCCGGTGAAGCCCTGAGGTGAGCCACGATCGCGATCACCTCCGGCACGGTGACGCCCACTTTGTGACTGCAGCACCAGCTACAGCCCTTGCTGCATGCCGGCTTTTCCTTCGCCGCTTGCAAGACGCTCAAGCGCACGCTGTCTGCTCGTTCGCTCGCGCGTCTGACGGCTTCGACCATTTGCGAGGGCTCGAGCTCGAAGCCGAGTGCATCGAGTGCACTCTCCCGCGCGGCCAGCATCACGGGGACCTCATCGGCGCTGGGCGGGGTACCGAGAGCCTCGAGCAGCGGCGCCTTCTCCTTTTGCAGCGCGGGAGCCTTGCGCTTCTTTTGGCTGCGGGGCTTCCACTTGGCCATGGGGGCTTGTACCACAGTAAGAAAAAAAAGAACGGGCCGCGACTCCGGCGAAGGAGCCGCGGCCCGAACAGGGGCAATGGGAGGGCTGCCCCGTAGCTATCGACCCGAACTAGTACTCGTCCTCCGACTTGCAGATCTGCCCGCCCTTGGCGCCCGCGGCAGGGATGTCGGGGAACGCGGCCTGTTCGTCGATGTAAAGCAGGTACTCGACCAGCGCGCGCACCTTCTTGGCCTTTTCCTCGGGGTCCGTTTCCGTGAACAGGTTCGGAGCGAGAGCTCGCGCGTGGGTTTCGAACGAGTCCCCGAAGAGCGCCTCGAGCGTGAGAGCGCCACCTGCGTGCAGGTACGGGGCGCCTGCCGACGCGCCGAGCAGAGACGGCACGTTGTATCCGGAACCTTCGCCGTCCTCGTTGCCTGCGCCTTGGCTCACCGCGAGCATGTCTTGACGAAGCTCGGCGACACCAACTCCCGCTTCGGCGACACCGAAGGTGCCCACCTCACGATTGACGCATTGGATCTGGTCAGCGGCTGCGTCACCCGCGGCGAGGCGCAGTAGCTGGTTTTCTGGATCTTCGGAGGGAAGCAACGCGGTGGGGAAGTCGTCGGGAACGAAGAAGAACGTCTCGCCGAGAGCCTGGTTGACCTCGGCCGATGGTTCGTAGAAGCGCTGCGAGATCGTCCATTTTTCACCGCTGTGACAACCCTGGCAGGCGCCCTCATACAGGAAGATGTCGCGTCCCTCTTCCACCAACGTTGCTGACAAGTTCGAGGGGCGACGCGGTGTGCGCAGCGTTTGCACGTAACGATTGATCTCGTTCCAATCGTTGAGCAGCGGTGGATCATCGAACCCGAGCGGATTCGAGGGGTCCATCGCCTGAGCCGCGGAGCCCGAGAGGTTGGCCGCGCCCACGGCTGCCAGATCGATCCGGTCGGTGTTCTGCGGAGGATTCGAGAGCGTGTCGACACCAGCCCCCACGCCACCCGACACGTTGCGCGTGTTGAGTTCGAAATCGTGAATTTCGTCGAAAATCGAGGTCCAGTTCAAGATGCGTTGGTCGGTGGGGTCGCTGCTCGCGAAGGTGCCGTCCATGGCGGTCGATTGGCGCGCGCCGCGCCCGAAATGCCAGGTCACGTTGTCCGAAAGACCGTCCGTGTGACAAGCCTCGCACGAGCCCCAGGCCTGGCCGTTGAGCGACCAACGCGCGACGCCGGTGTAGAAGAAGCGCTTGCCGCGCCGCACCGCGTCCTCGTCGGAACCCGCCGCTGGCACGATCGCACTCTGAACGACGCGCGCGTCAGCCGCTCCGCCCGCCACGTCCTGGGTGTTGAAGTCGAGCAGCGTCGCCGTGCGGCTGACGTCGTTCGCCACCAGCGCAAGCTTCTTGTTCGCGGGCGAGACCACCAACCCGACCGGGCGCTGCCCGACCAGCTTGGGATCGATGCCTGCGGGCGACAGATTGATGAAGTGGTTCGTCGATGCGCCGACCGCGCTCACCCGCCCATCCGAGCCTACCTCGAACCGGAACACCGCGTCCGCACCACCCGCGCTGACGTAGCCCACGCTAGCACCCGGGACGAAGGCGATGTCGTTGGCGAGCAGCGGGAATCTGCGGCTCGCGTCGTCCGGAACCTCGGCCTCCGTGAAGCGCGCGTCGAACAGCGCGTTCAAGCTCTGCCCGCCGCCTTCGACTTCATGACCGCTCTCGAGTGCGATCACCGACATGAGCGGCGCCGTGTTGGTCTTGAATCCGAGCGGACCCTTCGGGCTCGCGCAGACCGACATGACGTAAGCGTAGTCGCCCTGGATCGCGATGTCTTGAAGCTGGTTCGGGAAACACCCAGCAACCCCGCCATTGCCGTCGGCAAAACCCATGTCAGCGAGGGGTGAAAGCGCGATGGTCGAAACCTTGCTGCTCTCGAGGTCTACTGCGTACACCAGGCCCACCTTCAACGCGTCGGCGTTGGCGCCATCCGCGTCGATCTCCTGCGTCTGCTGGCCGAAGTATTCCGTCACGTAGAGGTACTCGTCGCCGTCGTCATAGTCACCGTCGTTCGTGATGGCGATCGAGCGCGGGTGAGCCAGCGCCGGGCGAGCGTCGACCTCACCGAGGTAGCCGGTCTTCACCAGCGCGGTGTTGAGGTCGAAGGTTTGGAGCACCTCGAGCTTGTCCGCCGACAGCGCCTGCACGGTCCCGTCGTTCCAGTTCGCGACGTAGGCGACACGGCCCGTGGGGCTCAGCGCTAGCCCGGTAGGCTCCGAACCGACCGGGGTACGCCCGCCCACGTGTGGCTCGCCGTACAAGTCGTCGATGCGCACGAGCTCTTGCCCCTGACGCAGCACGACGTACGCACTCTCACCGTCGGGACCGATAGCCACCTGCCACGGCTCCGACCCCTTGCCGAGGTCGATCTCCTCGACGACGGAAAGCGTCGGGGGCTCGTCTTCCGAATCCGCATCCAGCGCCAGGATGGTGACCGATCCGACATCGCGGTTCACGACCGCCCCCACGAGCCCGTCGGGCGCGAGGGCCGCAGCCGAGCCCTTGGTGGCCCCGGCGAACACCTCGAGCGCAGCGTTGTCGCCACCTCCCACGCCCCCGGCGCCTGCGGAGCCACCGTACTCACCGTCACCGTTGCCACCGACGCCGGAGCCACCCGATCCGCCCTGATCCCCGTCAGCGTTTCCTCCATCGTCACCGTTGTCGACGCCCGAGCCGCCGATCCCGCCCTGGTCAGCCTCGCCATCACCAGTGCTGCCTTTCTCGTCGCCTGAACCGCCGTTCCCGGCGTAGCCCCCGTCATCGGCATCGCCGTAGTGTCGATCCGTCCGGCAGCCCGAGGCAACGATGGCGACCGCCGCCCAGGCCGCTGTAAGTATGACTGTGCTTCTCATCATCTTCTCCAGTTTCGCGCGACCCAACTCCGGGGAACGCAGTGATGGGAGCAGCTACAGCAACGCCCGTGCCGAGCCCTCTCGCTACAGGATTGCTGGAGGAATTCAGCATCGCCCCGAGCAACTGCGCACTTCAGTGCTCAGGAGCGGGTAGCCGAGAACTCAGCACGAATGTGCGGTCACGAGCGCTAGCCGCGTCACCAGCGCTTGCGCATGCGAAAGTGCCGGATGCCTACTTCGACGAACGCATCCCCTTCGGGCGCGTAGCCGAGCTTCTCGTAGAAGCCGACGGCGTGCTCGCGCGCGTGGAGCTCGATTTCGTCGAAGCCCGCAGCGCTGAGTGCTTGCTCGAGCTGCCGCACGAGCGCGCGACCAAGGCCTCGACCCCGATGCGACGGCTGCACCGCCATCTGTCGAAGCTTGCCGCGCTTAGGAGCAATCGGCGTCAGCATCACGCAGGCGACGACGTGGCCGTCGAGGACGGCCGCGAGGTGCAGCGACTCGTCCTCACCCTCGACGATCACGTCCGCGCGAGAAAAGCCCAGGGGTTCGCGCAGCACGCGGAAGCGTAGCTCACGCGCCTCCTCGCGCAGTGGGTCGTCACGATCGAGGAATCGGAATTCGATGGGCATCAGCCGTCGCGCCATTCGGTCCGAATCATCTCACGAACGGGTGAAATGCTCGCTGGTTTCCGCGAGCTTTCGCCCCAGCTGGCTAAAAGTTCGCGAATGTCGTCTCGGTTCGTCCAGACGAGCACATCGGCGCGTTCGTGGCCACGTTGCCTTGAGCGGCCATCCCTGGCACGGCTACGGAGCCATCGACGCACGCTTCTTCAAGAGGAACTCGCGGCGTGCCTGGGGCAGCTCGTTCACGCGCCTGTCGAACTCCGTCATCTCGCCGCGATACAGCAAG
>Ga0315910_10003030_pt1 | contig 14467 bp, 14 predicted proteins | sample EdamamesoilMG_FD_204470 | JGI IMG/M metagenome (GOLD analysis project Ga0315910, IMG submission 204470) | Garden soil microbial communities collected in Santa Monica, California, United States - Edamame soil | ecosystem: Environmental > Terrestrial > Soil > Garden | place: USA: California...
GCCTGGCTTCGGTAATGGCTTCAATGATATTAGTGGAGTTGTTGGTCCAATCAAACGGAATCTGATTGACGGTGGCGCCTCCTATTTTTAGTGCTGGCATAGGGGATATCGAATATTGAATAAGGAATGATGAATTTCGAAGGTGAACCCATTGACCTACTAAGCATCCTTTCCTTCATTTTTTGAATTCTTTTGAGCAGTACTTATACTTTTGACAAATATGGAGATTTATTCGTCACTCTCCAGAAGGAGTTTCTTAAGATTTTGCTCGTCATTCAAATAGGCTTTTCTATGAATGATCTTGAGACATACGAATGTTTCACGCAATTCCTTCAATGCGACTTTCATTTTATGAATAAAGTCACGTCTGGATTCTGCGGCTTGAGCCTCACCATATAACAAGGCTGGTGCCGTTCCTGATCTAATCAATTGTGATGATAGGTGCGAAGCGCCTCGATTATCAGGAAGGCTTTCTGTGGCTTTTAAAATAAGTACAGCGTACTCAATTAAACGTTCTTCGAGATTGAATTTCATTTTAATAGGGTTGAGACAACAGATCTAAATTCGAAATTCCTTGATCGAGATTCAATATTCCTACTGAAGCAGATTGAGCATCTCACACGTCTTCAAGGCTGCATCTTGCTCGGCTTTCTTCTTGCTGTTGCCGAAGCCGGTACCTTTAGGGTCGTTATCAACAATAACCTGGGCGGTAAACTCTTTGTGATTCTTGCCTTTTTTAACGTTGAGTAATTCGAAGCGTACTTCTTTGCCTTCTTGTTGGGCCCACTCGATAAGTTTGCTTTTGTAATTTGAGTTCGAGTTCACCAATTCATCCAGATCGTAGTTGGGATTGATGAGTTTGTTCACCACAAACTTTTTTGTTTTCAGGTATCCTTTGTCAAGGTAAATGGCGCCTACGATGGCTTCCAGTGTGTTGCCGAGTATTACTTGCTGCAGGTGCGCATTCTTTTGATCATACTGCACAATATTACCAATACCAATTTTTCGGGCCAGCAAATTGAGTGATTCGCGGTTTACAATGCGCGAGCGTATTTCGGTGAGGAAACCTTCCGAACGAAACGGAAATTTTTTGAAGAGGTAGTCGGCCACGGCAGCTCCTAGAATAGCATCCCCCAGGTATTCCAGCCGTTCGTTAGACTCCTTAAAACCTTCGTCATTTTCTTTGGCAATGGAACTGTGAACAGTGGCCAGCCGATAAAGTTCGAGGTTAGAAGGGGTGATGTCGGCAATGTTTTTTATTGCCCTGATCAACTTCTCGTCTTGTTTTGATTTTCCCTTCGGAAGCTTTAGAATTTTCCAGACCAATCGTTCAGTTCATTTTAGCTGGATGCTAATTTAACAAGAATCTTTTACACCGAAACCTTGTGGGGTTTTCGCGAAGAAATGTTTGCAACAGGATGGGGAGGAATAAACAGGTTTAAACCTTCTTCAGAATGATCGAAAAATTGTGTCCGCCAAATCCGAAGGTGTTGTTCAGTACAATATTTACGTTGCGTTCCTGCGCCTTGTTGAAGGTCATGTTCAACTTTGGATCAAGGTCAGGATCATCCTCAAAATGATTGATGGTAGGCGGTATGATTGATTGATTCAGCGCCATGATGCAGGCAATGCTTTCAATAGCCCCCGCAGCGCCCAGCAAGTGGCCGGTCATGGATTTGGTTGAGCTGATGTTAAGCTTATAGGCGTGTTCGCCAAATACTTTTTGGATCGCGCGTATTTCACCAATATCCCCCAGCGGGGTAGAGGTTCCATGTGTATTTACGTAGTCGATCTGGTCGGCATTAATTCCGGCATCTTCCAGGGCATTGTACATTACCTGAATAATGCCTGCGCCTTCCGGGTGGGGGGCTGTGATGTGGTAAGCATCGGCCGACATTCCGCCACCAATAATTTCGCAGTAGATTTTTGCTCCGCGTTTTTTGGCATGTTCATATTCTTCCAGAATTAACGCGCCAGCACCTTCACCCAGCACAAAGCCATCGCGGTCTTTGTCGTACGGGCGCGAGGCGGTTTCCGGAGAATCGTTACGTTCCGACAGTGCCTTTAGTGCATTGAATCCACCCACACCGGCTTCGCATACTGCGGCTTCAGAACCACCTGACACGATGATATCAGCCTTTCCTAATCGTAAGTAGGTAAAGGCATCATACAAGGCGTTAGTGGCCGAGGCGCATGCAGATACCGTAACATAGTTAGGTCCGCGGAAGCCATACTTAATGGATATGTGACCTGCGCTGAGGTCGGGAATCATTTTTGGAATAAAGAAGGGATTGAAACGTGGCGTTCCATCACCCTTGGTGTAGGATTTTACTTCCTCCTGAAAAGTAAGCAACCCCCCGATACCTGAACCCCAGATCACACCGATGCGGTTGGGATTAAGTTCAGTTAACGGGAGGTTTGAATCCTTTATAGCCTCATCAACCGCCACCATTGCGTATTGCGCGAACGGGTCCATTTTGCGGGCCTCCTTGCGATCGATAAAGTTGCCGATGTCGAAGTTTTTGATTTCGCAGGCAAACTTTGTCTTAAACAAACTGGCATCAAAGCGTGTAATTGGTGCCGCTCCGGATTTACCGCTTTTCAGGCCATCCCAATACTCCAAAAGGGTATTGCCGATGGGAGTGAGTGCACCAAGTCCAGTAACGACTACTCGCTTTAATGTCATGATCGAAGGGGTGTGGTTGAAAAAGGGCTGCGGTCAACTATTTCTTAACGTTTTGCTCCAGGTAAGAAATCGCCTGGCCAACAGTTGAGATATTTTCGGCTTGATCGTCTGGAATTGAAATGTTGAATTCCTTCTCAAACTCCATGATTAATTCTACGGTGTCAAGGGAGTCAGCACCAAGATCGTTGGTGAAGCTAGCCTCGGGAGTAACTTCAGATTCTTCAACACCAAGTTTCTCGATGATGATCTGCTTTACTTTTTGTGCGATTTCAGACATGTTTTTAAGGTTTATGATTTAAAAATCTGTGCAAAGAAAGAGATTTGCGGCAATATTGGCAAACTTTTTTGATCTTGCCCTGTGCTGAAAGAAAAGGCCAACGGATGCTGAAAATGAAGAAAAGCAAGCTGGTTATCGACTACGATTACGACTTCAACCTGATCGGGCTTACCACCACTGTGAAAGGATACAAGCTGGCCTGGGAGCTTAACCAAGCACTTCATATTCAACTCGTAAAACAGCCCGATTTGGTGGTTGGCTTTAAGAATGATGATGAGAAATCATTCCCCTTCTATGCTTTTCAAACCCAACTCAATCGATTGAAACTGTTTAAAAACAAGCCTTCTGAAAATGATCCCGGAAAGTATTTTTTAATACCTGAATTTCCTCACTTCGATTTTATAATTTTGGCAGCCATGGAAGATCACTACACCCATCAGCAGTTGCTGGATTTGATCAAATCTATTCCCTCCGTTCAACTTGCGGTTACCATCCCTCTGGATGGCCTGAAGTCCAAATCAAATTTTATCTTCTGATTCATGATGTCGTTCATTCTTCTTCCGGGCGAACAACCTATTTTACTATCTTAAACCTATGCTAGAAAAAGTATCGTACAACAAGTCTAAAATTGTTGCCACCGTAGGCCCTGCATCAAACTCGAAAGAAATGCTCCGCGCTTTGATTAAAGAAGGCGTTGATATCTTTCGCTTGAATTTTTCGCACGGCACACACGAAGATCACCTTAAGGTAATTACCTACGTACGCGAACTCAACCAGGAACTGGGAACTACAGTTTCGTTGCTGCAGGATTTACAAGGTCCTAAAATCCGGATCAATCAAATGGAGCCCGATGTGGTGATTGAACGCGGGCAAGAATTAATCATAACCTCGCGCGAGTTGGTAGGAAACCGCGAAATCGCCAGCACCTCGTATAAAGAATTGCCACGCGATGTAAAGGTTGGCGATATGATTCTGGTGGATGATGGTAAAATTGAATTGAAGGTTACAGAAATTCGCGATGTTGATGTAGTAACCGAAGTTGTTTACGGAGGGCCGCTCAAATCACGAAAAGGGATAAACCTTCCGTTCACCAAAGTATCGGCTCCTTCGCTTACTGAAAAAGATGCAGAGGATCTTGAATTTGGATTGAAAAATGACGTGGACTGGATTGCGCTTTCTTTTGTTCGTAAGGCACACGATATTCAAACACTGCGCGGCATCATTGATTCGCGAAAGTCTAACGCAAAGATTGTTGCTAAGATTGAAAAGCCAGAAGCCCTAAGTAATATTGACGAGATCATTGCCACCACCGATGGGGTGATGGTAGCCCGTGGCGACCTGGGGGTTGAAATCTGGATGGAAGAAGTACCTATGGTGCAGAAGATGCTGGTGGAAAAGTGTAACAAAGCCGGGAAACCAGTAATTGTGGCTACGCAGATGATGGAGAGTATGATCGAAAACCCTCGCCCAACACGCGCAGAAACCAATGACGTTGCCAATGCCATCATGGATGGTGCCGATGCCGTTATGCTTTCGGCCGAAACAGCTTCCGGGAAATATCCTATCGAAGTAATTCGTAGCATGGTGCGTACCATCGCTTCGGTGGAAAAGAGCCCGAATATTTATTTCCGTTTTCGCGATGTTGATCCAAAGTTACCTTCATACATCAACGACAGCTTGGTATTAGCAGCCTGTAAACTTGCAAAAGATGTAGGCGCGAAGGCTATCGTGGGTATGACGGCTTCCGGATACACCGCCTTCAAATCATCATCGCACAGACCTAACGCGAACATTTTTGTGTTTACCGGCAACAAATCGTTGTTGAATAAAATCAACTTGGTTTGGGGGTCGCGAGCGTATCACTACGATAAGACAAACTCAACCGATGAAACCATTGCCGATGTGGAGGCTATTCTGAAGCGGGAAGGTCACGTGCAAACAGGTGACATCTTTATTTTCCTTGCCAGTATGCCCATCCAGGAAAGAGCCCGCACCAATACCTTGAAGATTAATGTGGTGAAGTAAGTTCTGTTTCGGGTTACGGGTTTAAAGTTTTGAGTTACGGGTTAAGGTTTCGCGTTAGATTCTTTATGCAACGCGCAACCCGTAACTTTAAACCCGTAACACGTAACCCGAAACCTTAAACCCGTAACTAATCAAGTTTAGGTTCCACAAGTATAACTTCCTCACGTTCTACCACTACCGCACCGGCCGGGTCACCTTTTCGCTTTCGAACAAATTTTTTTGACGTAACACTTACCGGACACAGGGTTTCGTTTTTTCGTTTTGAGTTGTAGGCGGCAAGCCGTGCGGCTCGTTCGATAACATCTTTCGGAAAGGGTTTACCCGATTGATATTTAATCAATACATGCGAACCCGCCACATCTTTGGCATGAAGCCATAAATCGTCTTTATAACTGTAGCGCAAGGTAAGCGCATCGTTGCTTTTGGCGTTTTTACCCACCCAGATTTTAAAGCCGTTGTGCACAAACTCATGAAACGGTAGGGGCTCCTTTTCTTGTTTGCTTTCGTTGAGTAGTCCAAGATTGTTAATCACGCCCCTGAGGCTCTTCAGGTCATCCGTGTTTTCAATCTGTAAAATCTGTGATCTGAGTTTTTCAATCGCTTTTGTTTTGATTTTTAATGCTTGCTGAAGTCTTGCTATTTCAAGGTGCTGGTTTTTTGCTTTACGATAGTATACTTCGGCATTTTTCTGAGGCGATAAATCCTTTTTTAGTTTGATTGTGGTGGGTTGATCGGTGTAAAAGTTTTGCAGCGTGGTTTTTTCTTCTCCGGCTTTTAACTGATGAAGGTTGGCCATGATCAGGTCAGCCCACATTTTGTAGTTGTTGTTGTGTTCTACTTCCTCCAATTTGTGAAGGGTTTTTTCATAATAGTTTTCACCCGCTTGTACGTGATTTCGAAGGAGCAACAATGCGGCTGATTTTTCTTTGGTGAACGCCAGGGCGTGCGTGTGTGCGTAGAAGAAGTCATTCACCGCATTGATGGGATCGTTGAATTCCTTTTTAATTGTTCCGTAACGAAGTAAAGAGAGGAACAGTGATCCGCCTATCTCGGTAATGTAGTATGTTGGATTTTCAATTTCGTAGATGATCTGTTTAATCATCGTCCATTTTTCTTTTGTTGTTTGGGTTTTAAAATGTTGATCGGCCAATACCTTCCAGATTATCTTGCCAAAAGTAAAGTAGCACGACTGAAGTGCAGCTTCGTTCGCTACAAAATTTTCATAACTCCAGTCGATGGAACGATCCAATGCCGAAATATTAATTGTTGAATCAGCGTCAATATTATTTCGGAATACTTCGTCTATGGAATTGTTCTTAAATAGTACAATGTTCGACCGATTGCCGTGCATTTTAAACAGTAGCAGGGTATCAGAATCCATTCCAAGAGCAAAGCTTCTTTCATTTTGAAATTGCCGAATACTCCTTACCCGATGCCCGATCAGGTTAGGAAAAAGGTCGATACTGTTTTTCCGAGCCCGATGAAAATCAGGAGGAAAGGTAAGGCACGAGAAGGCTGGCTCCAGGCTGGCTTTAATGAAGAAAGGCTGATTATGGGTTTCGAACCGGATAATCAGCTCGTCTTTATTCTGACTGAAGCATTCAGACACCACACAGCCCACCAGAATTTTTTCAAGTGCTTTACTGAGTTGTTGAAGAAAGTAAAAGTTATTGTGCATCGGAAACTGCGTGAAGTTGTTTCCGTCTTTTTGAATATCCTAGTGATGCACGAATATTTAGGTTACAGGGGCAGTTCAACCGTAAAGGTAGAGCCTTTATTGATTTCACTTTCAACATGAATTTTTCCATGGAGGAGGTTAACCAGTTCTTTTACGATTGAAAGCCCGAGCCCGGTTGAACTTTCGCCCTTGGTAGGTCGCGTGCTAAGTCGCTGGAATTTTTGAAACAGCCGGGGTTTTTCATTGCTTAATATTCCCTGACCCTGATCAATGACTTCAATCCTGATGAAGGATTCAACATGAGCTATTCGTAAAATGATGTCTTTGTTTTCGGCCGAGAATTTAATGGCATTGGAAATAAGATTTTCAAGAATACGCTGTAGCACACTGCGATCGGAATTGATCCTGGTATTCGGGGCATGGTCTTCCACGTTGATGTTGATTTTTTTCTTTTTTGCTATCTCACGGAAAACCAGCACTTGTTGCTGAATAAAGACGTTGAGATCGATTGCTTCAATAGTAGTGGTATGTAAGCCCTGTTCGATTCGACTGATGTCAAGTATATTAGTGATTAGCAGCTGCATGTTAACACATGTTTGCTGCATATAGCTTAGATACTCGTGTTGTTGAAGAGAAAGATTATTTTCGTTTGTGCGAATCAGGTTGATTAACCCCAATACACTATTGAGCGGACTCTTCAAGTCATGCGCTGCTACCCCGAGAAAATGATTCTTCTCCTCATTCAGTTGCTGAAGTCGCTGATTGACGGTTAGTAATTTTTGTTCTACCAGGTAAAGTTCGCTGATATCCACTACGGTGCCTCGACTCATCACAAAGTTGCCAAGTTCGTCATACATTGCGGTGGCATTTAAGAGTACAGGAAAGGTGCTGCCATCCTTTCGGAGGAAAGTATGCCGTTTGTTTCTTACAAATCCCGTTTTTTTAAATTCCGGAAATTCATCACGGTAGGATGTATAGTCTGCAGGAACAAGAATTTTTTCCACCGGCATTTTTCCGATTACTTCTTCTGCCGTGTACCCCAGCCAGCGAAGCTCAGTCTTGTTCATGCGTACGATAATGCCATCCGGGTTAAGGGAATGGTATCCACAGGGTGCGTTGTCGTAAAGGTCGCGGATTTCTTTCAGCGTATCTTCAGCCTTTCTATTTCGGATTTGCAAGGCTTCATAAAATGATTCCATTTCCTCCAGACTTTCCCGAAGTTTTTGATTTAACTCTTCAATGGTTTGATTTTGTTTCTGCAACTCACTAGTGCGACTGGCTACCTTTTCTTCCAATGTTTCGTTGGCAAGGTTAAGTTGCCGAATCAGTTCATCATTTTTTCGTTGCTTGTTGATAATCGTCAATAGTGCCATCAGAGAGACAATACCGATAATGAAAAAACAAATATTGCGGATCAGAATCTGTCGCTGGTGTGTCTCATCTACCTGGGCTAGCCGGCTGCGAAGCAGTACCTCCTCGTTGGTGTTGAAGAGCGAAAGAAGATGCTGAACGGAATCGATCGTGATTCTGTGATGGGTATTTTGCCCCAGGTCTGCTTCTAGTTGTTTTTGCGCTTGATGGACGAGCGGAAAAATGGCCTGCTGCAACAGCTTTGTTTGCTCAGGGTTATCGGCTACCAGATTCAGCAGGGTATCGGTAGTAGCGGGTAGTTGTGCTGCTGCCTGCTGATACTGCACCAGGTAAGTACTGTCACCCGATACGATGAATTTTTGTTTTTTTCGTTCAAGATCCTTGAGTGTTGAGAGCACATCGTTGGCTTTCCCCATTACTGCATAGGTATGAAATACCCATTGTACACGATCGCGGCTAACCGTTACTGCATAGTGTGTAATGATGGCACTTAATGCGGTGAGCATAATGGAGCCAGCGAGCAAACTGATAATACGGTTTGTCTTCATGTTTGGATGGGCATTTTTAAGGTACACTTAAGTCGGGGGATTAGCCAACAATCATTGCGTTTTTTGAGAAAACCATGCAGAAGAGGAAGAAAAACCTTTACGGGTTTTCCTGTTCCTCATTATTTTAGGAAACTTTACCAAAGCCTGTAACCTTCCAGCAACCCCTGAGTTTCCCATCTTGAAAACTTTACAACCGGAATTGGACGCACTCACCGACAATGCCTTGATGCTTAAGGTCAAGGATGGAGACCTCGATAAGTTAGGCCTGCTTTTCGAGCGGTATAAGAAGCCGTTATTTGGTTTCTACTACCACATGAACAAGGATGCCGACCTCAGCGAGGATCTGGTTCAGAATGTTTTCTACCGGATTATGAAGTATCGCTACCTTTTTCGCGGAGAGGGCGATTTCAAAACGTGGATGTTTCACATCGCGCGAAATGTGAATCACGATCACTTCCGGAAAAATAAACTGAATGCAAAAGATTCGCTGGAAACCTGGCAGGAACGATTAGGAACTGACGAGAACCGATCGACCGAAATACAGCAGGATGAAACGATGCATCTCCTTTCCATGGCCATGGACAGACTGCCCGAAGACAAGCGCGAAATACTTTTGCTCAGCAAGTATCAGGAGAAGAAGTACAAAGAGATTGGTGAGATTCTCGGTTGTTCAGAAGGTGCCGTGAAAGTAAAAGTTTTCAGAGCCCTGCAGGAACTGAAGGAAGTGTACCAGAAACTGGAGATGCGGTACTGATGATTTGTGATTAGCCTGCCTGCCGGTAGCAGGTGATTTTCTGATTAGTGATTTTCAAATGATGGATAAGTTTTGATGGATAGAAAAGTTGAGATATGGAAAAGCAGCGTATAGACGAATTGATAGCCAGGTACAATGCCGGGTTGGCTACATCAGCTGATCAGAAGCAACTTGAGCATTTGTTGGAGCAAGGTATAATTCAGGTACATCAGCTTCAGGAGTTGACGGCCCTCGAAGATCAACTGGTGAAGCTGAATGAACCAGTGTCATCCAAAAATCTGGACGAGCAATTCTATTCGATGTTGAAGATGGAAAAACAAGCGATGATTACGACATCTGCCTGGAGAAATTTCTTTGCGTGGCCGCAGCTTCTTCCCAAAATCGCGATCGCTTCCGTTACCCTGATTATTGGTCTTGCAGCCGGATACTTTATGCGTTCGCCAGCTACCGTAAAGGGAGATCAGCAGATAGCCGATCTCAGTCAACAGGTTAGTGACCTTCAGGAGATGATGATGCTATCGTTGCTCGAAAAGGAATCAGTAACCGAACGCTTGAAAGCTGTTAGTCTAACCGATCAAATGGACCAGGCCAGCCATAAAGTAACAAGCGCGCTGCTGGAAACGCTCAACAACGATGAAAACGTAAACGTAAGGCTGGCGGCACTGGAGGCGCTAAGGCCTTATATAAAAGATAGTCAGGTGCGTGAAGCGCTGGTGCGCTCCATCGCAGCACAGGAATCTCCATTGGTGCAGGTGGCACTGGCGGAGGTAATGGCACAGTCGCAGGTGAAGTCATCGGTAAAAGAACTAAAGAAGATTTTGCAGAATGAAAAAACACCAAGCGATGTAAAGAAAAGAGTACAAGAAACCATTGAGGTTCTGACCTGATGAGGCTTGTACAGTAGTTTAAAAACATGTAAACAAGTAACGATGAAAAACATAACACTTATAGTGATGCTGCTTCTAGCCGGCAACCTTGCCGCTCAGAGCAGCATTGAAAAAATTACGAAAGAGTTATCGTTCGAAAAGAAAAGTCCTGATAATGCCGTGATCATTGCCAATATCAATGGTTATATTAAGGTGGAGGGGTATGAGGGTGATAAAATTATGGTAGAGGTTACCAAGACCGTTCGGGGTAAAACTCAGGCTCGTCTCGACAAAGGTAAACAGGAGATTCAGCTGGGTGTGATCGATCGTGCTGATACTCTTATTCTGTTTGTGGAGTCTCCATGCAACAAGTTCGGCAAGTTCAGAAAGAAGACTAATGACCGCTGGAATGGTGAAGGATGGTGCTACAACTGGAACAACAACTGCGAGAATTGTACTGAGGAGTACGATTATACCATGGACTTTACGGTAAAGGTTCCGTCATCGGTAAGTGTGGCTGTTAGTACAGTTAATCAAGGTGATATTGACGTTGCCAAGGTTAGCGGATCGGTGTTAGCAAATAATGTCAATGGAAGTATTAAACTACAAAGCCTGATGCGTGAAGCCGTAGCCAGCACTATCAATGGTGATGTGGATATTGAATACACCAAAAACCCACAGAAAGATTGCCGGTTCTATTCGTTGAATGGCAACATCAACGCCTGGTTTCAAAAAGGATTGGCGGCTAACATGAGCTTCGAAAGTTTTAACGGAAGCTTTTACACCAACATTGATAAGCTCGATGCCTTGCCAGTGTCTGTGGAAAAAGATAATACCGAGAAAGGTGTGAAGTATAAAGTTAGTGATAGTCGCTATAAGATAGGCACAGGTGGAACAGCCTTCCTTGATTTCGAAACCTTTAACGGTAATGTTTATTTGAAAGAGAAGTAACCGATGATAAAGAACCCTCACAACAGAATGAATTCATCGTACGATTTTAAGCATACAATAATTATGAAAAAGCAATTTTTAGGCATAACCTTTACTTTACTTACCCTCGGATTAGTCCTCATCACCACGTCACTGGTTTCGGCACAAAGTGGAAATGAATTTGCCGTTCCATTAACGGATCCTGCCAAGCGCGGAAAACTGAAAGCGCATCTCAATTATGGATCAATCACCGTGAAAGGTACAGCACGCAAAGATGTATTAGTGAAGTATAAATCAGAAGCCGATGAAGACGATGATAGGAAGGAATCCAAAGATGGTCTTCGAAAAATCAGTGGTGGCGGCATGGATCTGGAAGTAACCGAGAATGCAAACGCAGTGAAGGTATCATCCGATTCCTGGAACAACAAGATGAATCTTGAAATTGAAGTCCCCGCTGGTTTTGATCTTGACGTAAGCACGTACAATGATGGCGATCTGATGATCACCAACATTCAGGGTGAAGTATCGCTCACAAATTATAATGGTGAGATCACCGCGTTAAATATTTCCGGCTCGGTGGTAGCCACCACGTACAATGGTGAAATTAAAGTTACGTTTGATAAAGTAACTGAAGGTACACCGATGTCGTATTCAACTTATAATGGAGATATTGATATTACTTTCCCGGCATCGGCTAAAGCAACGTTAAAATTGAAGACTGAGCAAGGCGATATTTATTCAGGCTTTGATGTAGATTTTAAAAGCAGTGGCCCCATTCAAAAGAAAGATACCAAATCAGGTGTGTACAAAGTAACGATTGACGAATGGAAGCGTGGCGATATCAATGGCGGAGGTCCGGAGATTACTTTGCGAAATTATAATGGCGATATTTTTCTACGGAAGAAGTAAGATCAACTATTAATAAAAGAAGGTAAGTCGCCCGACTTACCTTCTTTTAATTTTACAGTAAGATGATGAGTTCAGCAATTCTTGGCATCAACATCACACACTTCACCGCTGGCTACTTCCTTGCCGATTTGCTGAAAAGCATTTACAAATGTTTCAGATGCTTGCGCGCCCGATACACCATACTTGTTGTTGATGATGTAGAACGGAACACCACTGATACCCAGCTTGTACATTTCTTGTTCTTCCAAGGCGATCTGCATTAAAGCCGATTCATCCTGTAGTAGCGTTCTAACCTTGGCTTCATCAAGTCCGGCAGCCACAGCAACGGTAACCAGGTTCTCATCATCCGAAAGATCGATCCCATCAGAAAAGTATGCTTTAAATAGCGCTTCTACTGTTTGGAGTTGCCGTCCTTCGTTCTTCGCAAACTGAACAATACTATGTGCTTTACGCGTGTTGGGCGATACGGCTTGTTTATTGAAATCAAATGTTAATCCTTCCTGCGCTGCAACGCGGGTTGTCTGATTGGTTATCTGATCGTAACGATCCTCGCCACCGAATTTATCGGACAAGTATTCTTTCTGATTCTTCCCGGAAGCTGGCATCTCCGGATTCAGCTCAAAGGGATGATAAGTAATATCGAAATCGTATGCACCGGCAAGTTGGTCTATTGCTTTTTCCAGTCTTCGTTTCCCGATGTAGCACCAGGGGCAGACCACGTCCGATACTACATCAATTTTAATTACAGGTTTAGTCATTAGAAAAATTTGTTTCATCCCTTAACAGGGTGCTCACGGTAATAGTTCAGGCTTTATTAAAACCAGATTGGCAGGTTGGAGGCTCGCAACTTTGCTTCATGAATTCTCAAACCTTTATTGTACTTTTGTGTTCCCAGTAAGTAAAATAATACCAACATGACCGTAGACGAAAAACTCAAATTCAAGGTAAAAGACCTTTCCCTGGCTGCTTGGGGACGCAAAGAAATTAAGTTAGCAGAAGCCGAAATGCCCGGCTTAATGGCCACTCGCGAGGAGTATGGCAAGCAAAAGCCTTTAAAAGGTGCTCGGATTGCAGGTTGTCTTCACATGACCATCCAGACTGCCGTGTTAATTGAAACGCTGGTGGAGTTGGGTGCTGAAGTATCCTGGTCTTCTTGTAATATCTTCTCAACACAAGACCATGCCGCTGCGGCTATCGCGGCTGCCGGTATCCCCGTGTATGCCTGGAAGGGTATGAATGAGCAGGAGTTTGACTGGTGTATTGAACAAACCTTGTTTGCTTTCCAGGACGGAAAGCCATTGAATATGATTTTGGATGATGGCGGTGACCTTACCAACATGGTATTAGATCGCTATCCTGAACTGGTGCAAGGCATCAAAGGTATTTCGGAAGAGACTACTACTGGTGTTCACCGTCTTATTGAACGCATGCATGCCGGCAAACTTCCGCTTCCGGCCATCAACATCAACGACTCGGTTACGAAATCTAAGTTTGATAACAAGTACGGCTGTAAAGAATCATTGGTAGATGCGATCCGCAGAGCTACTGATGTGATGATGGCTGGTAAAGTAGCTGTTGTTGCCGGATACGGTGATGTGGGTAAAGGTTCGGCCGCTTCATTGCGTGGTGCGGGTGCCCGTGTAATTGTTACGGAAATCGATCCGATCTGCGCGCTGCAAGCAGCCATGGATGGATTCGCTGTAAAGAAAATGGAGAATGCAGTGAAAGATGCTGATATCATTGTTACGACTACTGGTAACTTCGGCATTGTGCAAGGTAAACACTTCGAAGCAATGAAAGACAAGGCGATCGTTTGTAACATCGGTCACTTCGATACTGAAATTGATGTTGCCTGGTTGAATAAGAATGCTGTTTCGAAAGACGAGATTAAACCACAGGTTGATCTTTATACACTGAAGAGCGGAAACCAGATTTTGTTATTGGCCGAAGGACGTCTGGTGAACTTAGGTTGTGCTACCGGTCACCCTTCGTTTGTAATGAGTAACTCATTCACTAACCAAACGTTGGCGCAATTAGAACTTTGGACCAATACTGATAAGTATGAAAACAAAGTATACATGCTGCCAAAACACCTGGATGAGAAAGTGGCCATGCTTCACCTGAAGAAAATTGGCGTTGAACTGGATATCCTTACGCCTGAACAAGCCAAATACATTGGCGTAGAGGTGAGTGGTCCATTTAAGCCTGATTACTACCGATATTAATTAGTTCGTTCGTTTGTAAGTAGCCCATGGAAAAACGTGGGCTATTTTTTTTAAATTTTCGAAGGGAGTGAATAGTATTCAGCAGCCCACGGTTTCAACCGTGGGCTGCGATAGAGAATTACAATTGGTATCTCTCTGGGGTCGTTATCAACACGAAGTCCCAGCAATTCAACAATATGGTTGTATTCTGCTGAAAAT
>Ga0315910_10003031_pt1 | contig 14466 bp, 6 predicted proteins | sample EdamamesoilMG_FD_204470 | JGI IMG/M metagenome (GOLD analysis project Ga0315910, IMG submission 204470) | Garden soil microbial communities collected in Santa Monica, California, United States - Edamame soil | ecosystem: Environmental > Terrestrial > Soil > Garden | place: USA: California...
CCAGGTGGCGCGTCGTGCGCGCAGCCTGGTCACGCCGGTCATCGTCACCAATGGTGATCGCTTCCGCATCGTGCGCGCGCAACTGCAGCGTCGCCTGGCCGCGGGCGAGGTGTTGTTCGAAGTCGAAGAGCAGGTGGCCGTGCCGGTCGCCGGTGATGTGCCCGACGCCGCCCCGCGGGTCAGTGAAGCCGTGGTGGTCGCGCATGCCCATGGCATCCACGCGCGGCCGGCGGGACTGATCGCGCGCGCCGCGAAAGCTTTTTCGTACCGGCTCGAAGTGCGCGCACGCGGCCGCCGCGCCAATGCGCGCAGCGCCGTGGCCTTGATGTCCCTCGGCGCGCGCGGCGGCGACGAGTTGGTGATCGTCGGCTTCGAAGCCGCGGCCGCGGCGGGCGTGGCCGAAATCGCACGCGTGGTGCGCGAGCTGGAAGCGGCGCCGGCAACTGCTGCGTCCGCGCCGGCGCGAGCGCCTATCGCAGCGCCGACGCCACCGGTCGCCCTTGAGCCGGGTCGAGTGCGCGGCGTCATCGCCAATCGCGGCTTCGCGCTGGGCAAGGCCGCGTGGTTCGAGAACGAAGACATCGAGGTCACCGAAGCGGGTGCCGGCGCGGCGACTGAAGAGGTTGCGCTCGGCCGCGCGCAGGCCGCCGTGCGCACACGCATCGAGGCGCGCGCCGGCGGCGCGGCGCCCGATCTGCACGGCATCCTGCGGGCCCATCTCGAACTCCTCGACGACCCGCAACTGGTCGACGAGGCACTCGCGGCCATTCGCTCGGGCAAGAGCGCGGGCTTCGCCTGGCGCGCCAGCATCGCGGCCAGCGTCGCGGAACTGAATGCCACCGGCGATCCGCGCCTCATCGAACGCGCCACGGACTTCGCGGACCTGGAACGCCAGGTACTGGCCGAGCTCATGGGCGCGCCACAGCATCGCGCCGAGATCGCGGCCGGCAGCATCCTGGTGGCGCGCGACCTGACACCCTCGCAACTGGTCGACATCGACGCGACGCGGCTCGCGGGCATCGCCTTGATGGCCGGCGGACCAACCTCGCACGTGGCCATCCTCGCGGGCACGCTGGGCATCCCGATGCTGGTCAGCCTCGGCCCGGCGCTGCGCGAAATTCGTGACGGCGCCGACCTGGTGCTCGACGCCGACGCCGGCGTGCTGAACGTGAAGCCGGATACCGCGGCACTCACGGCGGCGCAGTCGCGCCTCGCCGAGACTCAGGCGCGCGGTGCGCGCGAACGCGCCGCGGCCGCGGAACCCTGCCACCTGGCGAGCGGCGAGCGCATCGAAGTGTTCGCGAACCTCGCCGGCACCGTCGCCGATGCACGCCTGGCGCTGGAGCAGGGGGCCGAAGGCTGCGGCCTGCTGCGCACCGAGTTCCTGTTCCTGGAACGCGCCACCGCGCCGGACGAAGACGAACAACGCGCCAGCTACCAGCAGGTCGCCGACCTGCTGGGCGGACGGCCATTGGTGATCCGCACGCTCGACATCGGCGGCGACAAGCCCATCGCCTATCTACCGCTGCCGGCCGAGGAAAATCCCGCGCTCGGCCTGCGCGGCATCCGCACCAGCCTGTGGCGGCCGGAGCTGCTCGACGTGCAATTGCGCGCCCTGCTGCGTGTCGCGCCAGCGGTGCGCATCCTGGTGCCGATGATCACCGAGTACGCGGAAATCGAATTCGTGCGGCAGCGGTTGCATGCATTGGCCGGCGAGCTCGGAGTCGCGGTGCCGCAGCTCGGCGCCATGATCGAGACCCCGGCGGCGGCCATGCTCGCCGACCAGGTCGCGAAGGCCGTGGACTTCCTGTCCATCGGCACCAACGATCTCGCGCAGTACGGGCTCGCCATGGATCGCGGCCACGCGGAGCTCGCCGCGCGCATCGACGGCGTGCACCCCGCGGTGTTGCGTCTGATCGAAGCCACCACGCGCGGCGCCGCGGTGCACTCCCGCCCGGTCGCCGTGTGCGGCGGCCTCGCCTCCGATCCCGACGCCGTGCCGCTGCTGCTCGGGCTCGGCGTCACCGAATTGTCCGTGGTGCCGGGGCAGATCGCGCGGCTCAAGGCCTGCATGCGCGGCCTGGCGCTGGACGATTGCTGCCGGCTCGCCGAACGCGCGCTGCTGCTCGACAACGCCGCCGACGTGCGCAAGTTAGTGAGGTCGCAGTCATGAAGCAGTTGATCGCGAAGCTGCAACCCATGGGCCGTGCGTTGATGCTGCCTATCGCGGTGCTGCCGGTGGCGGCGCTGCTGCTGCGCCTCGGCCAGCCCGACCTGTTCAACATGCCAGCCATCGCCGCCGCGGGCGAGGCGGTGTTCTCGAACCTCGGAATCCTGTTTGCCATCGGCGTCGCGGTGGGCCTGGCGCGCGAGAACCATGGCGCCGCGGGACTGGCGAGCCTGGTGGGATACCTCGTGGCCACGCAGAGCGCGCGCGTGCTCATCGACGTGCCGCCGGATGTGACGCTCGATCTCGGTGGGCGCGCGGCGGATCTCGCCGCCGCCGCGTTCCGCGACAAGGAGCTATCCAAGCTCTCCGTGCCCCTGGGACTGCTGTCCGGCCTCATCGCGGGCTGGGCCTACAACCGCTTCAGCGACATCCGCCTGCCTAGCTACCTGGCGTTCTTCGGGGGGCGGCGCTTCGTGCCCATCGTCTGCGGCTTCGTGGGCGTGTTGCTGGGCCTGGCCTTTGGCGTGGCCTGGCCCGTGGTCGAGCACGGCATGGACGCCATGAGCCAGGCGGTGCTCGGCTCCGAGTCCATCGGCCTGTTCGCCTACGGCGTGCTCAACCGCATCCTCATCGTCACCGGCCTGCACCACATCATCAACAACATCGCCTGGTTCCTGCTGGGCGACTACAACGGCGTGACCGGCGACCTGAAGCGTTTCTTCGCGGGCGACCCGACCGCGGGTGCCTTCATGTCCGGGTTCTTCCCGGTGATGATGTTCGGGCTTCCGGGCGCGTGCCTGGCCATGTATCGCACCGCGAAGACCGACAAGCGCAAGGCCGTCGGCGGATTGTTGTTCTCGATGGCGCTGACCTCGTTCCTCACCGGCGTCACCGAGCCCATCGAGTTCTCGTTCATGTTCCTGGCGCCGCTGCTGTTCGCGATCCACGCGGTGCTGACCGGCATCGCGATGGCATTGATGCACGCGCTGGGGGTGCACCTGGGTTTCGGATTCTCCGCGGGGCTGTTCGACTACGTACTGAACTTCTCGCAGTCGACGCGGCCGTGGATGCTGGTGCCGATCGGGCTGGGCTACTTCGCGCTGTACTACGCGCTGTTCCACTACTTCATCCGGCGCTTCGACCTGCGCACCCTGGGACGCGAAACCGACGAAGTGGCCCCGTCCGCGGCCACCGTGAGTGACACCACGCCCGCGCTGGCCTGGATCCGCGCGCTCGGTACAGCGGCGAACCTGCGCAGCGTCGATGCCTGCACCACGCGGCTGCGCCTGGTGGTGACCGACACCGCGCGCATCGACGAGGCGGCGGCGAAGGCACTCGGTGCCCGCGGAGTCCTCAAGCTCGCCGACGGTGCGGTGCAGGTGGTGGTGGGTCCGATCGCCGATCAGCTCGCCGTGGAGATCCGCCGCGCGCTGCAGGCGCCGCAGGCGCAGGACCCCGTGATGCCGACCCCGATGTTGCAGGACGATGCCGCGCTGGGCCGCGTGCTCGCGGCGCTGGGCGGCCACGACAACATCGTCAGCGCTCGACTGGCCGCCAGTCGCGTGTGCGTCGAATTGCGCGATCCGGCGCGCGTCGACGAGGCGGCGCTGGAGGCCTCGGTGCCCGCGGTGGCGAGGCCGGTCCCGACCAGCGCGCACCTGGTGCTCGGCCCGGCGGCCGCCAGCTGGCACGCCAGGATGACGGTTTGACAGGCTGAGTCGTTTTTAACCGATTTCGAGCCGTTTTTCGGGGTCGCCCGGACGCCCCGGCGGGCTTTCGCACGCCGTCAGGCGCGGCGCATGACACTTGAAACTTTCAATGCTGCCGGCCCCTCACTAGAATCCCGCCCCTCCTGAATCGGGATATGCGGGCCGGTCGTCGGCCTCGGCGAAATTCCCAATCGAATCAAGAAATTTAGTTCGAGCGACGTGCAACCCGGAAGGTTGCTCAAACGTCGTATGTCGAGGTCTTCGAAGGAACCGCGCGTGACTCACAGAATTCGAAATATTGGCAAGGCCACCCTGGCTGTTTTGATCCTCGGCTCGGTGATCGGGCTTTCCGGATGCAACAAGGGAGACGGCAAGCAGGCCGACGCCCAGACGCCGCTGCAGGTGTCGCCCGAAGACCTGCTGGTGGTCAGCAACAAGGCGCTGGGCTCCGGCCCCTCAATCACGGGTTCGATCGAACCCGAGCGTCGCGCGGACCTGCGTGCCGAAGTGGCCGCCGTGGTGCTCGCGGTGCTCAAGGAAAACGGCGATCCGGTGAAGCGTGGCGACCTGCTGGTGCGCCTCGACCAGACCTCGATCCGCGACAGCCTCACCGCGGCCGAAGCCTCGATGAACGCCGCCGCGCAGGCCTACGAGCAGGCCCAGCGCCAGTACGAGCGCATGGTCAAGCTGCGCGAGACCGGCGTGGTCTCCGCGCAGCAGGTCGAAGACGTCGAAGTCCGCCGCAACTCCGCGCAGAGCGATCGCGAAGCCGCGCGCACACGACTCGTGACCGCGCGCCAGCAACTCGAGCGCACCGAGGTGCGCGCGCCATTCGATGGCATCGTCAGCGATCGCAAGGTGTCGGCCGGCGACACGGCGCAGATCGGCAAGGAACTGGTCAAGGTCATCGATCCGTCGAGCCTGCGCTTCGAGGGCTTCGTGTCCGCGGACAATGTCGGCGAGGTGAATGCCGGGCAGCATGTCTGGTTCCACGTTCATGGCTTCGACAACCGCGAGTTCACCGGCGTCATCACCCGCGTGAATCCCTCGGCCAATGCCACCACGCGCCAGGTCGAGGTGCTGGTGGCGTTCGACAAGTCCAGCCCCCAGCCCAACGTGGGCGGCCTCTACGCCGAAGGTCGCGTCGAGACGCGCAGCGTCGGCGCGCTGACTCTGCCTGGCGCGTCGATCGTTCGGGAAGGCGACAAGGCGTATGCGTGGCGCGTCAACAGTGGCAAGTTGCAGAAAGTCGCGCTGACGCTCGGCGATCGCGATCCGCGCAGCGGCGCGTTTGCGCTCAAGGCCGGCGTCAACGAGGGTGACAAGGTGCTGCGTTTTCCGAATGCGGCGCTGAAGGAAGGCCAGGAAGTCGTCCAGGGAAACCTCCAGACAGGCGAGAAGCCGGCGGTCGTCGCGGAGAAGTAGAAAATGATCCTCTCCAATTTCAGCATTCGCCAGCCGGTGACCACGGTGGCGATCATCATCCTGCTCATGGCCCTGGGACTGCTCGCGCTGATGAAACTGCGCGTCAACCAGATCCCGGACGTCGAGCAGCCGGTCATGGTGGTCCAGTTCCCGTACCCGGGCGCGTCACCCGAGTCCGTCGAGCGCGACATCATCAACCGCGTCGAGAAGTCGCTGCAGAGCATTCCGCAGATCTACGAGTTGCGTTCCACCGCCTCGGATGGCAACGCGCAGTTCGTGATCATCTTCGACTTCAAGAAGGACATGACGCAGTCGGGCGACGAGGTGCGCAACGCGATCGCCGGGGTGCGCTACAAGCTGCCGATCGAGATGCGCGAGCCGGTGCTGTTCCGCATCGATCCTTCCGCGGATCCGATCATGAACCTGGGCCTGTCATCGACGAAGCAGTCGCATGCCGAGATTTCGCGGCTGGCCGAGGATGTGCTGGCGGACCAGATCCGTGCCCTCGATGGCGTCGCCGTGGTCAACGTCGACGGCTCGCTGCGCCGCGAATTGTCAGTGCTCCTGCACGCGCAGAAGCTGCGCGAGTTCAACGTGTCGGCGAGCGACGTGGTCAGCGCGTTGCGCGCGCAGAACACCAATGCGCCGGTGGGCCGCGTGAAGGGCGCGCTGGACGAGCAGAACATCCGCCTCGTCGGCCGCATCGAGCGCCCGGGGGACTTCAACGACATCGTCATCAAGCGCCAGGGCAACGAGGTCGTGCGTCTCGGCCAGGTGGCCACGGTGCAGGACGGATTCGCCGAGCCTGCCAGCTACAGCTTGCGCTCCGGCCATGCGAATGTGGGCCTGTCGGTGATCCGCCAGCGCGAAGCCAGCACGGTCTCCGTCGCCAAGCGGATTCGCGACGAAGTCGAGAAGATCAACAAGACACTTCCCGAAGGCACCAAGCTCGAAGTCACCCGCGACGGCGGCGACGAGGCCCAGGACAACCTGTCGAACGTGATCCACGCGCTGATCTTTGGCGCGGGCCTGACCATCTTCGTGGTGTACGCCTTCCTCAATTCCTGGCGCTCGACGCTGATCACCGGCCTGTCGCTGCCGACTTCGGCCATCGCCGCATTCATCGCGGTATGGCTGTGCGGCTTCACGCTGAACTTCATGACGCTGCTGGGCCTGTCGCTGGCCATCGGCGTGCTGATCGACGACGCCATCGTGGTGCGTGAAAACATAGTCAGGCACATGGAACGCGGCGAGGACCGCGTGACCGCGGCGCGCAACGGTACCTCGGAGATCGGTCTCGCGGTCACGGCGACGACGCTCTCCATCATCGCGGTGTTCGTGCCCGTGGCCTTCATGGGTGGCGGCGCGGGCGAGTGGTTCCGGCCGTTCGCGGTCACGGTGGCCGCATCGGTGCTGGTCTCGCTGTTCATCTCCTTCACGCTCGACCCGATGCTGTCGGCGTACTGGGGCGATCCGCCGGGCCACGGTGAGCGCCAGCCAAGGGGCCTGGAAAAGTACTTCGCTCGATTCAACACCTGGTTCGATCACCAGGCGAATCGCTACGGCAACCTCATCGCGTGGTGCCTGCACCATCGCAAGATCATGGCGGTAGGTGCCTGGTCCCTGTTGATCGTGGCGCTCGTGTACCAGATCGGCTTTGGCCGCAGCGAATTCCTGCCGCCGTCCGACTACGGCACGGTGGCCGTCGAAGTGCGCACGCCTTCGAGCACCAGCCTCGAATACGCCCGCGGCAAGGTCGAGCGGGCCGCCGAGATCGCGCGTGCCATGCCCGAGACCAAGAGCACTGACGCCCGCGTGAGCGCCACCGGGGGCCGCGTGTGGATCGACATTGGCGACAAGTCCGACCGCAAGCGTTCGATCGAAGAAATCGCCGCGGACCTGCGCAGCAAGCTGTCGCAGCTGGTGGGCGCGGAGTACGTGGTGTTCTCCGATTTGAACCAGGGCGTTCGCAAGCCCGTGCAGATCCAGTTCTACGGCAACGATTCGCGCCGTCTCATGGAGATCACCAACGAATTCATGGACAAGATGCGCCAGATTCCCGGTGCCGTGGACGTTGGTCTTTCCGAGCAGGATCCCAAGGACGAACTGCGCATCGAGCTCGACCGCGGTCTCGCCAACCAGCTCGGCATTTCGGTGAACGAAGCCGCGCAGACGCTGCGCGTGGCCTTCGCCGGTGTGGAAGTGGGCGACTGGGTCGACCCGATCGGCGAGTCTCGTGACGTCGCCGTGAGGCTGTCGCCCGAGGATCGCGTCGATGCGTCGAACATCGAGCACCTGCCGATCGCCGTGGCCGGTACCGACATGATGGTCCCGCTGGAACAGATCGCCACCATCACCATGGACAAGGGCCCGGCGCGCATCCAGCACCTGAACGGCAAGCGTACGGTCACCGTCGCGGCCAACGTGCAGGGCGTGGACGCGGGCACCGTGAGCAAGAAGGCCAAGGCCATCGCCGATGCGATGACCTATCCGCAGGGCTTCGGAGTCGGGCTCGGCGGTGCTTCGCGTGACCAGGCAGAGCTGTTCTCCGAGATGTTCATCGCGCTCATCATGGGTATCGCCGTGATGTACCTGGTGCTGGTGATGCAGTTTGGTTCGTTCACGGCGCCGATCGCCATCATGCTGTCGCTGCCGCTGTCCTTGATCGGCGTGGTGCTGGCGCTGCTGCTCACGCGCGGCTCGCTGAACCTGATGAGCTTCATCGGCGTCATCATGCTGATGGGCCTGGTGGCGAAGAATGCCATCCTGCTGATCGACTGCACGCGCGAGGAGGAGAAGCGGGGCGTGGACCGCGAAGAGGCGCTGATGCACGCCGGGCGGCAGCGCCTGCGGCCCATCCTCATGACCACCTTCGCGCTGATCGCCGGCATGATGCCGGTGGCCATCGGCATAGGCGATGGTGGCGAGTTCTACTCACCGATGGCCGTGGCCATCATCGGCGGCACCATCGTGTCGACGCTGCTGACGCTGCTCGTGGTGCCGAGCTTCTACGACAGCATCGAGATCGCCAGTGACCGCGCCAGCGCCAAGTTGCACGCGCGGGCGGACCTGGGCAACCCCGTGCTGGCGTTCCTGATGACGCTCTTCGAGGGCGTGTTCGCGGTGCTGGGCCTGCGTGCGTTGTACCGGATGCTGCGTCGACTGCTGGGCATCGAGCCGCGCGAACACCCGGTACTGCGCGCCGCGAAGATGAAGGGCGAGGCCCCGCCGCGCGCCTGGGAAGCGCCGAAGACCCGCGGCCGCAAGTCGCCCGCGATCGAAGTGGGCAACGATCCGTATTCACCACGCCCGACCGGCCTCGACTGAGAAAAAGGGGACATTCCTCATTTCGCTGTCACATTTGTTCCGCGCTAATGAAATGTGACAACGAAATGAGGAATGTCCCCTTTTTCCGTCTTCGCTAGTTAGCCACGGTCAGCCACTGCGACGTCGTCATGCCGATCTTGCCGGCGCCAGCACCCTGCGGGCCGGTCAGCAGCGCCTGCAGTGAGTCCACCGGGTCGAGCGTGACCGGGTACGCCGGGGTGCCGTTGTGCCAGGCGAACGGAATCTCGGGTGCCTGCGCCGGGCCCAGGGTGCTTCCTTCAGCGCCGCTGTCTCCCTCCCAGCTCGCCCAGGTGTAGCCCCGTTCCTCGAACGTCGACTGTTGCGAGCCCACCGGCATGTACTGCGTGTCGCTGGCCAGCAGGATGTGCCGGATGTCGAAGCCGCGGATCGCGCCCGTGTACACCGGGTTGTTCACGTCGGTCTGGTTGTTGCGGAACGGGGTCAGCACGCCGAAGAACACGCTGCTGTCCACCTGCACCGCGCCGCCCTCGGTCGAGATCGAGCCGTTCAGCGTGACACCGAAGTGGAAGTTGGATGCCAGCTGCGCGGCGAGCACCGCATCCGTCGCGACGATGCCGTCGCGCATTTCCTTCACGATGCGCGCGTTCGAGCTGTCCACGTACAGGTTGTACGCGTGCACGTCGCCGCCGCGCAGCCGCGGCATGCGGTCCTGCAGGTCCTTGTAGTAGTTGTGGTGCAGCGTGACCGTGTAGCTGGTCAGGCCCTCGAGATTGTTCGAGCCGATCAGGTGGCCCTTCTTCTGCGGCAGCGCGATGTCGATGACCTGCGCCTGCGCAAAAGCGCCGCGCAGCAGGTTGTACATCACGTTGCCGGCGCGATTGGCCTCGAGGTCGTCGAACTGCTGCTGGATGAAACTGCCGGCGCCCGTCGCGGGCGGCAACACCGCGCTCCAGGATACGGTGATGCGACTGGCACCACGCTTGATGTCGAGCACGCCGTCGTAAGCCTTGGTGAATGTGCAGTGATCCACCCAGATGCCCGAGGTCACGCCGCCGCCATCGCCGATGGTCACGAAGTCCCAGTCATTGGAGTCGTAGTCGCCGCGCGTGCCCTCGTCCCATTCCCACAACTCGTCGAAGCGCAGGTTGCGCAGGATGAGGTTGGTGCCGTTCTTGATGTTGAACTCGGCGTGACGGATGGTCGCGCCGTTGCGCGAGAAGATCGTGAGCCCGTTGAACGACATGATGTCGAGCAGGCTGACGCCGCTCGCGATCAGCGCCGGATGCTTGCGCGCCGCGATGTTCTGGCGCAGCAGCCCGTCGGCTTGCAGCAGCGTGCCCACCTCGTTCCAGCCCATGTTGAGGTCGTTCATGATTTCGATGACTTTCACGGGCGCGGCGTTCGAGGCGTTGGCGGCGCGCAGCGCCGCCACCAGTTCCGTGGCCGTGGTCACCTTGCGATAGGCCGGGTCGGTGTCGGGGAGGTTTCCGCCCCCGGTCACCGCCCCGGCCGCGTAACCCTCGAGGTTGTAACGCGTCACGCTGCCTGCGAGCAGTGCGGGCTCGTCCGGCGTCGCGCCGCGCGACAGGTCCTCGGGGTGTGAAGGCCCGGTGGGCGGAGGCGGCGTGCCGCCACCCACGGTGCCGGAGCCGATGTCACCGGTGAATTCATCGGGCCCGATGATCTCCACGCCGTTGGCATCGAGCACATGCACGTCGCTGAACGTGGCCGAGGCGCTGATGCTGGTGTTGTTGCTGGAGCTCACCGCGAAGCCCACGTACAGCGTGTCGGGCAGGCCCGCGGTGATGGTGCGCGCCGCGGCGGTTGCAAAGGTCACGCCGCCATCGAGCGAAAACGCGGCCTGGTAGCTGTTGCCGGTGCGCGTGATGCGCACGTAGCGCGCACCCGTACCCGCCACGGTGACGTTGCTGGTCGCGGAGTTGCCGACCGCGATGCGATCGGTGCGACGATACGTGCCGTCGCCGACCACCATCGCGCCACCGTAGATGAAGTTGGTGCCGGTGGTGGTGAGATCCGGCGCGAACAGCAGGCCCACGCGTGCCTGGCTGCTGGCGAGGCCTGCGAAATCCACGCCGTCGAGCCGCGCGGTGAAGGTGAAATTGCCGGTGACCGGGGCGTACACGAAGCGGAACACCTGCGCGGTGCTCTCGAACTTGCCGCGGCCGGAGACGTTCACCGCATCGCCGTTCTCGTTGGTGCTGGTCGAGCCGGCCGCGTGCACCGGGGGGTTCACGGCAAGGTTGTCGATGTCGACGCTGTGCCACACCGAGGGCGGCGGCGGGATCGTGATGTCGTAGCCGCCGCTGGTGACCGGGCTGTCCGAGTAACCGGCGGCGCAGGTCACGGCCTTGAGCGTGAGCGAGTTGCCGATGTCGATCGGCCCCGCGTACGCCTGGCCCGTCGCGCAGCCGGGATCCTGGCCGTCGGTGGAATAGCGGAACGTGGCGTTCGGAGTCGACGAGCTCAGCGTCACGTGTTGCACGCCGGTGTACGCGCCGGGGGCGGGGTCGAAGCCCGGCGCGGCCGCGGGCGGGCGGATCAGGTAGGTACCTGTCGTGATCGTACTCTCGGCCCGCAGCAGCGCGCAGGCGATGGCGCGCAGCGTGGTGTCCGCGCTGATCGCGATCGGCGCGGAGTAGATAGTGCCGTGCTCCTTCACGCAGCTCGGCGCGCTGCCATCGGTGGTGTACACGATGGTGGCGCCCAGGCTGCTCGAGGCCAGGGTCACGTACTGGGTGCTGGTATAGGTGCCGGGCGCGGGGCTGAACTGGGGCGCGTCGGCCTTCTTGCATCCGGTCAGCAGGGCGGTGGCGGCGAACGCGAGCAGCAGGACGCGGCTCGCCGGAAAGCGACTCGTCATGACGGATCCCCTCTGATTGGCTGGGTCGTTTCTTCTGGTTGTCGGCGCCGTGGGAGGCTTCGTCGGCCATCCCATGACACCGGTATCATGATACCGGTGTCATCGTAGGTAGGGCGGGGACCCGGAGTCAACACGTGGAGTACGTAGCGGGGCGCCGAGCAGGCGAGAATCGCGCCCCGGATATGTCAAATGACCGGCCTCGTTTTAACACTTGCGGCAGGACCGCGAGCCGCATCACGTCGAATCCGTCGGGATTCTGTAACCCTGCCCGGCGACAGTTTCCTTCGAGAAGTTCAGGGAATGGACCAGCACCAGTCCACATTGGCCGCCGCATCGTCAGATACGGGCCAGACGACCATCCGCGCGTCTGTGCTCAACGAGCAGGTCATTGCCGTCGCGCCGGGCTGGATCGACAGCCTCGAAGGCGCGCTCCCGCACGCGCGTTATCGCGCCATCGCGCTGTACGACGCGCGCGGCGAAGTGCTCCACTGCACCTCCACGGATTTCGGCATCGAGTTCCGCCAGGCCCTGAACGACGCGCTGGACGCGTTCGTGCTCGGCGCGGCGCGCGAGTCGCGTTATCTCCGCGGCGACGGTCAGCGTACCGCGGTGATGCTGGCGCTGCGCGACCTCAACTCCGCCCTGCAAGGTGTCTGCCTGCTGGTGGTCGAGGACACGCCTCCCGAGGACGAGGACCCGGCAGCGCGCTTCCTGACGCCCGCCGTCCAGACCATCCTCACCGACATCGCCTCCGAGATCGCGCAGACGCTGCATGCCATGCCGCGCCAGCAGCCGCCCAAGCCACGCCCGCCGGTACCCCTGCCGCTCGAGGCCGTGTACGCGCAGATCCGCGAGCAGGAAGTGGTGTTGCGCGTGCAACAGCTGGTGCGCCTGCGCAAGGCCGAGGGCATCCGCCGTTTCGAAGTGCTGCTGCGTCACATGGTGGACGGCGAGGAGCAGTCGCCCGAGCGCGTGATGCAGACCGCCGCGAACCACGGACTCGCCTCGATGATCGACCGCCGCGTGATCGGCGAACTCATCGCCTGGCTGCATCGCAATCCCACGGCGTGGAAGCGCGAGCAGCCGACATTTTCCGTGAACCTTTCCGATGCCGCGGTCATCGAGCCGCACTTCATCAATTTCGTGGAGAGCTGCCTGCAGAAGGCGCAGCTCCCGCCCGGGCTGATCGGCGTTGAATTCTCCGAGCGCGTGTGTCTCTCGCATTCGACCGAAGTCGTGGCGGCGCTCGACGTGTTCGCGCGCAGCGGCGTTCCCGTGGCCATCGATGACTTCAACGTGGTGGGCGCGGGCATGCCCATCCTCGAACACTCCGCCGTAAGGCTCATCAAGCTCGACGCCGAGCTGACGACCCACGCGCTCGAGCACCGGCTGACCCAGGCCCGCGTGGTCGGCCTGGTCCAGACGGCGAAGGTCCTCGGCTTGCAGACCGTCGCCAAGCGGGTGCAGGGCGGCGATCACAGCAGCTGGCTGACCGCGCTCGGCGTGGACTTCGTGCAGAGCTTCGAGCTCTCCCCTCCGGTGGCGCTGGATACCCTGGTCCAGGCCTGAGACGGTGCCGGAGCATGCATTCCGGCATTACTGCTAACTAGAGTCCCGCTCCGGCCTCGCGACCCACTCGTCGACGGTAAGGGCGCGCGGAACATTTCCGCCGGGGTGCTGTCGTATGCGCTGGCTACCCCGAGAACAAACAACAATGTCCAAACTACCCGGCGCCGCTGCAGTCGCGACTGCCTGCCTGTTGCTCGTGCCATTGGCGGCTGGCGCGCAGGCCCAGGACGAAATGGAAACCGTGCTGGTCACCGGCGAACAGCCCGGTCCCGGCCTGTGGAAGGTTTCGCGCGACGGCCATGTGATGTGGGTGTTCGGAACCATCGGCGGGGTGCCCGAAACCATCACCTGGCGCACGAAAGAGCTGGACGCGCGCATCGCCGAATCGCAGGAAGTCCTGTACCCGGGCTGGCCGAACGTGTCGCTCGACATCAATGCGTTCCAGTTTCTCACGTTGGTGCCCCTGGCCTTCAAGGCGGGGAAGAATCCCGAAGGCGTGAAACTGAAAGACGTGCTCAGCGCCGAGGACTATGCGCGCTGGCTGCGGCTCAAGCAGAAATATCTCGGCGACGACGACGACATCGAGAAATACCGGCCCATGGTCGCGGAAGAAAAGCTCCGCAACGCCCGCCAGAAGGCCAGGTCCAAGGCGTTCGACAAGGGAGTGAAGTACAAGTCCGTGGATGAGGTGGTGCGCAAGCTCGCGAAGAAACGCGATGTCCGCATCCACAACCTTCCGTGGGTGGAGCACAAGATAAAGGTCGAAAAACCGCGCGCCATCCTGAAGGCCGCGCGCAACCTCGACCTGGCGGAAGGCGAATGTGTGGGTCGAAATTTCGAGCGCATGGAGAAGGAAGACACGCTCGGCCCTCCGGTGTACGACGTGTCCTCGATCAATGCCTGGGCGCGAGGCGACATCGCGGGTTTGCGCGCCGTGCCCGCCGCGGATCCCGCGTTGCAGCCCGAGGATTGCGTGACGGTTTCACTGGACGCTGCCCTGAAGCGCGATGATGCCGACCTGCCGAAGGAACTGCGCCGGGGAATCGATCTCATCCAGCAGCAGGAAGAGCTGACCAGGCAGGCTGCCGCCGAGGCCGAGCGCAACTGGATCGAGGCGGCCGAGACCGCGCTGCGCACGAATGCGTCGACGGTCGCGGTGCTGCCGATCCACCTGGCGATGAACCAGTGGGTCTACCTGGGCAAGTTGAAGAAGATGGGCTACCTGGTGGAGGGCCCGCCGGGCTCGGAGCCCGCCGGTGAAAACGCCGGCCCTCCATCGAAAGAAGGGGCCGGCGTCGATGAAATCGAGGGAGTTCCGCGCTCTAACTAGCGCGCGGTGTACGCGTCCATCATCAGGCCGGTGCCGCCGCGCGAAACGTGCGCGACCACCGCGGTGCGTCGAT
>Ga0315910_10003032_pt1 | contig 14465 bp, 12 predicted proteins | sample EdamamesoilMG_FD_204470 | JGI IMG/M metagenome (GOLD analysis project Ga0315910, IMG submission 204470) | Garden soil microbial communities collected in Santa Monica, California, United States - Edamame soil | ecosystem: Environmental > Terrestrial > Soil > Garden | place: USA: California...
GAGGCCGCGCGCGCCGCGTAGCCACTCCGTTTCGTGAGTCGCACCCGATGAGGCAGGACGTTGCTTCTGGTATGCTCGCGGCCCGTTTTCCCGCTGGAGGCAAGCCCGCGATGGGCTGGATCGCGCACAAGTTCGGAGGTTCGAGCCTCGCCGATGCGGACTGCTTTCGGCGCGTCGCGGCAATCGTCGTCGGCGGGCCGGACGAGCCCACCGCTGTCGTCGTCTCGGCGATGGGCGGACTCACGAACCATCTGTTTGCGCTGATCGACGCTGCAGTCGCGGGCAAGGATCTGGCGGCGCCGCTTGCGGCGATTCGCAACCGGCAAGCGACGGCTGCCGAAGCCCTGCTCGGCGGGCCACAGGCGCGCCCCGTCCTCGAGGTCGTTGACCGGGATATCGCCGACATCCGGCAGGTGCTCGGCAAGCAGCAGCCGGGACATCCGGTCACGCGCGCTCTCCAGGACCGCATTTCAGGCTACGGCGAGCTCTGGTCGGCACAACTGATGACGGCCTTCCTGCAGAAGGAGCAGGGCGCCGCGGCTGCGCGTTTCATCGACGCACGCGACGTCATCGTCATCGACCAGGGCGAGATGGGACCGATCGTGCTCTGGGAAGAATCGCGAAGGCGTTGCCGAGAGCGTCTATCCGGGAGCAAAACGAGATTCCACGTCATCACGGGCTACATCGCGACCGACCGGAGCGGCCAGGCGACGACGCTCGGGCGCAATGGCAGCGACTTTTCGGCCTCGATCATGGCGGCCCTGCTCGGTGCGCGCGAAGTGATCATCTGGACCGACGTCGACGGCGTCATGAGCGCCGATCCGCGCCTCGTTCCCGAGGCGCGCGTCATCGACCAGCTGTCCTACAACGAGGCGATGGAGCTCGCGTACTTCGGTGCGAAGGTCATTCACCCGCAGACGATGGCGCCGGCCGTCGATGACGGGATCGGCATCCGGATCCGGAATACCTTCAATCCGAAGCATCCGGGATCCCTGATCGCCGCAACCTCATCGCAGCAAGGCTCGATCGTCAAGGGCGTCAGCGCCTTCGACGGCATCGCCCTCGTCAATCTCGAGGGCGCCGGCATGATCGGCGTGCCCGGAACGGCCGACCGGCTATTTGGTGCGCTGCGCGATGCCGGCATCTCGGTAATGCTGATTTCCCAGGGCAGCTCGGAGCATTCGATCTGCTTCGCCGTGCGCGCCGATGCGGCGGCCACAGTGAAGCGCGTCGTCGAGGACGCTTTCGCCGTCGAGCTCGAGCAGGGACAGGTGCAGCGCGTCGAGGTTACGCCCGATTCGGCCATCCTTGCCGTGGTGGGCGACGGCATGTCGGGCCTGCCCGGCAGCGCGGGCAGGTTTTTCCGCACGCTCGGGAATTCGGGCATCAACGTCCGCGCGATCGCGCAGGGCGCCTCGGAGCGCAACATCTCGGCCGTGATCGCGGCGCGCGACATGACGAGGGCGCTGCGCGCTGTTCACAGCAGTTTCTATCTCTCGTCCAAGACGGTCTCGATCGGCATCATCGGCCCGGGTTCCGTCGGCGGCGTGCTCGTCGATCAGATCGCTGCCGCGAGTGCGCGGCTCAAGGACAAGTTCGATCTCGATCTCCGCGTCCGCGCGATCGGGACGAGCCGAAAGATGTGCCTCGGTCAGGCGCGACTCGATCTGAAGGACTGGCGCCAGGCGCTTGCGAGCGGCGAAACGATGGATCTCGATCGCTTCGTCAATCATGCGCAGGCGGACTACCTTCCACACACCGTTCTCATCGACTGCACTGCGAACCAGGGCATCGCCGACCGTTATCTCGACTGGCTCGGCCGGGGTATCCACGTCATCACACCGAACAAGCGCGCGCACAGCGGGCCGATCGACGTATACCGCCGGCTCAGGAGCACGGCGCAGGCGGCGAACACGCATTTCCTGTATGAGGCGACAGTCGGTGCCGGGCTCCCGGTCATCAGCACCCTCAAGGATCTCGTCGAAACCGGCGACGACATCGAGCGTATCAGCGGAATCTTTTCCGGGACACTTGCCTATCTGTTCAATGTGTTCGACGGCAGCCGGCGGTTCTCGGACATCGTTCGAGAGGCCAAGGAGCGCGGCTACACCGAGCCCGACCCCCGCGACGACCTCTCGGGCATGGATGTCGCGCGCAAAGCCGTGATCCTCGCGCGCGAGGCTGGGTTGTCGCTCGAGCTTCGCGACATCGCCGTCGAGAGCCTCGTGCCAGGCGCGCTGGCGGGCGCCGCCGTCGGCGAGTTTCTCGATCGGCTCGCAGATTTCGACGCCCCGATGGTGGGGCGGCTGGAGAAAGCCCGCGCGGCGCAGGCCGTGCTCCGCTACGTTGCAGACATCGATTGCCGTCGAGGAACAGCGAGCGTCGGTCTCCAGCAGTTCCCGCTCGACCATCCGTTCGCGAACATCAGCCTGACGGACAACATCGTCCAATTCGTGACGCGGCGCTACAGCGCGAATCCGCTCATCGTGCGCGGCCCCGGCGCCGGGCCGGATGTGACGGCGGCCGGCATCTTTGCCGACCTGCTGCGCCTCTGTAGCATGCTGAGCGGTAGCGACGACTGACGGGAAGCGGCGTGCGTTTTCGCAGCACCAGAGGCGGTCAGGACAGCGATCTGACCGGCGCGATCCTGCAGGGTCTCGCCGCAGACGGGGGCCTCTTCGTGCCCGAATCCGTGCCTGTGCTCGATCCCGCGAGCATCAAGGGCGAGTCACTGGCCGAAATCGCGGCCGGGCTGCTGGCACCCTTTTTCGCCGGCAGCGAGCTCGAAGCGGAGCTGCCCGGCATCTGTCGCGACGCGCTCGACTTCCCCGTGGTCCTCCGGGAGCTTCGGGGCGAGCCCGAAGCGCTCGCCGTGCTCGAGCTCTTTCACGGCCCAACGGCGGCGTTCAAGGACGTCGGCGCGCGTTTTCTCGCGGCGCTGCTCGAGCGGATCCTGCCGCGCGGAGGCGATCGCGGGCGGAGGCCGCTGACGATTCTCGTCGCCACTTCGGGCGACACGGGCGGCGCCGTCGCGGCGGCTTTCCACAAACGGCAGGGCATACGTGTCGGCGTATTCTTTCCGCGCGGGCAGGTATCGCCGCGTCAGCGGCACCAGCTTTGCTGCTGGGGCGACAATGTGCGCTCGTTCGAAGTCGACGGTTCCTTCGACGACTGCCAGGCGCTCGTCAAGGCGGCCTTTCGCGATCCCGAGCTCAACGGACGGCTGCGCCTGACTGCGGCCAACAGCATCAATCTCGGGCGCCTGTTGCCGCAGGTGGCCTACCACGCGGCAGCGGCGCTCTGGTACTTCCGCCGGCATCGCCAGCGACTTTCGGCAATCGTGCCGACCGGGAACCTCGGCAACGGCGTCGCCTGTGTCTGGGCGCGAGCCATGGGCATGCCGATCGACCGTATCATCTTCGCGGTGAACTCGAATCAGACGATTCCGGATTTTCTCTCGACAGGGCAGTGGCGTGCGCGGGCCAGCAAGGCGACACTGGCGTCGGCGATGGACGTCGGCGACCCGAGCAATATGGAGCGACTGCGCGATCTCTTCCCGGAGCTCGGGGATTTGCGTTCGGCCGTGCAGGCCTATCCTGTCGACGATGACGGGATCCGCGCGCAAATCGCTAGGGATTACTCGCGCTTCGGCGCAATCTGGTGTCCGCATACCGCCACCGGTTTTCATGCCTATGACGGGCTGCCGGAGTCCGCGCGGCGCGGATCCGCCTGGTGTGTCTCGGCGACCGCGCATCCCGCGAAGTTCGAAACCATCGTCGAGCCAATCGTGGGGCGAGGGATAGACGTGCCGCCGGCGCTCGCCGCGATACTGCGCATGCCCGCCGAGAGCATTCCGCTCGCCCCGCGGCTGGATGAGCTGCGTCCCGCACTGGCTGACTGGGCATGAATGGCAGGGATCCCGACAGATGACTAGAACGACAATCGGCGGTATCGCGCTCGCCCTGCTGGTGCTGATCATCGCCGGCTTCTGGCTGTGGCGACGGAGCCGGCGGCGCTCGACGGTCGAGACGACGCTCGCCGAGATCGCAGTCGAGCGACTTCGCGACGTGTTCATCCCCGACGGCATGGGCGGCGAGATCCACATCGAGCATTTGCTGCTGACTGTCCGCGGGATTCTCGTCGTCAACGTCAAGCCGTATGTCGGGGTGGTCTTTGCGAGCGACCGGATGGACCAGTGGACAGCGATCGGGCCCAAGGGTCGTTCGGTATTTCCGAACCCCCTGAGCGCCCTCTACGATCGGATTGCCGCAGTCCGGCAGCTCGTCCGTGACATCGAGGTCGCAGGTATCGTCGTGTTTCCCTCACTCGCCGATTTCAGCAAGGGGCGTCCCGACGACGTCCGCTTGCCCGAGGACCTGCTCGCCGACTACGCCCGGACGGATGAGGCTGACCCGAGTCGCGTCACGGGCGCGTTTGCGCCGCATTGGGAAAAGATCGTCGCCGCGGCCAAACCGGGGACGTCCTGACGTTCGATCAGGGGAGGCTGAACAGCCGTCGGGAATTGAGAGTGGCCGCGCCGGCGACCTCGTCCAGCGGCAATCCCATGATCGCGGCGACCTTGGCAGCGATATGCGGCAGGAATCTTGGCTCGTTGCGGCGATCCTTCGGCCGGGGCTCGAGGTCCCGCGGCAGCAGGTAGGGCGCATCCGTCTCGAGCAGCAGCCGATCGAGCGGCAAGCCGGCGACGGCGGCGCGCAGCGGACCGCCGCGTCGCTCGTCGCAGATCCAGCCCGTGATGCCGATGTGCAGGTCGAGATCGAGATAGGCCTCGAGCTGCTTGCGGTCGCCCGTGAAGCAATGGGCGACGCCGCCGACGAGCCGCTGTCGATGTCGCCGCAGCAGCTTGATCGAGTCCTCGTGCGCGTCGCGCTCGTGGAGGAAAACCGGGCGCTTGAGGTCCGCCGCCAGCTCTAGCTGGGCTTCGAAGGCGGCGAGCTGGGCGTCGCGCGGCGCGAAATTCCGAAAGTAGTCGAGACCGCATTCGCCGACGGCGACGACGACCGGGTTGTCGAGCAGCCCCTTGAGCACCGAGATGCTGTGCGAGTCGAGCTCGCTGGCGTGGTGCGGATGAATGCCGGCCGTCGCGAACAGCCGGCCGGGGAACGCTGCAGAGAGCTCCAGCGCCTTGACGCTCGCGGTCAGGGACGTGCCCGTCACCATAATCTGCCGGACACCGCTGGCTACGGCATCGGCGACGACGCGGTCGCGGTCTGAATCGAAGCTTTCGTGGGCAAGATTGCAGCCGATATCGACGAGTTCGGGCATTGCCCGGATTGTGACCGGCGGCCCTTTCCCGGGCAATCGCAGGGCCTAGAATCGTTGCCATGCGAATTCGCCTTCCTGGCCTGATTGTCTGCTTTGCGATGGCCTGCGTGACGGTCTCGGCTGCCGAGATTCCGGCGGGCTTGCGCGACGCCGCAGCGCGCATCGACTACGGCTGGTACACGGGCGACCGTGGACTGATTCTCGCGGCACGCGAAGGGCTCGAAGGGTCGGCACGAGAGCCCTGGAGCCAATACCTTCGCGCCTATGCGGCGTATCGCGCCGGTCAAATCGAGCTTGCCAGGGGCGTCGAAGCTGGAGAGTCGCTCGCGAGTTGCGCTGCCGACGCCGAATCTGCGGCGGCGAACGAAGCGGTCGCAGCCGAGGCGAACGTCCTCATCGTCGCCTGCTCGGCGATGGCCGCCGCCGCGGAGCCGTTGCGGGCCGTCTGGCATCAGCGTCGGCTGCGCCAGGGCATCGAGCAGGCCGAAGCACTCGCGGCCGGCAATCCTCGCCTGCTGCTCGTGCGTCAGCAGCATCTCGCCGATGCCACGGTCACTGTCGAGGCGGTCGTCAGCTCCTTCCGCGACAGCCGCGGCCGGAATGCATTCCCGGACTGGGGCGAGGCCGAGGCGCTGTTGTTGCTGAGCGAGCAGCGACTGGCGGCGGGCGATCTGCGCGGCGCGCGCGATGCGCTCGAGGAAACGCTGCTGATCGCTCCGGACTACACGGCGGCGCTCGAGCTCCAGGCACGCATCGGAGCCCTGACCGCAGCCAATCAGATTTCCACGCTATGATTCCCGCTTCGGCGAGCGTGCGGGCGGCGGATGAGAGGGGAAATCGAGTTCTCGATTCGTGAGAGTCGGCGCGCAAGTCGCCTGAGTCTCCGAGCACGGCCGCCGCGCACGGTCGAGCTGGTCGTGCCCAAGGGGCTCCATCCGGAAATCGTCGAAGCATTCGTTCGGAAGCACAGCGACTGGATCGATCGTGCCGGCCGTGCACTGGTCCGGAACTGCCCCGAGACCGCGCTTCGCCCCTCGACGATCGACCTCAAAGCTACCGGAGAGACGGTCTGCGTGCGTTACGAGCCGGCCGCCGGCGAACGCAGCCTCTATTCGCGACGCGGCGACCTGCTGACCCTGCATTGCCGACGACCGGATCTTCGCGATCATCCGCGGCTGCTGCGCCGTTGGCTCCTCGATGAAGCTTCGCGCGTGCTGGAGCCCTGGGTCGGGCGGGAAGCGGAACGCGTCGGGCTCGCTCCGCGGCGCGTCCAGGTGCGCCTGCAGGCGACTCGCTGGGGAAGCTGTTCGGCAAAAGGCACCGTCAGTCTCAACGCGGCGCTTCTGCTGGTGCCGCCGGAGCTCGTCCGTTACCTGCTCGTGCACGAGCTCGCGCACCTCGAGCATCTGAGTCACTCCGACCGCTACTGGCGTACCGTCGCCCGGCACGAGCCCGGCTACCGGGTTCTCGATCGGGAGCTGTCGCGGAGCTGGCGGCTGCTGCCCGCGTGGCTTCTCAATCTCCGCCGCGGTGCGCAATCTTGAAGTTCCAGCGGGGACTAGCAGCGCTCGCGCTCGCGCTGACCTTGCTCGGTTGCGACCCTGGCTTGTCTGCGCCGCCGCTCAACAGCGAACGGATCGAGCAGGTTTTCGGCAGCTACGGCGTCGAGGTGCTATCGAGCGACACGATGTTGCGCGTCTCGTCGCTGTACAGCACCGACAACGGCGTTCACACGACCCGGACGCTCGCCGTGGTCGCCTGGGCACCTTCTGGCGATCCGCGCCTGGCCGATGCGCAAGCGGCGATCCTGGGCGGCGCCTCGATCGGCGCGACGCTCGAGGCGGCGGGCTGGGCAGTGGAAAAGCGCAATCAGTTCTACGGCGAGACTCGTGCCTCCGAGGTCCTCAGCCGACTGATGCGCATCCCACCGGGCTCGGCACTGGCAACGCACGGCTACGGACTCGTGATTGAGCAAGACGGCCGGTCATCCTATTACGCGACGATCGCCGAGATTCATCATCCCGACTACCTCGACATCGAAACGGTCGAGGAGATCTACGGCCGCGTCGCGCCGGCCGCTGCCAGGGCCGGGGATCTTCAGCAGCTCGTTGAAGAGGGGCTGACCCGGCTGGCCTCCCAGCCTTCAGCGCGTGGCGAGTAACACCCTGAGCTCGATCACGGCCGCGTGCGCCCGCGAGAGGTAAGACGCCAGCACGAGGGAGTGATTGGCGAACAGGCCGTAGCCGCTGCCATTGAAAATGATGGGGCTCCTGAGCGGCGCGAGTGCGCCTTCGAGCTCGCGCCGGATCTGCCGCAGCCTGGGCAAGGCGTTCTGCTCCGCGAGCTCGGATTCGAAATCGATTTCGGCGGCCGCGAGAAACTGGAGCAGTGCCCAGGCGGAGCCGCGAGCCTCGAAGAAGACGTCGTCGATGTCGAGCCAGGGCGTTCCGGGCACCGCTGCGGGCTGCGCCGCGTTCCCTCCGTCTGCCCCGCCCGCGAGCAGGCTGTCGCTCCCGGTCCGGCTGACGCTGGCCGCCAGCCGCTGCGACAGCTCGTCGAGCCTGCGCTCGACGACTGCCAGCCATTCGCGCAGGTTATCCGCGTCAGCGACGAAATCCGCATCGCGCTCGCCGAGGCTCACGAGCGTCGCCCGATAGGCAATCAGCGCTTCGCGGGCGTCGCGCAGCCGGCTCTCTGTCGACGGCAGGATCCACGAGTCGTAGGGAGCGTTGAGCGCGGACTCGGCAATCGCGAGCTCGGCATTTTCGGCCGGCCGCGTCCGCGTGCGTCCGTAGTCGTTGCGGAGAATCCGCGCGAGATCGCGCGTCTGCACGAGCACGCCGAGCTCGAAACGCGGCATATTGTCGAGCCAGACGCTGACCGGAAAAATGTCGTTGCTCAGATAGCCGCCCGGCTTGTCGAGCAGCCAGCCGATCGTCTCGATCAGCGTGTCGACCGTGACGTAGCCGGCAACGGTGGGCAGGTCGCTGCCCTGGCTCGACTCGAGATAGAGCGGCGGCGGGCGCGACCAGCTCCAGGCGAGCACGAGGGCGAGGAGCAGCACGGCAATCGCCGCAATGGCAAGGAAGCGTCGGCGGCGGAACGATGGGAGCGTGGCCGTCATGACGAGGCGCCCCGGCAGGCGGCGCTATGCCGTCGCGAGCTGCCGCAGGACGTAATGCAGGATGCCGCCGTGGACGAAGTATTCCTGCTCCTTGGGCGTATCGATGCGCACGCGAGCCGTGAAATGACGCGCCTTGCCGTCGTCGGCTGTCGCCGTCACCTTGACCTCCCCGAAACGCTCGGGTCCGATGCCGGTGATCGAATAGCGCTCGCGTCCCGTGAGTCCGAGGCTCGACGGGGTCTCGCCGGCCTGGAACTCGAGCGGCAGCACGCCCATGCCGATCAGATTGGAGCGATGGATGCGCTCGTAGCTCTCCGCAATCACGGCGCGGACGCCGAGCAGGGCCGTGCCCTTGGCTGCCCAGTCGCGTGAAGAGCCGGCGCCGTATTCCTTGCCGGCGAGGATGATCAAAGCTGTGCCTTCCTGCTGATAACGCATCGAGGCATCGTAGATCGAGAGCTTCTCGCCGCTCGGGATATGCGTCGTCCAGCCGCCTTCAGTGCCCGGAACGAGCTCGTTGCGCAGCCGGATATTGGCGAAGGTGCCGCGCATCATGACTTCGTGATTGCCGCGTCGGGCGCCGTAGGAGTTGAAGTCGGCCGGCTTGACGCCGAGCGCCTGCAGATATCGTCCCGCGGGACTATCGGCCGCGATATTGCCGGCCGGTGAAATGTGGTCAGTCGTCACCATATCGCCGAGGCGCGCGAGGACGCGTGCGTCGCGGATGTCGGACGGCCGGCCGGGCGTCAGCGTCATGCCATCGAAGTACGGCGGGTTACGGATATATGTAGAGTCGTCGCTCCACGCGAAAGTCTCGCCCCCGGGAACCTCGAGGCCGTTCCAGTTGCTGTCGCCGTCGAAGACGCCGGCATAGCTTTGCGCAAACATCTTCGCGTTGATGTTGGCCCCGATGAGGTCGGCGATCTCGCGGCTGCTCGGCCAGATATCCTTGAGGAAGACATCCTTGCCGGCCGGGTCCTTGCCGAGCGACGCCTGGTAGAGGTCGCTCCTGATCGAGCCCGCGAGCGCATAGGCGACGACGAGCGGCGGCGAAGCCAGGAAGTTCATCTTGACCTGGGGATGGATGCGGCCCTCGAAGTTGCGATTGCCCGAGAGCACCGAGCTCACCGTGAGGTTGCTGGCCTTGATCGCCGCGGAGATCGCCTCGGGCAGCGGGCCCGAATTGCCGATGCAAGTCGTGCAGCCATAGCCGACGACGTTGAAGCCGAGCCCCTCGAGGTCCTCGAGGAGATTGGCCTGCTTCAGGTAGTCCGTGACGACCTTCGAACCCGGCGCGAGGCTCGTCTTGACCCAGGGCTTGACCTTGAGGCCGCGACGCCGGGCGTTGCGTGCCAGCAAGCCGGCGCCGACCATGACGGCTGGGTTCGAGGTATTGGTACAGCTCGTGATCGCGGCAATGACGACGGCGCCGTCGTCGAGCTGGTACGCAGAGCCATTGTTTTTGACGGCGGCGGAGCTGTTGTTGTCGGCGAGCAGCTTCGCAGCAGTCGTCGCCGCAGCCTTGAGCGCGATGCGCTCCTGCGGCCGGCGCGGGCCCGCGATGCTGGGCTCTACCTCGGCGAGATCGAGCGACAGCGTCGTCGAGTAGCGCGCCTTGCCGCCGCGCCAGAGCCCCTGTTCCTTGGCATAGGCTTCGACGAGCGCAACCTGCCGGTCGCTCCGGCCTGAGAGCCTGAGGTAGCGCAGGGTCTCGCCATCGATCGGAAACACCGCGCAGGTGCTGCCGAACTCCGGTGACATGTTGCCGATCGTCGCGCGATCGGCGAGCGGCAGATGGTCGAGGCCGTCGCCGAAGAACTCGACGAACTTGCCGACGACGCCGAGCTTGCGCAGCCGCTCCGTGACCGTGAGCACGAGATCCGTGGCTGTCGCGCCCTCGGCGAGCGCGCCCTTGAGCTCGAAGCCGACGACCTGCGGAATCAGCATCGTGATCGGCTGGCCGAGCATCGCGGCTTCGGCCTCGATGCCGCCGACGCCCCAGCCCAGGATGCCGAGGCCGTTGATCATCGTCGTGTGCGAATCCGTGCCGACGAGCGTGTCCGGATACGCGAGACTGACGCCATCCTGCTTCGCCTCAAAGACGACGCGGCTCAGGTACTCGAGGTTGACCTGGTGCACGATGCCCGTGTTGGGCGGCACGACGCGAAAGTTTTCGAAGGCGTTCTGGCCCCAGCGCAGGAAGGCGTAACGCTCCTGGTTGCGCTCGAACTCGATGGCATTGTTGCGCGCGAGCGAAGCGGCAGTGCCGAAGTGGTCGACCTGCACCGAATGGTCGATGACGAGCTCGGCGGGGGAGAGCGGGTTGATCGAGCTCGCCTTGCCTCCGAGGCGGACGACGGCGTCGCGCATCGCCGCCAGGTCGACGACAGCGGGGACGCCCGTGAAATCCTGGAGTATCACGCGCGCCGGCGTGAATACGATCTCCTTGTCTGGCGTGGCTGCCGGATCCCAGTTGGCGAGGGATTCGATGTCGGCGGCCGTGATGTTGACGCCGTCCTCATGACGCAACAGGTTCTCGAGCAGCACCTTGAGCGTAAAGGGCAGGGAGGAGAAATTGCCACGCACGGCGTCGAGACGATAGATATCGCAGTCGACGGGGCCCACCTTGAGTCGCCGGCGCGCGCCGAAAGAATTGGTCATCGAAAGTCCTTGGGGGGAGTCAGCCGGCGAAAGTATAGCAAGCGGATCAGGCCGTCTCTGCGGCTTCGCGAGCCGCGAATGCCTCCAGCTCGACAGCTTCGATCCGTCCTGCACCAAGACAGCGCTCGCCGACGTAGACGACCGCGAACTGGCCCGGCGTGACCGCGCGCTGCGGCCGGTCGAAGGCGATGCGTGCCGTGCCTTCGGCGCCGCGCGTCATCGTGGCTGCCTGGTCGGGTTGACGATAGCGCGTCCTGACCTGGCAACGCAGGGGCTGGGCCTCGAGCCAAGCTGCGGGTGCCGGACCGACAAAGTGCATCGGTCCGGTCTCGAGCGCGACGCTCTGCAACGACGGATGATCGTGGCCCTGGACGACGACGAGCTCATTGCTCCGGCTCCGCTTCTCCGCAACGTACCAGGGCGCCTCGCCCGCATTCTGAATGCCGCCGAGGCCGATGCCCTTGCGCTGGCCGATCGTGTAGCGGTGCAGGCCCGCGTGCTCGCCGAGGATCGCGCCGTCTGTGGTGACGATGTTCCCGGGTGCTGCAGCGATGAAGCGGCCGAGGAATTCGGCGTAGGGACGCTCGCCCACGAAGCAGATGCCCGTGCTGTCCCGCTTGGCCGCGACGCTCAATCCCGCGCGCGCCGCGAGCCGCCGCACATCGCCCTTGGCCAGCTCGCCGAGCGGGAACAGGACATCCTCGAGATCCGCGGCGGCGACCGTCGAGAGGAAATAGCTCTGATCCTTCTCCGAGTCCCGGCCGCGGAACAGTGCCGGAACATGGCCGATGCGGCCGAGTCGAGCGTAGTGTCCGGTCGCGAGGCGCTCTGCGCCGAGACGCTTGACGTAGCGGCGCAGCAGGCCGAACTTGATCTCGCGATTGCAGTGCACGTCTGGGTTGGGCGTCCTTCCCGCCCGGGCTTCGGCGAGTAACCCGGCGAAGACGGATTCGCGGTACTCGCGCGCGAAGCTGACACGGTGCAGCGGCAAGCCGAGGCGGTCGCAGATGGCACGCGCGTCGCGGAGGTCGGTGGACGCGTCGCAATAACCGTCGTCGTCGTCCCAGTTGCTCATGTGCAGGCATTCGACGGCCTGCCCTGCCTCGCGCAGCAGCCAGGCGGCGACGGCCGAGTCGACGCCGCCGGAGAGCGCTACGATTGTGAGCGGAGCGGAATTCATGTGGAAATTGTAACAGCCGGGCGGCTGCTCACCGGGGAGTCGAGAGGTGGTCGAGCGCAGAGCTACTCGACGTCGCGGCACTTGTCCTGGTCTGCCGCCGACGACGGCGGGCCGCTTGCGCGGCCCTTGTCTTGGCTCAGCGGCTGATCTGCCAGAGATCCTCGAACATGGCGAGATAGCGTTTCGCGATCTCGGGCGCATGCGTGTCGACGACACCGTCGCCGGTCGTGTGATCGGCGCGATAGACGATCGCATCGTTGTCGGCGATGCACCAGGCTTCCTTCGCGGGCCGACGGTCGGATGCCAGATTGCGGAACTGGATGTACGTGCTCAGGCGCTGGCCCATCTGCGCAAACTGGTTGCTTTGGCGAATCGTGCGCTCCGGCTGCGTGATCAACACGCGCACCCGGGCATAGGTTCGTGCGAGCACGAAGCGCTTCAGGACGTCGAGATACTCGACATGTTCGTAAATGTCCGGCTCGAGGTCGGGCGTCAGGATGGCGAGGCTGCGTCGGGCGTGGGCGACAATGTCGACGATGGCTCCACGGAGCTCGGGGACGCCGGTCAGAACCTCTCTGGCACCCTGCGTTTTCGTGACTTCTTTGGCGTGCGCCATGGCGGTTTCGGGCCCATTCTTTCTCCGCCAAGTGTACGCAATGGGCGCTCGAGCGCTGTGCCCTGTATCACGTAACAGCCATCCCGTTTTCAGACCCGGCGCGCAAGCTCCGCGGCGAGGCCGATGTAGGTGGCTGGCGTCAGTCGCTTGAGCAGGGCCCGGTCCTCGTCCGCCAGGGGCGCGGCCGCAATGAACTCCCGCAATGTGGCGACGTCGACGCGACGGCCCCGCGTCAGCGCCTTGAGCTGCTCGTAGCCGTCGGCTACGCCGTTCTTGCGGAGCAGGGTCTGTATGGCCTCGGCGAGCACCTCGGGGTTGGCCTCGAGGTCCCGGGCGATCAGCTCGCGATCGGCGTCGAGGCGGGCGAGCCCGCGCCGGCACGCCTGCCAGGCGATGAATCCGTAGCCGATAGCGGACCCCAGATTCCGCAGCACCGTCGAGTCGGTCAGATCGCGCTGCCAGCGCGAGATCGGCAGCTTGGTTGCAAGATGCTCGAGGAGGGCATTCGCGAGCCCGAGGTTGCCCTCGGCGTTCTCGAACTCGATCGGATTGACTTTGTGCGGCATCGTCGACGAGCCGACTTCGCCGGGTACGGCGCGCGTGCGGAAGTAACCCAGGCTGATATAGCCCCAGAAGTCGCGGCAAAGGTCGATGACGACGGAGTTGCAGCGCACGAGTGCCTGGCAGTACTCGGCGATCCAGTCGTGCGGCTCGATCTGGGTTGTATGCAACGCGGGGGAGAGCCCCAGGGCGCGCACGAAACGCGCCGAGGATTCGATCCAGTCGACCGCGGGGTAGGCGACCGCGTGCGCATTGAAATTGCCGACGGCGCCGTTCTGCTTGCCGAAAATCTCCACGGTGCCGAGGAGGTCGATTTGCCGGTCGATGCGCGCGGCGAAGTTGGCCATTTCCTTGCCGAGAGTCGTCGGCGAAGCGGCCTGACCGTGCGTGCGAGAAAGCATCGGCAAGTCGGCAAAATCGTGCGCGAGCTTGCGCAGGTCTGCCCGGAGGCCCTGCAGGGCGGGGCCGAGCACGGCCTGGCGCACGTCCCGGAGCATCAGCGCGTAGGCGAGATTGTTGATGTCCTCCGATGTGCAGGCGAAATGCAGGAAGCTCGTCAGCGCGTTGCCGCGCGACGAGACGCCGTCGAGCTTCTCGCGCAGGAAGTACTCGACGGCCTTGACGTCGTGGTTCGTCGTCTTTTCGAGCGCCTTGACCCGTCTTGCATCTTCGAGCGCGAAGCCGTCAACGATCTGATTGAGCAGATCCTTGACCGGGGACTCGAGTGGCGCGAGATCGCGGATATCCGGCTCGTCGGCGAGATGCTGCAGCCAGCGCACTTCCACGAGCACGCGATAGCGGATCAGCGCGCGCTCGGAGAGAAAATCGCGAATGGGATCGGCTTTTTCCGCGTAGCGTCCGTCGAGTGGCGAGAGCGCGTTCAGGGCAATCGGATCCAATCGGCGCGGCCTATACAAGCGTTGGCGGAGTGCGCATCATACACGGAGAGCCTTAAGGGCCTCCGGCCGCGGGGAGCGACCTGCATGACGAGTGATTTCCGCATCGAGCGCGACAGTTTCGGCGAGCTCAAGGTGCCT
>Ga0315910_10003033_pt1 | contig 14464 bp, 10 predicted proteins | sample EdamamesoilMG_FD_204470 | JGI IMG/M metagenome (GOLD analysis project Ga0315910, IMG submission 204470) | Garden soil microbial communities collected in Santa Monica, California, United States - Edamame soil | ecosystem: Environmental > Terrestrial > Soil > Garden | place: USA: California...
GGTCACCGAGGGCGGCTACGAGGTGCTCACGGTGTCCGCCGGCTCGCCGCCTCCCCCGCCGGGGATCGCCGGCTGAGGCGCGCATGAACGCTTCGGCGCCGCCCGCCCTGACACCCTCGGGCTTGACGCCCTTCGAAGCGCTGCGCACAGGGCTGCGGACCTCGCGCGACGCCCTGCGCGAGGCGTATCTGAAGGGAAAAAACCCCGGCTGGCTGCTGCGGGCGCATGCGCGCTTGGTCGATCGGACGCTGCAGGACCTGTGGCGCGCGCATGGACCGGGCGCGGCCGGGTCTTCCTCCATGGCGCTCGTCGCCACCGGCGGCTACGGTCGCGGCGAACTCTTCCCTTCGTCGGACATCGACGTACTGATCCTGCTGGGCGCGGAACCCACGGCCGCGGACCGCGAACGGCTCGAACACCTGGTCGGCTTGTTCTGGGACATCGGCCTGGAACTCAGCCACAGCGTGCGCACCGTGGACGCCTGTGTCGAAACCGCGCAGGCCGACATCACGATCGAGACCGCGTTGCTCGAGGCCCGCCTGCTGGCGGGAAGCGCCGCGCTGTTCCGGCGCCTCGCCAAGGCCATCGCGCGCACCGTCGCGCCGGCCGGGTTCCTCAAAGCCAAGAAGCTCGAACAGGAGCAGCGTCACGCCAAGCACCGCGACACGCCGTTCGCGCTCGAGCCGAATCTGAAGGAGGCCCCCGGCGGCCAGCGCGACCTGCAGGTGATCCGCTGGATCGCGCAGGCCTGCGGCATCGGCGGCCGCTGGCAGGACCTGGTCAAGCCGGGCCTGCTGCAAAAGGGCGAAGCGCTGCGCCTCGCCCGCCACGAAGTCTTCCTGCAGGACCTGCGCATCCGCCTGCATTACCTCGCCGGCCGGCGCGAGGACCGCATCGCATTCGATTACCAGGATGCGCTCGCGCAACAATGCGGTTTTGCCGCCAAGCCCTCGCGCCGCGCGAGCGAGCAGCTCATGCAGGCGTACTACCGCAACGCCAAGGCGATCACGCAGCTGAATACCATCCTGCTGCAGAACCTGCAGGCGCGTTTTGCGCCCGACCCGGAAAGTCCGCCGCGGGTCCTGAACGAGCGCTTCCAGGCGCGCGGCATGCTGCTCGAGGCGCGGCGCGAAGACCTGTTCGAGCGCGAACCGCGCGCGATCCTCGAAAGTTTCCTGCTGATGCAGCAGCACGGCGAACTGCGCGGCATGGCGGCGGGCACGCTGCGCGCGCTCTGGCGCGCGCGCGGAAGGCTGGATGCGCGCCTGCGGCGCGACCCGATCGCGCGCCTGCTGTTCCTGCAGATCCTGCAGCAGCCGCGCGGCATCGTGCACGAATTCCGCCGCATGAACCAGTACGACGTGCTGGGCGGCTACCTGCCCGAATTCGGCCGCGTCGTCGGGCAGATGCAGCACGACCTGTACCACGTCTACACCGTCGACCAGCACATCCTGATGGTGCTGCGCAACCTGCGCCGCTTCACGATGCCGGAATTCGCGCACGAGTTCCCGCTCTGCAGCCAGCTGATGAGCGGTTTCGAGCGCCGCTGGCTGCTGTACGTGGCCGCGCTCTACCACGACATCGCCAAGGGCCGCGGCGGCGACCACTCGGCACTCGGCAGCGTCGACGCGCGCAGCTTTGCCCGGCGCCATGGCCTGGCGCGCGAGGACGCGGACCTGGTCTGCTTCCTGGTCGAGCATCACCTGACCATGTCGGCCGTGGCGCAGAAACAGGATGTGGACGACCCGGCGGTGGCGCGCGAATTCGCCGCCAAGGTCGGCAGCGAGCGCAGGCTGGTCGCGCTCTACCTGCTGACGGTCGCCGACATCCGCGGCACCAGCCCGAAGGTCTGGAACGGCTGGAAGGCGAAGCTGCTCGAAGACCTCTTCCGCATGACGCGCCGCATCCTCGCAGGCGAGGCGCCCGCGCTCGACACCGCGGTCGCGGAAAAGCAGGCCGAAGCCACGCGGCTGCTCCGGTTGTACGCATTGTCCGACGCGGTCAAGGAGCGCTTCTGGGCCAATCTGGACACCACCTACTTCCTGCGCCACGACGCCCAGGAAATCGCCTGGCAGACCCGCAGCCTGCACTACCGCGTGGATACCAAGGTACCCGTGGTGCGCGCGCGCCTGGCGCCGTTCGGCGACGGCCTGCAGGTGATGATCTACACGCCGGACCGGGAGGCCCTGTTCGCACGCATCTGCGGCTACTTCGAGCGCGCCGGCTTCAACATCGTCGAGGCCAAGATCCACACCACGCGCGACGGCTACGCGCTCGACAGCTTCCTCGTGATGGGCAAGGGCCCGGGTGCGCACTACCGCGACATGATGGCCCTGATCGAGAGCCAACTTGCGCAGGAACTCCAGTCCGAAGGCGCGCTGCAGGCGCCCGGCAGCGGGCGCGTTTCGCGCCGCGTACGCCATTTTCCGGTGCCGCCGGCGATCGATATCCGCCCCGACGAGCGCGGGACCTACCACTCGCTCAACATCGTCGCCAGCGACCGCCCCGGGCTGCTCTACCGCGTCGCGCGCCAACTCGCGCTGTACAAGCTGAACCTGTATTCGGCGAAGATCAACACGCTGGGCGACCGCGCCGAGGACGTGTTCCTGGTCTCGGGCGCTGCGCTCGCCGACTCGAAGGCGGTGCTCAAGCTCGAGCAGGAACTGCTGGCCGAACTGCAGATCTGAGGCGCTAGTCTTCCGCGGGAAGGTCCTGCCCCGGGAACAGCGCCTCGTTGAAGCCGAATTTGCTCAGGTCGCGGATGCGCATGGGGTAGAGGATGCCGTCCAGGTGGTCGCATTCGTGCTGCACGACGCGGGCATGGAAGTCCGCGACTTCCCGGCTGAAGCGCAAGCCCTTTTCGTCGACGCCCCAGTAGCGCAGGCGCGTCCAGCGCGGCACCCAGCCGCGCATGCCGGGCACCGACAGGCAGCCTTCCCAGCCCTCCTCCGTCTCGTCCGACATCGGCTCGAGCACCGGATTGATCAGTACCGTATCCGGAACCTCTTCGGCGTCCGGATAGCGCGGGTTGGACTTGACGCCGAATATCACCACGCGCAGGTTGACGCCGATCTGCGGCGCGGCGAGACCGGCGCCGTTCAGCTGCGCCATCGTGTCGCGCATGTCGGTAAGAAGCGCCTGCAGCAACGCCGTAGTTTCAGGCGTGCCGAAGCGCTCGACTTCCGCCGAGCGCAGCAGCAGACGCGGATCGCCCATCCTCAGGACGTCTCGGATCATAGGGTCGCCAGTTTCTCAAGAATCCGCCGCACGCGCAGCATCGCCTGCTCGACGACCGCTTCGATCGCCGTCAGGGAAATGGCATGCGCACTGTCGCCCTTGCCGGCGGCGTGGTTGGCGACGACCGCAATGGCCGCATACGCCAGTCCCGCCTCGCGCGCGAGCGCCGCTTCGGGCATGCCCGTCATGCCGACCAGGTCGGCGCCGTCGCGTTCCATGCGTGCGATTTCCGCCGCGGTTTCCAGGCGCGGACCCTGCGTGGTCCCGTAGCAACCGCCGTCGGCGACCGCTTCGCCGCTGGCTTTGGCCGCCGCCAGGATGCGTGCGCGCAGCGCAGCGGTGTAGGGTTCGGTGAAATCGATGTGCGTGACTCTGGCGCCCGGCCCGTCGAAGAACGTCGCGGCGCGGCCCCAGGTGTAGTCGATGATCTGGTCGGGCACGACCAGCGCGCCGGGGCCGAACTCGCGACGGATGCCGCCGACGGTGGCGACTGCCGCGACCTGCGTCGCGCCGGCGTCCTTCAGCGCCTGGATGTTGGCCCGGTAGTTGACCTGGTGCGGCGCGATGCTGTGCGCATCGCCGTGGCGCGCGAGGAAAATCACTTCGCGTCCGCCAAGCCGGCCGAGCGTCAATGCGCCGGAGGGTTCGCCGAACGCGGTGCGCGCCGAGATGCGCCGCGTGTCGGTCAGCGTGGAAAACTCCGTCAGTCCGCTGCCGCCAAGGATCGCCAGCATCAGGCGCCCCGCATGGCGCGGATTTCCGGAAGATTGCGCCAGTAGCCTTTCGCGTCCATGCCGCAGCCGAACACGAAGCGGTCGGGTACGCGCAGCCCGACGAAATCCGCGGCCAGGGGTTTTTCCTTCTGCAGGATCTTCTCGACCAGCACCGCGCAGTGGAAGCTGGTGGCCCCTGCCCCCATCACCCGCTCGCGGATGGCGCGCATGGTCTGGCCGCCGTCCAGGATGTCGTCGATCGCGAGTACGGCGCGCCCCCGCACGCTTCGCGGCGGTTCCACACGCCACTCGACGCCTCCGCCGGTGATCGCAGCGCCATAGCGCGTGACATGGATATAGTCGATATCGAGAGGCATGCGCAGCTGCGGCAGCAGCTGGCCCGCGAACACCACGGCCCCGCCCATGACCACCAGCAGCAGCGGATAGCGGTCCTTCAATTCGCGTTCGATCTCGCCCGCGAGGCGCCGTATCGCCGCCTGCACCTGGTCGGCGCTGCTCACGAGGTCGGAGTTCTCCAGGAACGCCCAGGCTTCCTTCGGATCCAGCATGTCAGTGTCCGCGCCCGCGCAGGAACTCGCCAAAGCCCTTGCCGATTTCCGCGTGGCGCAAGCCCAGTTCGACGCTCGCCTTGAGGTATCCCAGCTTGCTGCCGCAGTCGTAGCGCGTGCCGCCGACCTGCATCGCCAGCACGCGTTCGCGCGCGAGCAACCCGGCGATCGCGTCGGTGAGCTGGATCTCGCCGCCGCGCCCGGGTTGGGCGGCGGCCAGCAGTTCGAAGATTGCCGGCGTCAGGACGTAGCGTCCGACCACGGCCAGCGTGGAAGGGGCCTCCCTGGGCGCGGGTTTTTCGACGATGGCGCGGACCGTGCTGACTTCGGCGTTCGCGTTGTCCGAGCTGACGATGCCGTAGCTGCCGGTCTGCTCGCGCGGCACCTCTTCGACACCGAGCAGGGAGCAGCCCTCCGCTTCGTAGCGTTTGGCCATGCGCACCAGCGTGGGCGGCTGCGCATCGATCAGGTCGTCGGCGAGCAATACCGCAAACGGTTCGTCCCCGACGACCGGCTGTGCGCAGAGCACCGCGTGGCCGAGGCCGAGCGGCTCGGCCTGCCGGATGTAGATGCAGCGGCAGCCGGCGGGCAGCACGCCGCGCGCAAGCGCGAGCAATTGGGGTTTGCTCCCCAGCGAAGCTTCCAGTTCGGGGTTCATGTCGAAGTGGTCTTCGATGGCGCGCTTGTTGCGCCCGGTGACGAAGATCATGTCGGTAATCCCGGCCGCCGCCGCTTCCTCGACCGCATACTGGATCAGCGGTTTGTCGACGATGGGCAGCATTTCCTTCGGGCTCGCCTTGGTGGCCGGCAGGAAGCGGCTGCCGAGGCCGGCCACGGGAAACACGGCTTTGGTGATTTTTCTTGCCATCGGTCAGCGTCCTTTGAGCAGATTCAGCAAGCCGTCCTCGTCCAGCACCGCCACCCCGAGCGCGCGCGCCTGCTCGAGCTTGCCGCCCGCCTCGGTGCCGGCAACGACGTAGTCGGTTTTCTTGGACACCGAACCCGTGACCTTGTGGCCCTTCGATTCGATCAGCGCCCTGGCTTCATCCCGGCTCAGCCCCGCAAGAGTACCAGTGAGCACGAAAATCCTGCCGCCGCCGGAAGCCGCGCGGGCGGCCACCGGAACCTGGATGCGCACGCCCCGCTCCGGGTCGACCAGACGGGCGATGATCCTGCGGTTATGCGGTTCGTGGACGAATTTCTCGATCGACTCCATGATCTCCGGTCCGATCCCCTCCAGCGGCACCGGCTGCGCGTCTTCCCCCTTGCGCTTGCGCTTCGCATTGTCCTTGCGAATCGCTTCCTTCTCCGCCGCCAATGCCGTCCAGCCGGCATCCAGCAAGGGCTGCAGCGCGCCGAAATGCCTGGCGAGAATCTTGGCCGCTTCCTCGCCCACGCCGGGAATGCCGAGCGCAAATATGAAGCGCGCAAGGTCGACGTCGCGTGAACGCTGGATGCTGTCGATGACGTTCTGCGCCGATTTGTCGGCCATCCGCTCCATGCCGGCAAGCGAATTCTTGTCCAGCCGGTGGTAGAGGTCGGCCGGGTTCTCGACCATGCCGCGGTCCACCAGCTGCTCGATCAGCTTCTCGCCGACGCCTTCGATGTCCATCGCGCGCCGGCCGACAAAATGCTGCAGGGCCTGCTTGCGCTGGGCGCTGCAGTAGAGGCCGCCCGTGCAGCGCGCCGCGGCCTCGCCCTGGAGCCGCACCACCGGAGACTGGCAAACGGGACACTTCTGCGGCATCGAGAAGCGGTCTTCCCCGCGCCGCGGTCCCTGCGCCTGCACCCGCACCACCTCGGGAATCACATCGCCCGCCCGCCGCACGACCACCGTGTCGCCCGCCCACACGTCCTTGCGCCGCAGGTCGTCTTCGTTGTGCAGGGTCGCGTTGGTCACCGTCACCCCGCCCACCTCGACCGGTCTGAGCCGCGCCACCGGCGTCAGCACGCCGGTGCGGCCGACCTGGATATCGATCTTCAGCACTTCGGTGACCTGCTCCTGCGCCGGGTACTTGTGCGCCAGCGCAAACCGCGGCGCGCGCGCGACGAACCCCAGCTTCTCCTGCCAGTCCAGCCGGTTCACCTTGTAGACCACGCCGTCGATCGCATACGGCAACTGCTCGCGCCTTGCCTGGATCCTTTCATAGAAATCCATCAATCCTTTCACGCCGCGCGCGACACCACGTTCCGGACTGACCGGGAATCCCATGGCCTGCAGCCGGTCGAGCATCTCCGAGTGCGTCTTCCAGCGCGCCTTGCCCGCCACGCCCACGCCGTACGCGAAGAAGCGCAGCGGCCGCTGCGCCGTGACGCGCGAATCGAGCAGGCGCAGGCTGCCGGCGGCACCGTTGCGCGCGTTGGCGAATTCCTTCTCGCCCGCCAGCCGCTGGCGTTCGTTCAGCTTCTCGAAATCGCGCGTGTAGTACAGGATTTCGCCGCGCACTTCGAGGTCGTCCGTATCGGCTGCCCTGGGCAGGCGCAGCGGGACCGCGCGCACGGTGCGCAGGTTGGGCGTGACGTCCTCGCCGGTTGTCCCGTCGCCGCGCGTCGCGCCCTGCACGAAAACGCCCTTGCGGTAGGCGAGGCTGATGGCCAGCCCGTCGAACTTCGGCTCGACGGCATACTCGACTTCCTCCACGCCAAGCGCGTCGCGCACGCGCCTGTCGAAGGCGCGCACTTCGTCGTCTTCGAAAGCGTTGCCGAGAGAGAGCATCGGCGAGCGATGGCGCACCTCGTCGAACGCCGGCAACGGCGCGGCGCCGACGCGCTGCGTCGGGGAATCGTTCGCGCGCAATTCCGGGTGCGCCTCCTCGAGCGCCTGCAGCTCCCGGAACAGCATGTCGTAGGCGGCGTCCGGAATCTCCGGATCGTCCAGGACGTAGTAGCGGTGATTGTGGTGCTCGAGGTCCCGGCGCAATTGCCTGGCGCGCTCGCTCGCCTTCTGCGGAACCGCCATTTTTTCAGGAGAACAGGCGAAGCGCCGCCGGGCTCCCGGGCGCGATGCCCTGGGCCTCGAGGCGCGCGCACACGGCATCGAGCTGCTGCGCGATCGCGGCCACGGCGCGCTCGTCGAGCGCATGGCCGTTGTCGTCCACCATGGCCCCGCCCAGGGCGGCCGACAGCTGGTGGGCCATGCGCGCCATGGACTCGAACGAGCGGCGCGTATCGGGGGTGCGCCCGACATCCAGCGCGAGCGTCAGCGCCGTGGGTGCCGCCTCCCGCAGGCTGTGCGCCGAAAGCGGCGTACCGTCGCGCGCCGCCAGGGTATAGAGCAGCAACTGCTCGCCGTTGCGCAGCGAATATTTGCCGTCCTCCTCGAGCCCGAGCCCGGCCGCGTCCGCTGCCGAGCGGACCTTGGCGCCGTCGAACGGACCGCCCTGTACGTGCATGACGACCTGAATGTCGGTTTCGGCGCACAGATCATCCAGCGCGCGCGCAGCCTCCACCGCGGCGCGCATCTCGGGCGCGCTGACCGAGGCGCCGACCGACGCGGCCAGCGTCTCGACGGCCGAACGGAACTCGATCAAGTCCGCCTCCCCGATCGCGCCGTCGCGCGACACAAGCTGCAGGCCCGCGCGCCACGACCTGCCGTCCGGCGCACGGCCCAACGAGGCCCGCGGCGCGTGCCTGCGCTCGATGCCGGGCCATTGCTCCTGCACGCGCGCCAGCGCGGCGGGCTCGTCGGAACTGAATTCGACGATGTAGTCGATGCCGGTGTCCGGACCTGCCGAGGCCGCTTGGGGCGCGAGCGGATGCGGCTGGATGAGGGGGCGCAATCCTTCGCCCGCGGCCTGGTTCGCCGAATTCCCGGGCGCCGTGCGTCCGTCGAGCAGCACGTCGGCATGGCCCGGGCCGAACGCCTTTTCGGCGGCGCGCCTTGCGCCGCGCTCCTGGATCCGGTTGTACCCCAGCACGCCTACGACCACCAGCGCTCCGATCGCCATCAGGCCGATTTGCAGCTCGCTCATCGCGGGGTCATCGAGAAGGCGGCCGCCCGGGCCGTCTTCAGGCGGCGAGCTCCTCCCGGATCTTGAGCGCTTCCTCGATGTCGACGGCCACCACGCGCGAAACGCCTGCCTCGGGCATGGTCACGCCGATCAGCTGACTCGCCATCTCCATGGTGATCTTGTTGTGGCTGATGAACAGGAACTGGGTTTGCCCGGACATCTTGCGCACCAGGTCGCAGAACCGCGTCGTGTTGCTGTCATCGAGCGGCGCATCGACCTCGTCCAGCAGGCAGAACGGCGCCGGGTTGAGCTGGAACATGGCGAACACCAGCGCGATCGCGGTGAGCGCCTTCTCGCCGCCCGACAGCAGATGGATGCTGCTGTTGCGCTTGCCCGGGGGGTGCGCCATCACCTGCACGCCCGCATCGAGAATTTCCTCCCCGGTCATCACCAGCTTCGCCTCGCCGCCGCCGAACAGCAGCGGGAACAGCGAGCCGAAATGGCGGTTCACGCTCTCGAAGGTCTCGCGCAGCAGCTCGCGCGTTTCGCGGTCGATGCGGCGGATCGCGTCTTCCATCGTGGCGACGGCCTCCTCCAGATCGGCGGATTGCGAATCGAGGAAGCCCTTGCGTTCGCGCCCGCTCGCCAATTCATCGACCGCAGCGAGATTGACCGCGCCGAGCTCGTTCATCGCCTGGGTCAGGCGCGTAATCTCGCCCTGCAGCGCCGAAGGACGGGGGGCGCCACCGGACTCCTGCGCCAGGCGCGCCTCGTCGGCGCCCGCGTCGCGCAACTGCGAGTCGAACTGGTCGTGATTGATCTGCGCGGCCTGTTCCTTGAGCCGCAACTCGTTGATCCGCTCCCGCAGTGGCGCAAGTGAGCTTTCGATGCGGAGTTTTTCCTCCTCCAGGGAGCGCAGGGCGCCCGCCGCAGCTTCAACCGCATCGCGGGCGCCAGCGAGGGTTTTCTCGCAGTTCATGCGTGACCCGGCGGCAATCGCAAGCGCTTCGCGCACGGCGGGGATCGGGTCGACCGCAAGCTCCGTGGTCAAACGGCCGATTTCCTCTTCGGCGCGCGCGATCTGCTGATCGATCATGCGCACGGAATTGTCGATTTCGGCGATCTTCGCCGACACTTCGCGCTCGCCGAATACCGCGTCCTGCGCCTCCCGCTCCGCCTGCAGCGTGGCCGCGCGCTGCTCCGCGAGGGCCGTCTCGACCGCGACATAGTTCGTGCGCACGGCCTCGAGCTGCGCCTTGGCGCCGCTGATTTCCTGTGCGATCCGCGCAAGCGCGGCGCGCGCTTCGGCGAGGCGGGCGCCGTCCCGCTCCGCGTCGCCGCCGACGACCGCCATCTCGTCGCGAATCTGCGCGCTGCGTTCGCGGTAGCGCTCGAGCGCCTGCCCGAGCTTGAGCGCTTCGATTTGCGCGGCGTGCTTCTGCTGTCCGGCAGCCGCCAGCGCGCCGCGCGCCTGCTCGAGTGCGGCGGTTCGCCCGGCGAGCTGCGCCTCGATGCGGCCGGCCTCGGCGGCGGTGGCCGCGGCGCGCTCCGCCAGCTGCTTGCAGCGTCCTTCCAGTTCTTCGATCTCGGCCTGGCGCGCGAGGATGCCGGCATCGGCCGGATCGGGCGCGTGGAAGCTCACCGTGTGGCGCGTGAATTGGTCGCCTTCCCGGTTGACCAGCAGCGCACCGGCAGGCAGGGCGGCACGTTGCGCCGGGGCCGGATTCCCTTCCGCGGTGTAGACGTCGGCGAACCAGTCCGCCAGCGCGCCGGCGATTCTTCCGTCCACGACCTGCACCTTGTCCCGCAGCGATGCAAATCCCGGCAGAGTCGATGCACCGGCAGCGCTGCCCGAGGCGAACAGGCTTGCCTTCACCGGCGGCCGGTCCTGTCCCAGGGCGCTGCCGTCCTCGAGTTCCAGGGCGTGCAGGCGTTCCCGCAGCACCGACTCCACCGCGGTTTCCCAGCCGTGCTCGATGCGGATTTTCTGCCAGAACCGCGGCAGCGCCGCCAGTTGGTGACGCTCCAGCCAGGCGTGCAGCGGCGCGTCCTCCTCGGCGGCGGCCTGCACCTGCTTCAAGGTCGCGAGCTGGGCGTCTGCCGCCGTGTGTTCCCGGCTCGCCTCGGCTTGGGCATCGGCGGCAGCGGAACTCGCGCTGCCCAGCGACTCCGCTTCGGCCTGCAGCGCGTCGAGCGCCGCCTGCGCCGCGCCGATCTCGCGGTCCAATTGCAGGATGCGCTCATTGGCGGCATGCATGCCCGCCGCGTCGGGCTCGGCGAGAGACTGCAATTCGGCTTCCAGGCGCTCGCGCCGCTGGCCCAGCGACTGCAGGCTGCCCTCGAGGTGCGCACCGTTCTGCTGCTCAAGCAACAGTCGGCTCTCGGTTTGCTGCTGCCGGCTGCGCGATTCGCTCAGCTGCTCCTGCGCAAGCCGGTAATTCTTCTCGGCCTCGGGCAGGCGCAGGTTCTCCGCCGCGAGTTTGGCCTGCGCGTCCGCAACCCGCTGCTTTGCGCCGCCGGAGCGCGCCGCCCACATGTGCAGCGCCTGCGTGAGCTGCGAGCGTTGCTCGCGCCAGGATGCCAGCTGCACCTGGCGCTCGGTATGCATGCCCTCGAGCCGGTGGCGGCTCTCTTCCACGTGCCGCAGCTCGGACTCGTGGCGCGCGACCTCGGCGTTGGCCGCGTACACCGCCGCCTGCGCGGCGTTCAGGGAATCTCCGGCGCCGTAGTGCGCCACGCGCGCCGTTTCGACACGGCTCTCGACCTCCCGCAACAGGGCCGTGCCGGCCTCCACTTCGTTGGCGACGCCCGCGATGTCGCGCGCATGCTTTTCGCGATCGGCGGCGGCATCCTTGCGGCGCAGGAACCACAGCAAATGCTGCTTGAGCTGCAAATCCTCCTGCAGTTCCTTGTAGCGCGATGCGATCCGCGCCTGGCCTTCCAGCTTCTCGATCTGCGTGCCCAGCTCCGTGCGGATATCGTTGACGCGCGCGAGGTTCTCGCGTGTGTCCGACAACCGGTTCTCGGTTTCGCGCCGGCGCTCCTTGTAGCGCGATATGCCGGCGGCTTCCTCCAGGAAGACCCGCAGTTCATCGGGCTTTGCCTCGATGACGCGCGAAATCATCCCCTGCTCGATGATCGCGTAGGCCCGTGGGCCGAGCCCGGTGCCGAGAAACACGTCGGTGATGTCCCGGCGCCTGACGTGGGTGCCGTTGATGTAATAGGCGGATTCGCCGTCGCGCTGCAGCACGCGGCGCACCGACAGCTCCGCGTACTGGGACCATTGGCCGGCCGCCCGGCCGAGCGAGTTGTCGAACATCAGCTCGACGCTCGCGCGTGCGAGGGCCTTGCGGCTGCCCGCGCCGTTGAAGATCACGTCCTGCATCGAATCGCCGCGCAGCGCGGAAGCGCGCGATTCGCCCAGCACCCAGCGCACCGCGTCGATGACGTTGGACTTGCCGCAGCCATTCGGACCGACGATGCCGACCAGCTGCCCCGGCACGTGGATCGACGTGGGATCGACGAAGGACTTGAAGCCGGAGAGTTTGACCTGGGTGAGGCGCACTTACGATCGCTTTGGGTGGCGTTTTCGAATTTCGAAAATGATACCATTCGGCGCTCGATTTCCGTCCGATTTTCCGAGCTAATTTGCGGATTTTTCATGGCCACGCGCCCAAGCAAACGCCTGCTGACCTTCCCCAATCCGTCGCCCGGGCGCGACTACCGGATTTGCATGGAGATTCCGGAATTCACCTGCCTGTGTCCGATGACCGGGCAGCCGGATTTCGCCGTGTTGTCGCTCGAGTACGTGCCCGACCGGTTGTGCGTCGAGCTGAAGGCCATCAAGCTCTACATCTGGTCCTTTCGCGACCAGGGCGCGTTCCACGAGGCGGTCGCCAACCGCATCCTCGACGACCTGGTCAAGGCAACCCGGCCGCGCTACATGAAGCTGACGGCCAAGTTCAACGTGCGAGGTGGGATCTACACCAGTGTGGTGGCCGAGCACTTGAAAAAGGGCTGGAAAGCGAACGCTTGAATCCGCGTCTCGCCAGCCTCCAGACCTATCCGTTCGAGAGGCTGCGCGGCCTGCTCGCGGACGTGGCGCCGAACCCGGCGCTGCGCCCAATCGACCTGTCCATCGGCGAGCCCAAGCACCCGACGCCGGCGTTGCTGAAGGATGCGTTGTCGGCGGCGCTGGACGGGCTGTCGGTCTACCCGCGCACGGCCGGCATGCCGGAACTTCGGCAGGCGATCGCCGCCTGGATCAAGCGTCGCTACGCCCTCGAAGCCCTGGATGCGGAAACGCAGGTACTGCCGGTCAACGGCAGCCGGGAGGCCCTCTTCTCCTTCGCCCAGGCCGTCCTCGATCCATCGGCCCGCAACGCACGCGTGGTCTGCCCCAATCCGTTCTATCAAATCTACGAAGGCGCGGCCCTGCTCGGCGGGGCGACGCCCGTGTTTCTCAACGCCGGCATGCGGTTCTGCGACGTCAACTGGGCGGGCGTGCAGCTCGTCTACGCCTGCTCTCCCGCCAATCCGACCGGGCGCGTGATGCAGCTGGAGGAATGGCGCGAGTTGTTCGAGCTTTCCGACCACCATGGCTTCGTCGTTGCCTCCGACGAGTGCTATTCCGAGATCTACTGCGACGAGGCAAAACCGCCCCTGGGCGCGCTGGACGCCGCCTGGCGCCTTGGACGACGCGATTTCCGGCGCCTGGCAGTGTTTTCCAGCCTGTCCAAACGCTCGAACGCGCCCGGGATGCGCTCCGGGTTCGTCGCCGGCGACGCCGCGCTGCTGAAGCAGTACCTCCTCTATCGCACCTATCATGGCTCGGCGATGAGCCATTCCGTGCAGCGCGCTTCCATCGCCGCATGGAACGACGAAACCCATGTTCGCGAAAACCGCCGCCTGTATGCGGAGAAGTATTCCCGGGTGCTGCCTTTGCTTGAAAAATGCACTTTAAAGACAGAAAGGCCCGAAGGCGGGTTCTATCTGTGGGCGCGCACGCCCGGAGACGATGGCATCTTCGCCCGCGAGTTGCATCGCCAATATAATGTCCTCGTCCTGCCCGGAAGCTTCCTGGCGCGCGAAGCGCACGGAACGAACCCTGGCGAAAACCACGTCCGCATCGCCCTGGTGGCATCCCTCGAGGATTGCGTCGAGGCGGCCGGACGCCTCTCTCAGTTCGCAAAGGCGCCATGAACAAGATCATCGAAGAAGCCTGGGAAAACCGTACGTCGCTCAACCCCTCCAGCGCGCCGAAAGAACTGCGCCAGGCGGTGGAGGAAGTCATCGCCGGGCTCGATTCCGGCAAGCTGCGGGTCGCCGAGAAGCATGGCAAGGAATGGGTCACGCACCAGTGGATCAAGAAGGCGGTGCTGCTGTCCTTCCGCCTCGAGGACAACCGGGTCATGGAAGGCGGCGCCACGCGCTACTACGACAAGGTGTCCTCGAAATTCAGTTCCTTCGAGGAAGCGGAATTCAAGGAAAGCGGTGTCCGGGTCGTCCCTCCCGCGATGGCGCGCCGCGGCGCTTACGTCGCGAAGAACGTCGTATTGATGCCCTCCTATGTCAACGTCGGCGCCTACGTCGACGAGGGCACGATGGTCGACACCTGGGCCACGGTCGGCTCCTGCGCGCAGATCGGCAGAAACGTCCACCTGTCGGGCGGGGTCGGCATCGGCGGGGTGCTGGAGCCGATCCAAGCCAACCCGACCATCATCGAGGACAACTGCTTCATCGGCGCCCGTTCGGAGGTCGTCGAAGGGGTGATCGTCGAGGAAAACAGCGTGCTGTCGATGGGCGTGTTCATCGGCCAGAGCACCAAGATCTTCGACCGCGAGACCGGCGAGGTGCTCTACGGCCGCGTGCCCGCGGGCTCGGTCGTGGTGGCCGGTACCATGCCCGCGGCGGGCCGCAGCGGAGCCCCGAGTTGCTCCCTCTATTGCGCCGTGATCGTCAAGAAGGTCGACGCCCGGACCCGGGCCAAAACCAG
>Ga0315910_10003034_pt1 | contig 14457 bp, 9 predicted proteins | sample EdamamesoilMG_FD_204470 | JGI IMG/M metagenome (GOLD analysis project Ga0315910, IMG submission 204470) | Garden soil microbial communities collected in Santa Monica, California, United States - Edamame soil | ecosystem: Environmental > Terrestrial > Soil > Garden | place: USA: California...
GCGAGGCCGCAGATGATCGGCGGCTCGCTCGACGGCCGGCCGTCGACCGGCGCCGTCCCGACGGTCGACGCGATGGTGCGCACCGCCTCGAAATCGTCGGGTGAGGCGCAGGGGAACCCCGCCTCGATCACGTCCACGCCGAGCCGTGAAAGCGCCCGCGCCACCTCGAGCTTCTCTTCCGACGTGAGCGTCGCGCCGGGCGATTGCTCGCCGTCACGAAGCGTGGTGTCGAAGATGCGGACGGTGTCGTGGGGGCTCTTGACTGGCTGGGACATGGTTCCTCTCGGTCTTTTTTGTTTCGTTCTCGTTCGGATCAGGCTGCTGCGATGCCTCGGTTGTTGGTGTCTCGGATGGCGCGGGCTGCATCGCTGATCGAGCCGCGCGTCATCGCCACGGTGCCGCTCTGCACCATCTCGAGCACGCCGAACGGCTCCAGGATCGTGAGCAGCCCGATGATCTTGTCCTGCGTGCCGGTGATCTCGACCACCAGCGTGTCCGGTCCGACGTCGACCGCGCGGGCGCGGAACACCTGGCAGAGCTGCAGCACCTCGCTGCGTTTCTCCGGCGGCGCGTAGACCTTGATCAGGGCGAGATCGCGGACGATGTTCGGACTTCGCGTGATGTCTTCGACGCTGAGCACGTTCACGAGCTTGTAGAGGTTCGCCTCGATGCGCCTGGCCTTGTCGTCGTCGGCCTCGACCACCACCGTCATGCGCGAGACACCCGGCGTCTGCGTGCGGCCGACGTTGAGCGACACGATGTTGAAGTTGCGGCGGCGAAAGAGCGACGCAATTCGGTTCAGGACGCCGGGCTGGTCCTCCACGTAGGCCACGAAGGTGCGAAGCGGGGGATCGGGGGTACTCATTCGTCGTCTCCGGTCTCGAAAATCGGATTGTGCGGGGCGCTCTTCACCTCCGGCTTCGGGCGCCGGATCATGTTGTGAAGGTCGGCACCGGCGGGCACCATCGGGTACACGCTGTCTTCCTGCTCGACGCGAAAATCCACGATCGTGGTCTCCGCGTTGGCGCGGGCCGCTTCGACCGCGGCGCGCATCTCGGAGCGCTGCGTGACGCGCAGGCCCTTCAGGCCGTGGGCCTCGGCGAGCAGCACGTAGTCGGGGCTCTTGATCGGCGTCGCGACGTAGCGCCCGCCGTAGAAGAACTGCTGCCACTGGCGGACCATGCCCAAAAATCCGTTGTTGATGATGGCGACGTTCACCTTGATGTTCTCTTGCGAGCAGGTCGCCAGCTCCGAGGCCGTCATCTGGAAGCCACCGTCGCCGGCGATCACCCAGATCTCGTCGTCGGGGCAGGCGAGCCGCGCTCCCATCGCCGCCGGCAACGCGAACCCCATCGTGCCCAGGCCGCCCGAGGTGAGGAGCTTCCGCGGATGATCGTGCTTGTAGTACTGGGCCTCCCACATCTGGTGCTGGCCCACGTCGGTGACGATCAGCGCCTTGCCCTCGGTGAAGCGCCAGAGGTCGTGGATCACGTGCGCGGCGAACAGCCGGCCGCTGTCGGGCAGATCCTTGATGTCGCGCACGGCGCTGTCGCCCTTCAGGGCCTCGATGTGCTCGATCCACTCGCTGCACGAAACCTGCCCGACGTGCGGCACGAGCTGCCGCAGGATCTCGCGCACGTCGCCGAGCAGGGGGAGATCCACCTTCACGTTCTTGTTGATCTCGGCGGGGTCGAGCTCGACGTGGATTTTCTTGGCGTTCGGCGCGTACGTCTTCAGGTTGCCGGTCACGCGGTCGTCGAACCGCATGCCGAGGGCGATGATCAGGTCGGCTTCCTGGATGGCGGTGTTCACCCAGGCCTCGCCGTGCATGCCCATCATGCCGAGCGAGCGCTCGTGCCGAGCCGGGAAACCGCCGAGGCCGAGCAGCGTCAACGCGACCGGGATGTTCGTCTTGTGCACCAGCTCGAGGAGCAAGCTGGTGGCGTTCGCCTTGACCACACCGTGACCGCAGAAAATGATCGGGCGCTTCGCGCTCTGGATCATCTCCACCGCTTCCTTCAACTCTTCGGGCAGCGGCTGGCGATCCGGGCGGTAGCCGGGCAGGCGCACCGGTGACGGGTCGTACTGGTACTCGCAGCTCTGGTTTTGCGCGTCCTTGGTGATGTCGACCACCACCGGGCCCGGCCGCCCGGAGCTCGCGATGTAAAACGCCTGCTTGATCGCCGGCATGATGTCCTGTGCCCGCGTGACCAGAAGATTGTGCTTCGTGATCGGCAGGGTGACGCCGGTGAAGTCCGTTTCCTGAAAGGCGTCGCTGCCGATCAGCGTCGAGGGGACCTGGCCCGTGATGCACACCATCGGGATCGAATCCATCATCGCGTTGGCGATGCCGGTCACCAGATTGGTCGCTCCGGGGCCGGACGTGGCGACGGCCACGCCGACACGCCCCGATGCCCGCGCGTAGCCGTCGGCCATGTGCGCCGCGCCCTGCTCGTGGCGCACCAGCACGTGGCGGATGCTCGAGCCGGGTAGGGCGTCGTACGCCGGCATGATCGCGCCGCCGGGGTAGCCGAAGACGACCTCGACGTCCTGCTCCTCGAGCGCGTCCCACAGGATCTGAGCGCCGGTCAGTGTGCGGAGGCCCTTGTCGGGTCTCGCGATCTCTTTCAGCGGCTTGCTCGGGTCAGTGCTCGGTGCGGCCACGAAATCTTACTCCTCGTGTGGGATGGTGAAGGGAAGGTGCCTACGGGTCTGGACCAAAATCGAAAAAGCCCCCGAACCACTTTGGGTGCGGGGGCCGTTTCGTGACTGAGAGTTCGTCGTCAGTCGGCCGCCGCACCCGAGCCAATAAGGAGCTCGAGGACGGAAATGACACGGACGACGACCGGCGAGCCTTCGCGCTCGAAACCGGATGCCTTCAGTGCTCTGGCCTTCATGAGGAGACAAAAGCTGCCCTTCGTTCGACGCTTCGTCAAGTTTGATGCACCGGCTGGACCGTCGCTCGCGCTTCGAAGGGCGCGTACCCGACTTCGCGCTTCGCCCGCGCCGTGCGCTCTCCCCACCTCGCCGCTCGACCGAATGTTTCGGCGTGCTTCCAGTGGCCACGGAACCGGTGCCGGGAAATACCCGCTCAGATCCCTGGCTTGCCGCTCCGCGTCAGGGATAACCCCATGAATTTCAACCTGACTTTGGCGGGGCTTTAAGTCGCGACTCCGGCGGGTTATATCTTGATCGGTTCTGCTCGTACGTAGCCGATGAGATCGGCCAGCCACGGCCCGGTGCTAGGCTGGCGCCTCCACGTTGCCGACGATCCAAGCGGTCACTTTGAACGCACCACATCTCTCAGCGGTCCAGGCCGCGCCCCCGTCCGAACGGGTCCACGAGCTCGAGCGGGTCCTCTCCTTGGCCAAGGACGAGCCCCACGTCATCCTGCTCGGGGGCCATCCCGACCCCGACGCCATCGCGAGCGCGCTCGCCCACCGGCGCCTCTGTGAGCGCCTGGGGGTGTCGGCCACCATCGCTCACGTGCTGCCGATCTCGCGCTCCGAGAACCGCGCGCTCGTGAAGCTGTTGAACGTTCCGATGATCAAGGTGGCCGAGCCCGCCGAGCTCGCCGGCTACAAGCACCTGTCGCTCGTCGACGCGAGCGCGTGCGAGACGAGCATCAAGCTGCCGCCGGGGCTCGAGGTGCTCACCATCGTCGATCACCATCGGCCGCCCGCGATCCCGAAGGCGCCGTTCGTGGACATCCGTCACGACGTCGGTGCGACCTGCACCATCTACGCGGAATACGCCGAGCACGGTCTTGCCCCGTTCGGCGCGAACGGCAACGACGACAGCGAGGTCGCCACCGCGATGTTCTTCGGCATCCAGACGGATACCGACGATTTTGCGTACGCGACTCCGGCCGACTTCCGTGCCGCCGCTTACCTGAAGCCGTTCGTCGATTCGGAGACGCTCAGTCGCGTCGGCCGTCGCGCGGTGTCCGCCGAGGCGATGGACGCGATCGGTCGCGCCCTCACGGACCTCGAGGTGGTGCGTGACTTCGCCATCGCCGGTGTCGGTCACGTCTCGGCGACGAACCGCGACGCGATCCCGATGGCTGCCGACTTCTTGTTGCGCCGCGAGGACATCGACACCGTGCTCGTCTTCGGCATCGTCGAGGACCGCGTCGACGGTTCGCTCAGGACGCGCCGTGCGAGTGTCGATCCCGCGGCATTCATGCAGAACGTGTTCGGCGACGACAGCGAGGGGCGTCCCTACGGCGGCGGTCGCGCGGACATGGGCGGTTTCCGCATTCCCCTCGGGCTGCTTGCCGAGAGCGGCGACGAAGAGAACCTCTGGCGGATCGTGCGTGAAGTCGTGCGCATGCGCGTCGCGCGCGTGGTTCCCGAGCTCGAGAAGCGTCGCGACACGCGCGCCTGACGCGTCGTTCGAAGCCAGGATTTTGGCCCGTTGAGCCGGGCCGAGCGGGCTCTGGTACTATGGAGTCATGGTATTCAAGAGCTGGGTGATACGGGGGCCGGTCGGTGTGGGTGCGCTCGCACTGTCGTTCATGGCGTGCAGTGGTGAGTCGGAGGATCCCCCTCCGGGGACGAACGCGGGCAACGGCGGCAGCACGGGTGGCGCCATGTCGTCGACGGGCGGCAAGGGCGGCGGGACCGGCGGCAAGGGTGGAGCAACCGGCGGCACCGGCGGTACGACGGGGGGTAGCGACTCGGGCGGCAGCGGTGGCACGACGGGCGGCAGCGACTCGGGCGGCACCGGCGGCGCGACGGGGGGTAGCAACTCGGGTGGTAGCGGTGGCAGCGATACGGGAGGCACCGGTGATACCGGCGGCTCCGGCGGTGACGGTGGCAGCTCCGGTGGCATCAATCCAGACGACGGGCCGCCCGCGGGCAACCCCGACGGCTCGTGCGCCGTCCCCGCCGGCGCCGGCCTGGCCGACGTATCGAGCCCCGACACCGTGGTCGGCGACGGCACCCCGGCAAGCTGCACCGGCGCGGCCTTCGTCGCGGCGGTGGCGGGCGGCGGCGTGATCACCTTCGACTGCGGGCCCGATCCGGTCACCATCACCCTCAGCGAGCCGGCCAAGATCTTCAACGACGCGAGCGATCTCGTCGTCATCGACGGCGGCGGCCTGGTCACGCTGAGCGGCGGCGGGACGACGCGGATCCTCTACATGAACACCTGCGACGAGGACCAGCACTGGACCACCGATCACTGCGACAATCAGGAGTTTCCGAACCTCACCGTCCAGAACATCACCCTCGTCGACGCGAACTCGAAGAGTGAAACGGAGTTCGACGGCGGTGGCGCGGTCTGGGTGCGCGGCGGGCGCGCGCGCTTCGTCAACACCCGGTTCTTCAACAACGTGTGCGCCGACACCGGGCCCGACGTGGGCGGCGCCGGCATCCGCGTCTTCAGCCAGTACAACGGAGAGCCGGTGTACGTCGTGAACAGCACCTTCGGCGGCGCGGAAGGCTTCGGCAACACCTGCTCGAACGGCGGTGGCATCAGCAGCATCGGCGTCTCGTGGTCGATCTACAACAGCCTCTTTTCGCACAACCGCGCGATCGGCAACGGCGGCAACCCGGCGGAAGCGGGGACACCGGGCGGCGGCAGCGGAGGCGCCATCTACAACGACGGCAACACGATGACGCTGTCGATCTGCGGCACCCTGATCGAGCACAACGAGGTCGTCGCCTACGGGAGCGCGATCTTCTTCGTCACCAACGACCACACCGGCAACATCGTCATCGACGATTCGGTGATCACGAACAACGTCGGCGGCAGCTGGTATCCGACCTACCCGCAGATCTCGGGCCACGACGACACGCCGATCGACGTGACGAATTCGACGATCGAGTAGGTCGACCCGCCCCAAGTCGGCTACTCTCGGGCAGATGCCTCGAGCGCCGCTGTTCCCGGCCCTGAAACGCGCGAGCGTCGGCGTTCTGGTGGCGCTCGCCGCCGTGGTTGCCGGCTGCGAAGAGCGGCATGCACCGAGCTGCAAGCCCGAGTGCGACGCGCGCGGCCGCTGCACGAAGAAGGGTGACGCCTGTATCGCGACCGATGCCGACGACTGCCGGCGCTCGAAGGCGTGTCAGGAGGAGGGTCGCTGCGCGCTCGGCGAAAACGAGTGCAAGGCCGAGGCAAAGGCGTGCGCCGCGTCGCCCCTGTGCAAGGAAAAGGGGCTCTGCGGTGAGCTCAAAGGCGCGTGCGCAGCGACGGACAACGCACACTGCGCGCCGACCGAGGCGTGCCGAGACGACGGCCTGTGCAGCGCGATGAGCGGGAGCTGCGTCGCGCGCGAAGATGACTGCAAGAAATCAGATCTCTGCGCGCGGTTTGCGCGCTGCTCGGTCGAGAACGGGCGCTGCGTGACGCTCGGGCGCCCCGACTGCGAGCAAGGAAATCTGTGCAAGAAGAACGGATTCTGCAGCTTCATCGACACGAAGTGCGTGCTCGCGACCCGGGCCGACTGCGAAATGACCGACGGGTGCAAGGAACTCGGCACCTGCAGCCTCGTCACCGATACGGGCAAGAGCAGCCTCGGCGCTCAAGCCGGTTGTGTGATTGCGTCCGACGCCGACTGCCGCCTGTCGCGCGCCTGCAAGGATCGCGGCGCGTGCCGGCGTGAAAAGGGTGGGCGGAATATGCCGCCCTGGGTCTGCGTGAAGTAGCGCTCGTGCTGTTGCGTCCATGACCAGCCCGCCCGAGCCCAGGGAATCCAAGCCCGTCCGATCGGATGCGCAGCAGGTGCTGGGTGCAGTGCGGTCCTACGGATTCAAGGAGCCCGCCGCTTTCGCGGGACTCGCCTACTTCTGGCTCTCGGCTGTCGGGTTCGCTTGTCTCTTCGGCAAGGGGATGGTGTTCGGCATCAACATCATCGACCTTTGCTCCCCCAGTGACTTCCTCGTTGCCGGAGTTCGCGACCCAGCGGTTTTCGTGCTCGCTAGTGTGACAGGCTGGGGCCTCTACAGGATGTGGGGCAAGGCGTTGAAGGACGCCCGCTATCCACGCAGCCTGTTTCTCACGGCGCTTGCCCTCCTGGTCCTCGGCGCATCGCTGTCCGGCTTGTACCGTTACCTCGTGGTATTTGGCCCTTGTAGGGACTGGCCGGGTGCACCGCGGGCGCTCAAGGTCACGACGGACAGCGGTGAACCAACCGACCACGTCCGCCTGGCTGTTACGACCTCCGAATTTCTGGTGTTCGGCACGCCCAAGGGCAAGACCATCGTTCTGCCGAAAGGCAGCATCAAGCGGATCGATGTCTACGATCGGTCCGTCGCCCCTGAATGATGTGCCCTGGGATCTCTGTCCGTTCCAAAGCCATGAGCAGAGCGAAAAAGTTCGCTCTGCCCACAGCGTGTCGACGCGGCCGGCCGGGCGTGGCACGATCCGGTCGATTGTCCTCTTCACTTCACACCCTCGCGTGGGGTTCGGGCGTCCTCTCCGTCGGCCTTCTATTCGCGGCGTGCAGCGACTCGGGTGATCCGCCGCCCGCTACCGGCGGCACGGGCGCGACGGGCAGCGGCGGCACGGGTGGCGCGGGCGGTACGACCGGCGGCGCCGGCGGCGCGACGGGAGGCGCGGGCGGCAGCGCGGGCTCGGTTGCCGGCACGGGCGGTGGCGCGGGGACGGGTGGCGCGGCGACGGGCGGCGGAGCGGGCACGACCGGCGGGGCGGGGACGGGCGGAGGCTCGGGTGCCGGCACGGGCGGCACCGTCGCGGGCGCGAGTGGCACGGGCGGCGCTGGCGCGGCCGGGGCACCGGCGGGCGGCAGCGCGGGTGACGCGATGGGCGGTGCTGGGGCGGGCGGGTCGGCAGGTTCAGCGGGCTCGGGCGGCACGGCTGGCTCGGGCGGTGGCGTTTGGGCTTGTCCGTCCGGCGTCACCGGCACGCCGACGCTCACCGGCGCGCCGACGCGCGTCGCGGGTGTCCCGCCGCCGGACTCGTTCAACATGAACAACGGGAACTTCGGCAACATCGAAGGCCCGGTCTGGATCGACGACGCGCTCTACGTCTCCGAGATGAGCTACATGTCGTACGACTCGCAGAATTCGAACGTGAAGATGTCGAGGCTGCTCAAGATCACTTCGGGCGGCACGGTCTCGATCGAGATTGCGGATTCGGGCAGCAACGGCCACGCCGTGGATCCGGACGGCAACATCCTCGCCGCCGTCCACAAGGACGGCAGCATCACGCGCTACACGCTGCCCGGCGGCACACCGGCGACGCCCGTGGTGTCGATGTTCATGAACGCGCGCTTCGACTCGCCGAACGATCTCACGCTGCACACGAACGGCACGATCTACTTCACCGACCCGAATTTTCAGGCACCGAACACGCTCCCGCAGTCCGCGACGCGCGTGTACCGCGTCGCCCCCGGCAGCAACATGGCCGAGCCGATCCCGAACGCGCAAAGCCCCGATCAGTTCGGCAACCCGAACGGCATCACGCTGTCGTTGAACCAGGATTTCCTTTACGTCGCCGCCTCGACCGGCCGCCGCTACCCGGTGATGGGCGACGGCACGCTCGGCGCCGGGGAGAACTTCGACGCCGCATCGGGCGGCGACGGCATGGTGATCGACTGCGCGGGCAATCTCTACGTCGCGCGCCAGGGCAACGTCGCCGTGTACGAGCCCGACGGCACCAGCATCGGCAACATCCCCGTCTCCGACGTGCAGAGCGTGACCAACGTCGCCTTCGGCGGAGCCGATCACCAGACGCTCTACATCACCGGCCTCGGCAACAACAAAGGGCTGTTCCAGAAGACGATGAACATTCCGGGGCGGCCGTACTGAGCGGGCCGTAAACCCGGAAACCGGAATCGATCCTGAGGTTTCTCGCTCGGATTGGCATCCTTGGCGTCGGAATGCTGATAATGCGGTCTGGGTGGCCCCACGAACGGGAATTCCACTAGGAGCTGAACATGACTGCTGCTCGAACGACCGTCGGTTTGGCGTTGATGGGGGTGCTGATGAACGCGTTCGTCGCCTGCGGAAGCAGCGACGAAACGGCGCCAAGCACCGGAGGGAGCAACACTGCCGGTGAGAGCGGTGGCGGCGGGGACGGGGGTAGCTCAGCCAGCGCCGGTCGTGGCGGCGGCGGGGGGAGCGCCGGCACCATCCAGACCGGGGGAACCGGCGGAGCTGGTGGGTCCGGCGGCGAGGGTGGCCCCAGCGGGGACGCCGGAGACTCGCCGGGCGGCAGCGGGAACACGTGCTCGGCGGTCGGCACGTCGTGCGGTGCGAGCGCCGAATGCTGCACCGGCTTTTGCGATCCGGTAGCGGGGGCGTGCGCCAGGGCGCCGGGGAGCTGCCTCGGAGCGGGGGAGACCTGCCTCGTGGGTACCGACTGCTGCTCGGTATCGTGCCGCGGCGGAACGTGCTCGAGCGACCAGTGCATCGGTGACGGTGAGGCCTGCAGCACCGATGCGGAGTGTTGTGGCGGACTGTGCACCGGCGATATTTGCGCCCCGCTGAGCGACAGCTGCAGCACCCTGGGCAACGCTTGCTCGGCTCACGCCGACTGCTGCTCGAGCTTCTGCCTCGGCGATGTTTGCTCCCGGCCCTCGTACTGCACTCAGGCGGGCGACATCTGCGCCACGGACGCGGAATGCTGCGCCGGACTCTGTGCCAAGGAGGCGGGCAGCTCGTTCGGCCTCTGCACGCTCGCGCCCGCCAGTGGCGCCGGCGGCTGTCTGAGCGCCGGTGAAGTCTGCTCGGACGGCGCCATCTACGACGGCGGCGACCTGCCGACCTGTGGTGGCGAATGCTGCAGCCGTGCGTGCTTCCCGTACGGTCCGACCGGCGTGCTCATCTGCCAGCCGCCGAGCGGCTGTCATCCGACCGGAGAGATCTGTCGTGAAGACGTGGATTGCTGTGGCTCGGCGACCAGGCCGGACGGTGATTCCGCGGGCATCGTGTGCAGCAAGGACGGCGACAACGAGGTCGGCCGCTGCGACGCGGGCAACGCTTGCACGCCGGCCGGGGGGATCTGCCGGCTGCAGGAGCTCTCGTGCAGTGCCAACGCGAACTGCTGCTCGGGCAACGTGCTTCAGTTCAACACCTGCAAGCAGGACAACCTCGGCATTCCGCGCTGCCTGGCAGCGGAAGTCGACTGCACCGACCCTGCCAACTACCAAGGCCAAGCGTGCGCGACGAGCGCCGACTGCTGCAATCTGCCCTGCGTTCCGAATCCGGCCGGGGACCCGCCCTTCGTGTGCGGCGAGACCTGTGTGCCCGCCGACGGCGCCTGCACGACCAGCGCCGACTGCTGCGCCGGCTTGCCGTGCAACGTGCTGCCCGGCTCGAGCTCGGGCGTGTGCGGCGACATTCCAGGTGGCGGCACCGGCGGTACCGGCGGCACGGGCGGTGATGCGGGCGCACCCGGCACCGGTGGCACCGGTGGAACGGGCGGCGCTGGCGGCACCGGCGGAACAGGCGGCGCCGGCGGAACGGGCGGCACCAGCTCGTGCTCGCTCTACGGTCAAGGCTGCGACGCGGACGGCGATTGTTGCAACGGCGTGCCGTGCACCAACGGGTTCTGCGTGATCGAGGTCACCTAGGAGCTAGAGCGCCGAGGGGCAGCCGACGCGCTCGGAGGAGATGACCACGTCGTCGATCCACGCCGTGCGTCCGTCGTCCTGCTGGTAAAACTCCCAGCCGAGCTCGAGGCTCGCGAATTCGGGTGCGCTCCAAGGGAAATCGGCCGGCGCGTTCACGCAGCCCTCGCCCGAGCCGAAGACGGTCAGGGAATCGATGGCGGTGCCGTCGAGCCAGAGGCGCATGGTGTTGTTCAGGCCGTCGAACCACCACTCGACGCAGGTGAACGACCCCGTCGGCAGGACGACACTGTCGGCGTGCTGCCAGCAGTCGCTGCCGGGGGTGCTCATGTTGGAATACCAGTCGGGAGTTTCGTAGTTGGCCATCATCTGGCTGCCGACGACGTCGCTGCCATCCATCACCGGGTGCTGGCCGCCGTAGCGATAGAGCGCGTGGTGCGTGGCGTTCGGCACGACGCCGCCGCTCTGAATGATGGTCCAGTGAACCGCCGTGGTCGGGGCGGACTCGAGGTGGAACATCATCCGGCCGTAGTACGCGTTGCCGGGAACCGGAAACACCGAGCTGTCCGTCAGGCGCAGGTACGCGGAGCCCGACCCGCTCGCGTTCGTCGAGACCTTGACCGAGTTTTCCCCCGACACTTTCTCCGCCGAATCGACGGTGACCGTGCCGCCATCGGGGAGCGCGATCCACATGCCGTCCGGCGGCGAGCCGACCGTGTAGCTCTCGAAGTCGTCGCAGAAGATGGCGGTGTCACAGGGATCGGCGCTGGAGGTGCCCGCCGTTCCGCCGGTGCCGGCCGTCGCTCCGCCGCTGCCTGCGCCCGCCTCGCTCCCCGCCGTGCCGCCATCCCCGCCCGTTCCTGCGTTGCCGCCCAAACCTCCGCTGCCTGACTTTCCAGCAGAGCTGCCACCCGACGCTCCTGCGCCGCCGCTGCCGCCCGTGCTGGCGCCCGCCTTGCCCCCCGTCGAGCCGCCCGTTCCTGCGCCCGAGCTTCCACCCGCGCTCACGCCGCCCGTGCCGGCTCCGCCGCGGCCTCCTGCTCCGCTCGCTCCGGCTGGCGGGTCTTGTGGGGTTTCGTCCAGCGCGCAGCCGACCATGGGAACGAAAGCGAGAAGGAGCGAGAGAAGCGAAGGACGCATAGCGGTTCAGTATACGTGGTCCGAGGACGAGTCCGAGGACTAGGGAGCGGCGCTTGCGCGCCTGCAACCCGTGACAGCGTGCAAGGTGCGACAACGTGCGCCCACGTGGGGGAGCGTAGGCGCTCGTGAAGTCTTCGTAGAAGACCTTCAGAGAACTTGAGTTGTGCCGCGGGTCCAGTCACGATGACAAGTTGTCGTGAACCGATATTTCGCGAAACGCCCGGCGTCCGTTCTGTCGTTGCTTTTCTCGGGGTTGCTGATCGCCGCTTGCGGTGATCGCCCCCAGGCGGTCGCGACACCTCCGACCGCCACCGGTGCCAGCGCCGGCACGGCCGGCAGTGGTTCGGGTGGACGCGGTGGGAACGGCGGGACGGGAGGCAGCATCGGGGTCGGCGCGATGGGCGGCGAGGACGACGGTGACGGTGGAGAGCCGCCGGTGATCGAAGCGGTGTGCGGTAACGACGCGCTCGAACCCGGTGAGCTCTGCGACGACGGCAACACCGACGACGATGACGGCTGCAGTGGCGATTGCGCCGAATCGGATCCGGATTTTCTCTGCATCGAGGGCGAGGGCTGCGTTCGCGTCGTGACGTGCGGCAACGGCGTCATCGAGGGCGACGAGGTCTGCGACGACGGCAACACCACCGGCGGCGACGGCTGTCGAGCGGCCTGTGACGAGGTCGAGGACGGCTATTCCTGCATCAAGCCCGGGGAAGACTGCATCGTGGTCGCGGTCTGCGGCAACGGCGAGCGCGAGCGCGGCGAGCAGTGCGACGACGGGAACACCACCGACGACGACGGCTGCAGCGCGGCCTGCGAGCTCGCGGACGGCTATTTTTGCCCTCCGGGCGAGGATTGCGTGCTGCTCGACTGCGGCGACGGCACCCGAACGCCGGACGAAGCGTGCGACGACGGCAACGACCAGACCGGCGACGGTTGCGCCGACGACTGCACGGTCGAGGACGGCTGGTTGTGCTCGACGAGCGGGTGCAAGGCGACCTGCGGCGACGGCCGGGTGCACGGTGTCGAGACGTGCGACGACGCCAACGTCGCGAGCGGTGACGGTTGTTCGGCGGCGTGCAGGATCGAGCCGTTCTTCGATTGCGACGACGCCGAGCCGAGCGTCTGCGCGTCGATCATCGTCTGTGGCGACGGCGTGCTGCACCCTGGTGAGGTGTGTGACCCCGGCATCGCCGGCCAGGATGCCTGCTACAGCCCGATGGAGAACGTGGCGCTCGCCTGCAAGGGGTTCGACAGCGGCGTCGTCGATCCCGCCGTCTGCAACAACGGCATCGTCGAATTCATGGAGGAGTGCGACGGCGCCGTCACCGGCTGCACCAACTGCACGGTGGACGACGGCTACGTGTGCCCGGCGGCCGGGGTCTGCTTCCGGCTTCCGGAATGCGGAGACGGGCTGCTTCAGGCGGGCGAGGAGTGCGACCTCGGCCTCGTGAGCGGGCCGGGCTGCGCGAGCTGCCAGATCCAGCCGAATTCCTTCTGTTCCGGCGAGCCGTCGGTGTGCGTGCAGTCGATCTGCGGTGACGACTTCCGCGCTCCGGACGAGGAATGCGACGACGGGCCCGGCACGCAGATGAACCCCGGCACCGCGGTGGGTGGCGACGGGTGCTCGGCGACGTGCACGATCGAGACCGGCTGGGCCTGCCCGCCGGGCATCGACTGCCTGACCGTGTGCGGAGACGGCATCCTGACCGGCAACGAGGAGTGCGAGACCGCCCACGCCGCCGCCTGCGAAAACTGCAAGCTCAGGCCCGGGTTCGACTGCGGCAACGGGCTGATGAACCCCTGCACGGCGACGGCTTGCGGCAACGGATCCTCGAGCGATCCGATCGGCGCGGCCGAGCCGGGCGAGGGCTGCGATGACGGCAACCTGGTTGCCGGCGACGGCTGCGGTCCGACCTGTCAGCGCGAACCGGTCGTGACCGTCGGCCCGAACCCGACCGTGGCCACGACCTGTGGCGACGGGCTGAAGACGGCCAACGAGGGCTGCGACGACGGCAACAACACGGCCGGTGACGGTTGTTCGGCCGGTTGCGTGCGGGAGACGGGGTGGCTCTGTGACGACCTCGTCACCTACCCCGGGCAGGTGGAGTTCAAGGTCACCTACCGCGATTTCCGGCACCGGAACGAGGCCGGCGGTCACCCGCACATGCGGCAACAGGGCACGAGCCCGCCCGCCCAGGGCAACGACATGGGCATCACCGGCATCCTGTGCACGGCGGCGGAACCCAACGCGTGCGCCCGCCTCGATGCGGGCGGCAAGCCCACCTACGTCGGCGGCGGGAGCGGCGTCCACAACACCATCGATCCAACGGGTGATGGGCTCAACGCGGCGTATCACCAGTCCGCCTTCCAGCTCTGGTATCGCAACACCAACACCACGGTCAACGATCCCACCTCCGAGACCGACGGCAACGCGATGACGAACGTGCTGGTCGAGATCGCCGCCAATCCGACACCGATGCCCGCGCTCGGCATGGACACGCTGGTCCTCGGCCGCGTCGGCACGACCAGCGCGTACCGCTTTTCCAGCAACAACAACACCTTCTACCCGCTCGGCTCGGCAGCCAACCCGGCGGTCACGCCGCGCGGCTTCGGCTACACGCCGAATGCGACCCCGCAGCGCAACTGGAACTTCACCAGCGAGCTCCGGTACTTCTTCCAGTACCAGGGCGGCGAGACGCTCACCTTCTTCGGCGACGACGACGTGTGGGTGTTCATCAACGGGCGGCTCGCGGTCGATATCGGCGGCATTCACGGCACGC
>Ga0315910_10003035_pt1 | contig 14455 bp, 12 predicted proteins | sample EdamamesoilMG_FD_204470 | JGI IMG/M metagenome (GOLD analysis project Ga0315910, IMG submission 204470) | Garden soil microbial communities collected in Santa Monica, California, United States - Edamame soil | ecosystem: Environmental > Terrestrial > Soil > Garden | place: USA: California...
AAACCATGCAGAGCGGAGTACTCAGCATGGAAGGATTCAAAATAGATACGGAAACGCTAAGTTGCTTTGAAGATTTTCTAGAGCGATCGCACAAATTCATGCCGCACAGACCCGTGGCGCAGTTGCGCTATAGCCTCATGCACAGCCTCAAACAACTCCCGGATGGACGATGGACGTGGAAGCAAGATCATCGTTCCGGCGCGGTTCGCGGACACAAGCCCATCGCTGAACTATGGAACGTCTTACCAAAGATAACCGTGCCGACTCTGCTGATGCGCGGCGCGCAAAGTAACGTGCTTTCCGATCAAGCGGCTCGGCGCGCAGTCGATTCATTGCCAAATGGTCAACTTGTAACCATCGATCCAGCCACTCACAACGTACACAGTGACAACCCCAACGCTTTCGCTCGTGAATTGGATCGCTTCCTCGCGGCGGTGTTGTAAAGTGCGCGTTCTTTAACGCCGCGATCAAGCTCCCCCTCGAATGTCGTCATCGTCCGCGCAAATAAAATCGGACGCCCGAACCATTTTGCGTTTGGGATGGCCTCTGATTGCCAACAATTTGGCCAATGCCGGCATGACATTCGCCGACACCGTAATGGCAGGGCAACTCGGAGCGCGTGAATTGGCGGGACTTGCCGTCGGCGTGAGTTACTACAACTTATGTTTCTTTTTTGGCGTCGGCGTACTGATGGCTCTTTCACCAAGCGTCGCGCATGCGTTCGGCGCTAACGACGACGCGGGCGTAGCTCGGTATTTTCGTCAATCGTGGTGGATTGTGTTGGGTCTGTCGGTCTGCATGATCGCAGCAATGTGGCAATCGGAGCTCGTGTTCGCAGCGTTCGAAATAGATGCCGATGTACTGCCTATTGCAGTTGCGTATGCAGAAACGCTGAGTTTCGGCCTTCCGGCTTTTTTCGGCTTCTTCGCTTTACGCTTCACGATCGAGGGGCTTGGAATCACACGGCCGACCATGTACGTGTCATTCCTGGGGCTCGCGATCAACGTGCTGGGAAATTGGCTGCTGATCTATGGACACTGGGGCATGCCGAAACTCGGCGTCATTGGCTGCGCCGTAGCCACGGTGGCCTCGGAGTGGATCACGCTATTCGCGATGATTGCATACGCAGCGCGAAACCCCGCGCTGCGTGCTTACGCATTCTTTCAGCATTTCGAACTGCCCAATATCGACGTGCTTCGGCAGTTACTGCGGATCGGTGTGCCGATCGCATTCAGCCTTTTGTCCGAGGGTGGATTGTTCGTGGTTGCCGCGCTGTTGCTCGGCTCAATGGGCGCCACTACTACCAGCGCTCATCAGATTGCGCTTAACTATGCGTCGCTGATGTTCATGATCCCGTTGGCTTTGCACTCCGCTACGACTATTCACGTCGGGCACGCGCTTGGGCGCCATGATCGTGCGGCCGCACGCATCGCCGGCTGGACAGGCATCGCCCTATGCGGAATTATCATGTCCATCTCTGCAATCTTGCTTGTGCTGCTAAACACACGCATTGCATCCATGTACACGAATGATGGCGCCGTGCGCGATCTTGCGGCAACGCTGCTGTTAATGGCGGCAATCTTTCAAGTGAGCGACGGCTTACAAGTGGGCGCGGGCGGCGCACTGCGCGGCTTCAAAGACACTACCGTGCCGATGGCGATCACGCTGTTCGCGTACTGGCTAGTAGGTTTTCCGGTCGCGTACATCTTGGGTGTGCGTCAAGCGATGGGACCGGTATATGTATGGCTAGGGTTGATCTTGGGGCTGAGTGTCGCGGCTTTACTGCTGAACCTACGCTACCGCATTGTCGCCAACCGCGCAGCCATGGTCACGTCAGTCGGTTGAGGCCATTGTAAGCAGCAACGCGATACGCCTCGGCCATCGTCGGATAGTTGAACGTGCTGTGAGTAAAATAGCGAACGTTATTGAGTTCGGGGCAGGCCATCACTGTTTGCCCGATATGCACGATTTCCGATGCGCCCTCACCGAAACAATGCACGCCCAGCACTGCCAGCGTTTCCGCATGGAAGAGAATTTTAAGCATACCGACATTGGCTTCGGTCATCTGCGCTCGCGCTAGACTCTTAAATGCCGTGTGCCCCACTTCATACGGCACGCGAGCATCCTGCAACTCGCGTTCGGTTTTGCCCACGGACGAAATTTCCGGCAAGGTGTAGATACCGCTGGGAACCATTTCCAAACCGTGCGTAGCGATGGATGGATTCAAAATGTGTTGCACGGCATGGCTACCTTGCACATACGCAGCACTAGCCAGAGCCGGCGGTCCGATCACATCGCCCACGGCATAAATATGCGGTAACGCAGTCTGATAGTGACCATTCACATTCAGCTGACCGCGCGAATTAATCGGCAATCCCAATCCTTCCAAATTCATGTCGGCTGTGTTGCCAGTACGGCCGTTGGCCCATAACAGTAAATCGGATTTAATTTTGCGCCCGGAATCCAAGTGCAGCACTACGTCTTTCTCGCGCGCTTCTAGTTTGGCGAATTGCTCGTTGTGGCGAATGACACAACCTTGCTCACGCAAGTGATACGACAACGCCTCGGCAATCTCTTCGTCGAGAAAGGAGAGCAATCGTTCGTGCGTGTTAACCAAAGTGACCTTGGCGCCCAAATTGATAAAGATAGATGCGTACTCGCAACCGATTACACCTGCGCCGTAAATGGTGACCGAAAATGGATGTTGCGAATACCGCAAAATGCTGTCGCTATCGCAAACGCGTGGGTGAGTAAAATCCAGCTCGGGAGGATGATAGGGACGCGACCCGGTCGCGATAACGAAGTAGTCAGCCGTGATCGTCTTGCTCGGGCCAACAGCCGGCTGAACCTGCAGCGTGTGCGCATCGACAAAACTGGCTTGCCCTGCGAACACCGGCACGCGGTTGCGCTCGTAGAATCGCCGACGGCTCGCTACTTGCGATTCGATTACCTTATTGGCGCTGGCGAATAAGTCGGGGTAACGAACATTTAGGTGCGGCCGCAACTCCGTCAGCAAAGGATTACGTCGAACGTCGTTAAGCGCCTTCACGGCTTGACGCAGCGCTTTGCTAGGAATGGTACCCCAATGAGTACAACCGCCGCCGACTTCCATATGACGCTCGACCACTGCCACACGCTTATGATTTTTTGCGGCCGTCATCGCCGCGTTTTCGCCTGCGGGTCCGCTGCCGATTACAACGATGTCGAAATGTTCCATCTATTTATCTTACTACGCGAGGCACGGATTGATGCGTCCGGTGTCCTATTGAATTGCCAACCAGTCCCTGTTGGTGCACCGTATTCGAGCTAATGTACGGGCAGAGCGGCGCAGGAGTGTGCATGCGATTTTCGTCGGCCAATAATAACTATCAATTCGCGCGGGCGGGGATTGTCTTATTGCTGTGCTGTCTTTCCTACGTCGGCGCATTCGCACAAAACCCAGCGGAGACCGCGCCCACAGCAGCCGAATCAACCGACTCAAATGTGCAGGAGCAACCCGCCCCGCCGGAACCCGAACCGCCCAACGTGTGCTTTCCTAACGGTGACCCGCGCAGCGAAGACGAAAAATGGCTAGACAAACTGCAAGAACGCCTCTATCGCATGACTTGCACGCCGTCATCTTGGTTCGATGGTCTGTTCGGCAACGACAGGTTTGAAGACGAGTATCAAAATACGCACGGTCACGTAACGCTCGGAGGACTTTGGGATCAGCGCACCGGCTTCCACCGAGTGACGCGCGCCAAGGTCCGTGTCTATTTTCCGAATCTGAGCGATCGATTTAATGCCTTTGTTGGCCGCATCGACGAAGACCAATTTTTTCAACAAAGCAATGACAGCAGCACCGACAGTGGCAGCGGCGGCGGTGAATCACCACCCACCACCGTGGATACACCCGAAGCGTTCGGCCGCAACATAGACGATTCGACGTTACTAGGCCTCGGCTATAACGAGCCCCTCAAGAAACACGGCTCGTTCGACGGCGATGTCGGCGTTCGCGTGCGTTTTCCATTGGACCCGTATGTGAGAGGCAGCTATCGCTACGCAGTGCCTGTTGGTGAGCGCAACCTGCTGCGCTTGCGCGAAACTATCTTCTGGCAGGAAACCCAGCGCTTCGGCACGACAACGCGTGTTGATTGGGACCGCGTATTGACGGACAACTTTTTTACGCGCTGGACCGGCAGCGGCACGTTTTCGCAGGAAACCGTCGGCATGCAATGGTATTCGACGCTAACGCTGTATCAGGTGCTGCGACACAAGCGCGCACTGGCGTACGAGTTGAAGTCGTACGGTGCCACCGACGGCGAGGTGGCACTGAACAACTACGGCGTAACATTTATTTACCGCCGCAGTGCATGGCGGGATTGGCTATGGATCGAGTTGCGGACAGGCATCGACTGGCCGCGCGACTCACTCGTCGAGAAAAGAACATCTAACCTCAACGCCGGCTTAACGTTTGAGCTCAGATATTTTAAGCCTAAGTGAAGCGTTGGTTAAATCCGTAGGCTATCAGCGTTCCCGGGTAACGCAGGTCGTAAGACGAGACCTAGAGAAACTGCTCATCTCGTCGCTCGCGTATCCCTGGGGAAAAGCACAGTGAAGCGTTGAACCAACCCGAAGGCTACCGCCATGCCGAGCAATGCAGGTCGCAAGACGAGGGTTTGAGAACCTGCTTATTTCGTCGCTCACGTATCCCTGTGGAAAAGCACAGTGAAGCGTTGGTTAAATCTGTAGGCTATCAGCGTTCACGGGTACGCAGGTCGTAAGACGAGGGTTTGAGAAACTGCTCATTTCGTCGCTCGCGCACCCCTGTGGAAAAGCACAGTGAAGCGTTGAGCTAATCCGAAGGCTACCGCCATCCCGAACAGCGCAGGTCGTAAGACGAGACCTAGAGAAACTGCTCATCTCGTCGCTCGCGTATCCCTGTGGAAAAGCACAGTGAAGCGTTGATTTTATCCGCAGGCTATCAACGCTCCCGGATCATGCAGGCCGTAAGACGAGAATCATAGAAGCCGCACGGCCTATCTCCGAACGATCTTAAGATGCATCACTCATCGCAGTGGTTCACAATGGCAAGCCCTCCGATTGGCATTGCACATGACCGAGCCTACTGCCTCGAACACACCCTCGCAAACGTCCGCATTCAAGTCCGGTACGATTGCCGCCGCGTTGGCCTACTTTTGTTGGGGACTGTGGCCTATCTTTTGGAAGCAGCTCGACGGCATCGATGCATTTGAGCTGATTGCCGATCGCATCGTGTGGAGCGAGATCACCATCGTCGCCATATTGCTTGCGATGCGCCAATTCCGTTTCTGGCGCGGCGCAGACCGACGCGTAGTTTTGCTGCTTGGCGCAAGCGCATGTCTGATCGCAATAAACTGGTGGGTGTATGTGTGGGCGGTCGGCAACGGCAAGATCGTCGAAAGCAGTTTGGGATACTTCATCAATCCCTTGGTCAGCGTGTTATTCGGCGTCACCTTTCTGCGCGAACGTTTAAATGCCGTGCAATGGACCGCCGTTGCGATTGCCGCCGCCGGCGTTGCCTACCTCACTGTGCAAACGGGCGCACTGCCGTGGATAGCCATCGTACTGGCCTTGACCTTCGGCGGGTACGGGCTCATTCGCAAAGTCGCGGTCATCGATTCGCTGCGCGGGCTGGCGCTGGAGGGTGCCTGGTTATTTCTTCCCGCATTGCTCTATTTAATTGTGCTGTACGGTCATGGCCAGAATCATTTTGGCGCCGTAAGTACTCGCGTCGATATCTTTATCTTGCTCACGGGCCCGATAAGCGCCGTACCGTTATTGCTTTTCGCCTATGGCGCTCGACGCATTCCCCTATCGCTGATTGGCATACTGCAGTACATCGGTCCGACGCTTCAGTTCCTCACTGGCGTCCTAATCTACCGCGAACCGTTTTCGCGCGTGCAATTGATCGGCTTCGGCCTAACGTGGGCGGCACTGGCGATCTACGCCACGGATAGTGTTCTTCGACATTTAAAGCAACGCGCCTAAGCCGCCAAACATGGCGCCATTAGGACTTTGTCTTAACGATTAGTCCGGGCACCGCCGGACTTGTGCTGTTCTTCACGCTTCTTTCTTGGCAATGCGGCGAGACATTCATTAGCATGGCAACTATTAGCCGGCTAATAGTTATACCGTGACGCCTAAGTACGCTACCGAAACCGAACAGGAAACGTTGCTGCGCGTGGTCTGGGATATTCCAAGACTGTGGCGTACGGCAATGGATCGTCGTTTGAAACCGCTTGGGCTGTCCGAAGCCAAGTGGCGCACCGTGCTGCATCTATCGCGCGGCCCCGCCAACATGAGTCAACGCGAACTGGCTAACCGGCTAGGAGTTGAAGCGCCGACGCTCGCTCGCTTACTGGACAGATTGGCGGCCGACGGTTGGATTGAACGGCGTGCCGACGCAACCGATCGCCGCGTTAAATCCATTCACTTAATGCCGAAGGCGTCCGGCGTCATCCGCCAGATCGATCGCACGATGCGCGAGATGCGCGCCGAAGTGCTGCAAGGTATGCAGACCAAGGAAATTCGCGCCGGCTTGAAAGTCTTGAGTTTGATTCGCGAACGAACCGAACAAATGTCGTTGGCCGCCAAAGCCGCGCCGGCGCGTACGCCGCACAAGCGCAGGTAACGATATGGCAGATAAGATAAAGCATCCTTTCGTCGTATTGCTTTTCGCATGCGCGCTCACCGGTGGCTTGTATTGGTACTGGCATCATGGTCAGCAATACGAATCCACCGAGAATGCCTATGTGAATGCGCACGTGGTGCACATTGCAGCGCAAGTCAGCGGGCAAGTAACTGCATTGCATGTCGACGAAAATCAATCCGTAAAGAAGGACGCGCCGCTGCTGAACATCGACCCAGAGCCCTTCAGGATCGCGGTCGAGCGCGCAGCTGCGCAATTGCAGCAAGCTCGGTATCAAGTGCAACGCACGTCGGCGTCATTTCGCGACGCTGAAGCGCTGGTACGCCAACGTGAGGCGGAGTTAAAGAATGCGATCGTAAACAATACGCGTACGCAGGATTTGCTGACAAGCAAGCTAGTTGCCAAAGAGCGAGCAGATCTGACGGAGACACAGTTGAAGATTGCCGAGGCCGCGCTCGACTCGGCGCGCGCGCGACTGCAGGCGGAACGAGCTAATCTCGGTACCAGCGGCGAAGGCAACGAATCCATCCGTCAAGCGACCGCTGCGCTGGAACAGGCGCAATGGGATTTGAAGAACTGCGATGTCCATGCGCCGGTCACCGGCGACGTCATCAACCTCACCGTGCGTGCCGGCGACGTAGTCGCAAAGAATCAAACATTATTCGCGGTGATCGATACGTCGGGATATTGGATCGACGCCAATTTCAAGGAAACGCAGCTGGAGAGCATCAAGCCCGGCTTGGAAGCCGAGATTCGCATCGATATGTACCCGGGTAAGGTGTTTCACGGCAGGGTAGACAGCATTAGCGGCGGCAGCGGCACCGCATTCGCTTTGCTGCCTACGCAGAACGCCACGGGCAATTGGGTGAAAATTGCGCAGCGCGTGCCGGTCAGAATTCGCGTGCTCGATGCCGACGCCGATTTCCCGTTGCGCATCGGCACGAGCGGAGCGGTAAAAGTAAAAATACCGGGCTGATGAACCTTCGCGTAGCGACATGAGCGACCGACCGCCAAACCGACCCATGATCATCTTCGCCGTGATCTCGGTGACGATGATGCAAATGCTGGACACGACAATTGTAAACGTCGCGCTGCCGCAGATGCAGGGACAACTCGGCGCGACCTCGTCGGAAATCAGTTGGGTGCTGACCAGCTACATTGTTGCATCTACGATTTTCATGCCGCTCACCGGTTACTTTACGGATCGTCTAGGTCAACGACGCTTCCTGTTGTATGCAACCGGCGGCTTCGTACTCACTTCGATGCTGTGCGGCGTTGCATTTAGTTTGTCGCAGTTGGTTGTGTTTCGCATCGCGCAGGGTGTCACCGGTGCCGCGCTTGCGCCGCTATCGCAAACCATCATGACGGGTTTGTATCCACCGGAACAACGTGGGCGCGCAATGGCGATTTGGGGACTGGGCGTAACGTTGGGTCCCGTGCTTGGACCGACGCTCGGCGGTTGGCTCACCGAAGCGTTGTCGTGGCGCTGGACATTCTTCATCAATCTGCCCGTAGGCGTTTTGTCGATTGCTCTTGCATTGCGTTACATGCCTGACAGTCCAAAGCGAACACGCTCCATGGACTGGACTGGATTCGGCCTTATCGGTCTTTCGGTGGGCGCGCTGCAGTTCGTCCTCGACCGTGGCCATAAGGTGGATTGGTTCGAAGCGCACGAAATTGTTATCGCGACCATGTTCTCCGTGATTGCGCTGGTGTTATTCCTGCAGCACTTGCGCAGTGAAAAACGGCATCCCATTTTCGATCCCCGTATCTTCGCCGATAGAAATTTCACCATGGCGACGTTTGTCATCATGGCCGTCGGCATGTGCTTGTTCGCCTCCATGATTCTGCAGCCTATCTTGATGGAGTCGCTGCTGGGTTATCCCGTAGCGACGGCGGGACTTCTAATGACGCCGCGTGGCTTGGCCGTGGCGTTCGGCATGATCGTCGTGGGCCGATTGGTCGATCGCTTCGACTCGCGCATACTGGTCCTGACCGGCATGGCGTTCACTTTCTCCGCTGCGATCTTCATGTCGCGCTATACCACGGAGATCGACATCTGGGCCCTAGTATGGCCGGGACTTCTGCAAGGCTTCGGCATGGCGCTGATCATGGTGCCGCTGTCGGCATATGCGTACACAACGTTACCGCGCGAACGCATGGCCGAAGCAGCCGGCATGGGCAACTTGCTGCGTAATCTCGGCTCGTCCGTCGGCATCTCGCTCTGCGCTACGCTGTTCGCACGCTACACACAGCAGGGCTGGCAGCAACTGGGCGGCTATACCAATCCGATGAACCCGGCGGTACATGAGTATCTACAGCGCTTGCACCTCACACCCGATAATCCGCTGAGTAGCGCAGTGCTGGCGCAAGAAATAGGCCGGCAAGCCGCGATAGCTGCCATCTCGAAAGTTTTCCTGTCGGTCGCGGTGGCCACGGCGATCTTGATGCCGATCATCTTTCTCCTGCGCGCACCGAAGCGCGGCGAACGCGGCAACTCACCGGTGGTCGTTGAGTAGCCGTGAACCCGGCCGAGCCAATTTCACGCGACTTTTATTCGCGACGCACACTCACTGTCGCGCGCGACCTTATCGGCGTGCATCTAGTACGAACGTATCGCGGTAAACAACTCATCGGCCGCATCGTCGAGACCGAGGCTTATCAAGGCCCGCAGGACTTAGCGGCGCACTCGGCGCGCGGGCAAACCGACCGCAACGCTGTGATGTTCGGTCCAGCGGGTTTCGCGTACGTTTACTTGATCTATGGCATGTGGGAGTGTGTCAACGTCGTCACACGCGAAGCGGGTATTCCGCATGCGGTGCTAATCCGCGCCATCGAGCCTATCGCCAACATTGCTGGCAAGACATGGGGACCCGGACTGCTCTGCAAGGCAATGCACATCGACCGTTCCTTGACGGGCGCTGACCTATGCGCGCCGTCAAAAAAGGGATTGTGGCTGGAAATGCCATCTGATTTTCGGCGCGGCAAAATCGCCCGAGCACCGCGTATTGGGGTGGATTACGCCGGCGACTGGGCGCACAAGCATTGGCGCTTTTTCGATCGGGATTCGCCTTATGTCTCGACGCTTTCGGTCGCGCAGCGGCGGAAAGCGTTAGCTGCTAGGCGCTAGGGAAGCTGGAAGCCAGAGTGAAATGCCAATTGGCCCAAGTTTCCCGAGAGCACGTGGTTTATCATGCGCGCCTCAAATTCCTGAACCTAGCGCCTAGTACCTAGCGCCTTCCCATGCTCCCCGCCCGCGACCTCTTCTCGTACCGCAAATATTGGGCGTCCCGTTTTGGGACCGCGCCCTTCTTGCCCATGTCGCGCGAAGAAATGGATTTGCTTGGTTGGGATAGCTGCGACGTCATCGTCGTTACCGGCGACGCCTATGTCGACCATCCCAGTTTCGGCATGGCGATTATCGGACGCATGCTCGAGGCCCAGGGCTTCCGTGTCGGGATCATTGCGCAACCCGATTGGCGCTCGACCAAAGATTTCGAACGGCTTGGCAAACCGAATCTGTTCTTCGGCATCACCGCCGGCAACATGGATTCGATGGTCAACCGCTACACCTCCGACAAGCGCATTCGTAGCGACGACGCGTACACCCCAGGCGGCGAAGGCGGCAAACGTCCGGATCGCTCGGTCATCGTCTACTCACAACGAGTGCGCGAAGCCTTCAGTGACGTGCCGCTTGTGGTGGGCGGCATCGAAGCTAGCCTACGTCGCATCGCACACTTCGATTATTGGTCGGAGAAAGTTCGACGTTCCGTCCTGCTGGACGCCAAAGCCGACTTACTCGTGTACGGCAACGCCGAACGGCAAATCGTCGAGATTGCACACCGCCTGGCCAAAGGCGAAAAGATTTCCGCAATCACCGACCTGCGCGGCACCGCGTTTGTACGCGGCGACTTCAATCAAGACTGGATGGAAATCGATTCGACCAGTCTCGACACACCGGGCAAATTGAATCCGCCCATTGATCCGTATGCGATGGAGGGTATCTCCGAGAAAACCTCGCCCCCTGTGGGAGAGGTCGCGCGCAGCGCGGGAGAGGGGTCTGCGAAGCCATGCTCAACACCCTCTCCCCAACCCTCTCCCATCAAGGGAGAGGGAGCGAATACTCACGTCGTCAAATTCCACCGCCACGTTCCCACCGCCAAGCGCGAACGCTCCTATATCCGTCTGCCCGCTTACGACGCGGTGAGTAAAGACGCGATTTTGTACGCGCATGCGTCACGCATCCTGCACACCGAATCCAATCCCGGCAATGCACGCCCGCTGGTACAGCGTCACGGCGATCTCGATGTATGGATCAATCCACCGCCGATTCCGTTGACGATGAAGGAAATGGACGGTGTATACGAGTTACCGTATCGACGCATACCGCATCCGACCTACGGCAACGCGGAAATCCCTGCGTACAAGATGATTCGCTTTTCAATCGCGATTCAGCGCGGTTGTTTCGGCGGCTGTACTTTCTGTTCGATCACCGAACACGAAGGCCGGATCATTCAGAATCGTTCCGAGAATTCCATCATCAAGGAAGTGGAAGCAGTACGCGACACCGTGCCCGGCTTTACCGGCGTGATCTCCGATCTCGGCGGACCTACGGCGAATATGTACCGACTCGCCTGTAAGTCGACCCAGATAGAAGCGGCGTGCCGCCGACCGTCCTGCGTGTATCCAGGCATTTGTCCCAACTTGAATACCGATCACACGCCGTTGATCAAACTGTATCAACGCGCTCGCGCATTGCCCGGCATCAAGAAGATTTTGATCGGTTCGGGCGTGCGTTACGACTTGGCCGTCGAATCGCCTGCGTATGTGAAGGAACTCGCACAGCATCATGTCGGCGGCTATTTGAAGATCGCTCCCGAGGCCATCGGTGAAGGCCCGTTGTCTAAGATGATGAAACCCGGCGTCGGCTCGTACTACAAGTTCAAAGAGCTGTTCGATAAGTATTCGAAAGAAGCGAAGAAAGAACAGTATTTGATTCCATACTTCATTGCCGCGCATCCCGGCACCACCGACGACGACATGTTGGAATTGGCGCTGTGGCTCAAGAAGAACGGCTTTCGCGCCGATCAAGTGCAAGCGTTTTTGCCGTCGCCAATGGCAACCGCAACGGCAATGTGGCACTCGCGCAAGAACCCGCTGCACAAAGTCACGCGCAATAGCGAAGAGGTCTATGTCCCCAAGGGCATTAAACAGCGTCGTTTGCATAAGGCGTTTTTGCGCTATCACGATGCGAATAACTGGCCCGCGATACGCGAAGCACTCAAACAAATGGGTCGCGCCGATTTGATCGGCGCAGGCAAACATCAATTGATACCCGCGTGGCAACCACAGGGCACCGGCGAAGGCGGTGAGGGCGCCCGTCGTCCGCATAAATTGCGGAACGGAAAGATAGTGGAAACGGCGCAAAAGACCACACCGGCACGGACGCAACACACGGGCTTGAAAGGCGTGTCTTTACCGAAAGTCAAACACAAACCCAATAAGCGGCCGACACGGTAGCGAAGTAGGTTGGGCTGAGTCTTCGAAGCCGAACCTACAATTACGCGCCGCCCTTGTATCCCAGCTGCCGCCAAGCCTCGAACGCGACTACCGCGATCGCATTCGACAAATTCAAACTTCGATTGCCCGGCATCATCGGCAGACGCAAACGCCGTTCCGGCGGACAGGAGTCGATCAGATCCTGCGGCAAGCCGCGCGTTTCGGGGCCGAAGATAAAGGCGTCGCCCGCCTGATATTGCGGCTGATCGAAACGCGTAACACCCCGCGTCGAGATGGCAAACCACCGCTTTGCGTCGATGCTCTTCAAGCACTGCTCAAGAGAGTCCCACTCATGCACCGCCGCCATCTCGTGGTAATCGAGGCCCGCGCGCCGTACCTTTTTTTCATCAAGCTCGAACCCCAGCGGTCGAATTAGGTGCAGTTGACTGCCGGTGTTGGCGCAAAGCCGAATCGCATTGCCGGTATTGGGCGGAATTTCCGGCTGGTAGAGAATGAGGTTGAACATGCGGGCAATGTTAAAACATTGCCCGCATGCTTTTTAAGTTTTATGGCAGGCCCTGCTGCCGAATCAATTACAAGGTGCGCATGAACGCAACCAAGTCTTTCTTCTCTTGATCGTTGAGCTTGAGTTCCAGCACTAGATTGAAGAACTCCACCGTGTCGTCCAAAGTGAGCAGACGATCATCGTGCAGATACGGCGGCGAATCCTTGATACCGCGCAGCGGGAAGGTCTTGATCGGGCCGTCGGCCGACGCCTTGCGACCATTGATCATCGTCTCCTTAAAGAAGCGTTCCACTCGCAAGTTGTGCATCGAGTTATCGGTGTAGTAAGGCGGCGTGTGGCAAGCACTACATTGTCCCTTGCCGAAAAATACCGTTTGCCCGCGCAACTCCTCTTTGCTGGCCTTACCCGCGTCGAGCTTGCCGAAGACATCAAGTTTGGGTGCGGGCGGGAAATCCAAAATACTTTCGAACTCCGACATAAAATGCACTTGACTGCCGCGCTCCAGAATATTGACTCCCTTGCTCTGCGCTTGCACCGGATCGCCATCGAAGTAGGCAGCGCGTTGCTCGAATTCGGTAAAGTCTTCCACCGTCTTTAACGCTCGCTGTGAGCCGAACAGCCTTTGCACATTCACGCCGCGCAGCGTCGGCGTATCGATGCGGTGTCGATGCTCGTTAGGACGAATGTCGCCGACGGTGTGCGTAGCGGCGTTGGTGTGACCATTGGCGTGACAGTCGAAGCACGCCACACCTTGATGCGCCTTAAGAGCACGACGATCGTCAGTGGCATTGAACTGTGCTTGCGGGAACGGAGTGACCAATAGCCGCAATCCTTCGAGTTGTTTCGGATTCAGTATGTCCTTAAACAACTCATGGAAGTTACCCAACGTCACCAGCTGTCCTTTCGACACATCGCCCAAATCGGGTCGTGTGGTGAGAAAGATGGGCGCTGGGAATTCCGGTAATAGATGCTGCGGCAGATCGAAGTCCAAGTCGAAGCGCGCCAAATCGCGCTCGGTCTGTTTCTTGGTTTCGTCGATTGTCGGTTTTGGAAATACCATGCCGCCCGCCTCGTGATGCGGATGCGGTAACGGATAAAAACCCGCAGGCCAGAGATCTTGCGCTTTGATATCCCCAGGCGACATCGTCGCCAGCTTTCCCCAAGTACTGCCCGCCTTTAACTTGACGCGCACACCGTCTTGCACTGGCTTACCCTTGGTCATCGTCACACCCGATGCGGGACGATCGGCAAGGTCGTAACGTGCGGAAAGCAGATCTTGCTGACGTTTGGCGAATTGCGGTTTGGCCTGTTGCGTGCGTTTGACCAACTCGTTGAACTCTTCTGCTACCGCAACGGTGGGTAGGTTGCAAGCAAGCAATGCTGCACTAGCGATTGAAAGACAATGCACAGCGAATCGGTAGCTCATGTTCATCTCCTTCTTGTGGCCGGTCGTAGGCGATGGGTAACCAAGAACTTGAGTCAGGGTGGGCGACATGGAGCGGCGCGAATGGCCGAAGGTGCAGCCTAGTAACCTGGCCCGCGATGATGAATAAGTGCTTCCATGTATCGCCGTCAGGGTAGACCGCGACGAGATGTAGGACATTGAGACGGTTGAAGCTTTAGCGAGGGGCTTTCTTCCTGTAGCCTACGTCGTCAAACACGGCATTGGTTTTACTACTACTCGAACCTGGACGATCCTGATGAGCGCAAGACCCTCTTCCCGAACTATTCGACTGTCAAATACTTGTGTTCTTGTCCAT
>Ga0315910_10003037_pt1 | contig 14435 bp, 10 predicted proteins | sample EdamamesoilMG_FD_204470 | JGI IMG/M metagenome (GOLD analysis project Ga0315910, IMG submission 204470) | Garden soil microbial communities collected in Santa Monica, California, United States - Edamame soil | ecosystem: Environmental > Terrestrial > Soil > Garden | place: USA: California...
CGTCGGGTTCACTGCGTTTGGGAGAAAACGCCGAGGGCCCGTGGGAGGTGGTGGGTGGGTCGGTTCATTTCGAACAACAGTGCCTGCTCCTGAGCGCGACGCTCCCGCTCATGGCGCACAGCATGCTCCAGCCGCTGGTCGCGTTGGACCAATGGCGCAGGCTGGGCCCTCCCGGCTTCAAGTGGCACTACTATACGGCCAGTTTTGAGGGAAAGCTCCTGGTGTTCTTGTTCATGTGGAGCAGCAAGACGGGACGTATCCTCAAGGAATCAGGGATCGTGACTTGGGGCAGCGGAGAGCACGCCGCGGCCAGTGAGTGGCGTTTCGAACCGTCCCGCTACTACTACCGCCGCAACATCGGGATCCCGGAGCGCGCCACTCTTGAATTCAAGTTCGAGCAAGGTCCGCTCGAGGGGTGGTCGCGTCTGGACGTGGAACATTCACCGTCCACAGATTGGTTCGTGCCGTACCATTTGTCGTTCAACCTGGTGTGCTACGCCCACGAGGCCACGTGCACGGCACGTCTGACCAATGAACGGATCGGTACCATTGAGCTGTTCGTCAACCAGGAGACCATCGACTGCGAACGCGGCGTAGTCATGGAGGACCATGACTGAGCCCCACGTCTTGATCGTGGGCGCGGGAGTAGCTGGCCTGGTCACACACATCGCCCTGAAACGTGCCGGGATCTCGTCTGCGATCTACGAGCGCGCGAGCCAAGCACGTCTCAGTGGTGGGCCCCTGTGGCTTTGGACCAACGCCGTCCGGGCATTGGACGGACTGGGCCTCGGGCAGGGGCTGCGCGATATCGGCACGTACTTGGAGCACAACGAAGTCCGCACTTGGCAGGGCGAGACACTGTACACCATTCCCGTGGGCGACATGAGCCGTCGCCATGGCGCCCCCTCCATCATCGTGCCACGCCAAGATTTGCTCGGGGTGCTGGTCGCGGCGATTGAGCCGGGGAGTCTCCACCTGGATTTCGACGTGGAGCGCTGGGAGTGCGCAAGCCCAGGTCACGTGGAGTTGTTCCAGCGTCAAGGTGGATCGGTCACGGGCACGCTCTTGGTCGGTGCGGACGGGATCCGTTCCATGGTTCGTGCGGCACTCTTGGGTGACGGTCCGCCGCGCAGCGCGGAGCAAATAGCGCGCGTGGGGCTCGCGCGCTTGCAACATGACCTCTTGCCGCCCGGCATTGCCATGGCGACACTGGGCGTTGGAAGACGGTTTTGGGCGGTGGCTTTGCACGGTGGGTTGATCGGTTGGTACGGCATCCTCTCCCGGCAGCTCGACGAAACGCTCGGGCTTGCTGAGGCTTTCGAGGACGCCCACGAGCCCATCTTGGAGATCATTGAGGCCACAGATGCGACGACCATCGCCAAGACCGAACTCTTCGATCGTCCTCCCACGCGCGGCTGGTTCAAAGACAATGTGGTCCTGGTGGGGGATTCCATCCACCCCGCCACTCCCGATCTGGGCCAAGGCGCTTGCCAAGCGATCGAAAGCGCGGTCTGCCTGGCTGACCGCCTCAAGCACGCCGGCTCGGACCATCACGCGCTCAGCCGTGCGCTCTTTGAATACGAGGCTGAACGCGCGGTACGTTCAGCCTTTGTGTCACGCTTGGCAAAGATGACCTCCGTCATCTCGAGCCGGGAAGAACCGTGGTTGGCCCGCCCCCGCGAACTCGCTGTTGCGTGGAGTCTACCCTGGACCACTCACCTGGCCTTTGACTACATCCTCAGTAGTCAAACCGGCGAGCCCTCCTGCTCATGAAAAACCAGGGCAAAAGAGCTGCGCCACGCGCGCCGGGGCGACGACGCCCTGGTCGCGCAAATTGCCCAACTCTGCGGACTCAGCGCTGGCCTGATTCTGCCCGCGGAGGCGCGCCAGCGCGTAGCGTGCCGAACTCGCTTGGAAGGCCCGCCCACTCTTTGCTCCCAGTTGCGCCGCGCTGAGGAGCGCCTGTTCAGCGCCCTTGCTCTGACCCTTGAGGTGCAGCAGGCCGGCTTCCACGAGCGCGCAGCTGCAACGGGCGTAATCGGTCGGTACCTTTTTCATGCGCTTGAGCACTTGGCGCGCGATCAACAGCCCGTTGCTGCGGCGAGCCTCGGAGGCGCGAGCCAGGGCGATGGCGCAGCAGCCGATGATGTAATCCAGAGAGACGGAGGTGATCTCCTGAAACCTGAGGGAACTTCGTCCCATTTGTCGGCGAAGCCGGAGCGCCAGGTCCAGCGCGCGCTCGAAGTCTTCCTCATACGCGTACACCTGGACGAGCCCTTGCTCTGCCGCCAGTGTTTGGGCGTTGAACGCTTTGTGTGGCCAGAGGTCTCTCGCTAAGGCGAGTTCCTTTTTTGCTTCGTCGGTTTGATCGAGGCGCAGCCAACGATAGTACCCGTAAAACCCACGGAGCACGTTGGCTTGGTAGCGATCGCCTCGTTGCTCGGCGGCCGGAATGAGCACGTCGAGCATGTGTGCGTGCTCTTTCCATTCCCCCAGCTCGGCCAAGGCCCGCGCGTGAACACTTTGCGCAAAATGCCGGATCCAGGTCTCTCGCGGTGCCAGGGAGCCAAATTCAGCGATGAGCTGTTTGTAATTGGACACGCAGGGCTCAAATTCTCCATAGAGCATATGGTGGATGCGCACGGCGATTTCATTGCCCACCTGCTCCAGTGCTCCTCCATGGTCCTGAGCGATGGTCCGCGCGAAATTCAGCAGTGCCTCCGCGCGCGGACGGGCAGCTACTCCCGCCACGGCGATGTACATGGAATGTGCCCACAGGGCGCGAATCAAGCGATCCGTGTCCCCGACCTCGAGCGCCTCGAGCATGCACAGGGTGTCGAAGTACACCGCGCGCCCCGCATCGATCAGGCTGAACGACCACGACACCGCGCGAAACGTATCGATCCGCATCAGCGCGACGGGAGACACTGGACCTTTGGGGGCAACACGCAAAGGCTTGGACTGGAGCTTCATGCGCAGCTGCACAGCGCCCAGCCAAGCTTTCCAACTCGAGCTGGGGCGTGGTCCCCCTGCCGCGGTCAGTACATCAGTGAGCAGTTGCGCCCCTTCATCGAAGTGACCGTTGATGAGTAACTGCTCCACTGCCTGACGCTTGAGCTCGACGGCGTTACCGGCCTGGGTTTGCTTGGCGACTCGCAACAGGACAGCGGCTGCACGCTCTCCCTGGGAGGCACAAACGAGGGCATTTGCCCAGGCGAGCAGCAGTTGGTCACTCGGTTCTGGGTCGAGCGCTACGGCGCGCGCATAGAGAGCGTGGGCGCGCTCGAACGCCAATCCACGGACGGCCTTGCGAGCGGCAGCCACCAAGAGCGAGGGCACAGATTCGTTCACACCACCCTCCTGAAAATGGTGCGCGATGGACTCGAAATCCTCATCTTGGGCTTCTTGGAGTGAGCGAGCGAGCGCCAGGTGGAGGTGCGTCGCCCGGTGTTCATCCAACTCTTCAAACACAGCTTGGCGGATGCAATCGTGATAGATTCCCCATTGGTGCGGGGCATCGATCCCAACTGATGGAGTGAGCTGAATCAAATGGAGCCTACACAACTTGTGGAGGCCCGCTTCCACGTGGCTGTCCGGGAACAACGATTGCAACACCGCAGGACCCAGCGGACGTCCCGCAATGCACAAGAGTTCAAGAACTCGACGCAGATTGCGTGGCAAAAAGCGGATGCGCGCCTTGACTACGGATTGCACGGAAATGGCCGCCGTCAGTGGTTTTCCCGAGATCGCCAGATCGGTGAGGTGCTGTGCCATTTGGCAGACCAAAAATGGACTGCCGCTCGCCTCGCTCGCGACGCGGCGTGCGAAGTCTTCCGGGTAGCCCTCTGGTAACAGCGAGGCTGCCAGTTGGTGACAGTCGCTGTCCGACAAGAGCTGGATGTCGAGGTGATGGTACTCGACGAAGGGCCGTTCTTGGGAAAGCTTGCTGACCAGATGCAGCATCGGACCCGGGTCTTCGACAGGCCGACGAACCACCAGGAGAAGTAGTCCAAACGACTTGGACAGTACTTCGCTCAAGATAGCGGCACTGTCACGATCTGCCCACTGCGCGTCGTCGATGATGAGCACCACCGGTCGCTTTTGGGAAATGTTGTAGAGCACGTCGCGGAAGGCACGAAACGCGAGCAATCGGTAGGCAGGTGCGTCGGTCTCCACGTCGACCCCTGTGGCCTGATACTCACCAAAACCGAGGCTAGGAAAGATGTCTACGAGCAAGTCCCAGTCGAGCGGCAAGAGTAAGCCCACCTCATTCATGTTCTGCGTTTCGATATGCGTCCGCAGGTCATCCATGATGCCATCGAAGGCGTTGTAAGAAATGGCCTCACGCTCGTGGCAACGTGCGCGTAGCACCACCGCGGAGGTCTCGCGGATAGCTTGCTCTGTAAAGAGGTCGCACAACGCAGACTTGCCGATCCCCGCATTACCGGTCATCTCGATCACGACGGGCGAGTGTCGGCTCTTTTCGAGACAAGAGCGCAGCAGTGCCTGCTCCTTGGTGCGATTGACGAAGAAGTAGAGGCTGACGGGGGGCGGTGTCGATGGCATCGGAGTGATGCGCACACCGAGTCGCGCCAAAATCTCCGAGGGATCGGGCCGCAAGCTCTGACGGCGAGCAAGCAAGGCCATGGCCAGCGCACACAGATCCGCGGGGCGCGTGTTTGCCCTGGCAGGTAGAGCGACTTCTTCGCGCTGCTTGCGGACGAGGATGCTCGAGGTGGGGCTTGCATCTTCACAGAACGGGCCAAAACCGAAGAGTGCCTGAAAAAGGATCGCGCCCACTGCATACCAATCACTGGCGCGTGTGGACCCAGTGCCCGCAGCCTGTTCAGGAGACGAATAGAGGGGGGTCCCCAAGGTCCAACCCGGCACATTGTGTTCCGCATCGTCGTAAGCGATACCAAAATCGAGGATGATGACCTTCTCGGCGCGCGTGACCAAGATGTTGCTGGGTTTGAGATCGCGATGCAAAAGTCCATAGGAGTGGATGCCAATCACGCCGTCGACCAGCTGATGCAGTGCATGCCGCAGTCGTCCCTCCATCGCGGTGTCCCAAACAGGGATGCGGATATCAGGCGTTTCTTCGTCCTCGCTGGTTGCGTTCGTCCCCCAGACGTAGCTCATGAAATCTACGCCATCCACGAGGTCCATCGTGAAGAACACGTCGTCACCTTCAACGTGCAGCTCGTGCATGTTGATGAGGTGAGGATGAGAAATGTTCGCCAGAAAGCGGAACTCGTGTTTCAAGTCGAGCACCTGACGGCTCGTCTTGTGTGGGTGCAATGTCTTGAGCGCGATGCGTTCCCCGGTGTCGCGATCTTCGACCTCGTAAACGACACCCATCCCCCCGGAACCGAGGCAGCGGAGCCTTTGATAGCGCGGATTGTCCTTGGACATGGGGCGACTGGACTCCCTCGTTAGTCGAGCGATGGGGTGAGCGGGCGGACCCTAAAAGTAGGGCTATTGACTACTAGACCTACTTTGTACGCATCACAATGGCCACACCAAGAGCCCACAAATCGTGGTTCGGGAGGGTAGGGTGGACGGCGGCCCCATCAACGCAGCACGACCACCGCGTACGACTTGAGCGACTGCACCTCGAAGGTTGCGCGCTCCGCACTAGCGCCCAGCAAGACCTCCACTTCTTCTGCTCCGTCGGGAGAAAACATCGTGCCCGTGAACTCAGTGAAGGCCGTTTCTACCGTTACGGTGAAGTCCGTTTGTTCGATGAACCCACGGTCATACGCGTGGTTGATCAGGTGCACGGCGCAGCTGCCGTCGGCCAGGATCGTGGTCTTGATGAGAATGTTCGCAGCGGGAGTGGACGCCGTGATGGGAGACGGCTCTGCCTCGATATAGATGTCCGCGTGCTGCCGGTAGAAATCCGCCTCGGCCGTAAACCAGTCCAGCATGTTGCTGTCCGTGGCTGTGGGGTCATCGGGCATGCTCGTCTTGAGGTGCCAAGCAAAGCGAAGCCCAGCAGCGTAGGCCTCGGCCCCATAGATGCGAAAGTAATCCCGCTTCTCTTGTTCCGAGAACGCATAATACGCGTCCATCATGTCCGTGGGCCAGTCGATGAACAGTGCGAGAGGGACGTCCCCGGCGAGCGCACGCGAATGGTCACGGAGTCGCTCGAAAGTGTCCACGAGCGAGACACTGAGATCCAGATGCCCGTCGGACGTGGTGGGAACGTAGTGGACGTAGTCAGCGACCGAGCCACTGGGCGCGTCCGCATTGTACGGATACAGCCCGATGCTTTGAAAATCTACGAAAGGGAACAGACCGTTGGAGGTGATCAAGAGCTCCCGTTGATAGGTGTCGCGGGCGTATTTGCGCACCCTGCGCACGATGTCTGCCCAGTAGGCGATCTCGGATGTTTGGAGGAAGGAAGCGGGTGCTGTTGCGACGCGATTGCCCATGGTCGTGCCCCACTCCAAAAACAGCGACGTGTCCCACGCGTCGCTCAAGTTGAGACCGGCGTCTGCCAAGTAGCGCCGTAGGCTGAAGCCGTTGCCTACGCAGTTGGGCGCCGCGCAGTCCAGCGTGTTGTCGGCGGAGGTGTTGAACATCGTCATGAAGCCAGCCGGCGTCCACTCGGGATGCTTGGAGCAGAGATAGGCTCTGAAATCAGCCTGATGGTAGTCGTCGAAGCCTTCATTGCCGTCGAACTCGGAGCCCGAGTAGCCAGCGTTCGCTTCGTCAAAGAAAATGCCGTCCGCCCCAATGTCGACGAGGACCTTGGCATTCTGCACGATGAGATCGCGGAACTTGGGGTGCGCGAGATTACCGCGGTAGGCGTCAGGGACGATCTCTTCATGCAGCACTGGCTGATTGGCGGCGTCGCGCGAAACCACGTCCAAGAACTCCTCCGTGCTCTGGAATTGCGACTCGAACACTACCGACGCAGTCAGCCCCAAAATGACCCTGGAGCCCAGCGCCTGGAGGTCTTGGATCGACTCCACATCGTAGTCTTCAGCCTGCGTCCCGTCGGTCCCCCACTGGCCAGTGGTGCGTAGGCTGAGCGCGGGTCCCACCTCGAACAGCTGTGGGTCGATGCTGGCCGGTCCCGACTGACTGAAGACGTACACAGGCAGTTCAGCTGGCGGGGATGCGTGCCTCAGCTCAGGGTCGTCGAACAGCTCCGTGATGGAAATGTCGTTGGGTGGAATGCACGCCGCGCCGCCAGTTTGATCAGCTCCGCCCGAAGCGTTGCCGCCTCCGCCGCCGATGACGACCTCGCCTCCGGCACCCTCGCTTGACGAGCCACCCGTCGGCGTGGGCCAGTCTGGAGCGCTCCGCCCGCACCCTAAGGCGACCGCCAACACCAGGCACGCAACCCCGATCCCCCAGCGGACATGCATGGGCGCAATGTTATCAGCTTCCGGTCCCCGCGAACGCACAATCAATACGCGTAAATCGGGAAAGCCTCTTGGAAATCGAAGGTCGACGTCACCAGACGATCTTGGACGACTCGACCACTTTGACGAAGCGCAACGTCATGCGGTCGCTCTCGCCGATGGCCGCGTATTTCTCTCGGTCCTGGTCACCCAGCGCAAAGTTGGGCGGCAGCGTCCAAACGCCCTTTGGATAATCTTTGGTATCCTTGGGGTTGGCGTTGATCTCGGACTTCTCCTTCAGTTTAAATCCCGCCGCTTCAATCTGCTTGATGAGCCACGGTTCGGGCAGGTAGCCCTGCTCCGCGCTCGCTTTTGGATCCGCCTCGGGGTAGCCGCGGTGTTGGGTAGGCGAGGACAAACTGGGCCGCAGCGGAGTGGCCCTAGTCGTCCCAGCTGCTTCGGCCTAAACCGCGCGCATGGAGACGACCATCGCTGGGTTTCACCAAGACGAGGCGGGGGACTGGGTCGCCGAACTCGCTTGCGGCCACGGGCAGCACATGCGCCACAATCCTCCGTGGCTCGTACGTGACTGGGTGACTACGGAACAGGGTCGTCAAGCCAAGCTCGGACAGCGCATTGAATGCTCGCTGTGTGATGAGATCGCCATGCTCCCCGTCGCAAAGGACTAACATTCTGTCGATCAAGCGCTCTGTCGGTGGAGCCTCGGCCCGTGGCCCGCTGCGTCGAAGAGCGAAGGTTGCCCACTCAAGGTGGGCTGTATGGGGAGCCTTGTCTGGTTTCTGTCACGTGTGGAGCGCGCTCCTCGTCAATGCGCGCGTAGCGTGATAAGGGACAAGATGGAGCAAAAAATGGCGCAGGAAAAACGGGTACAAAAGCTTTCTCGGGTGCTCGAGCGGAGTGGCTGCGTGCGATTGGCGGTCTTGTTCGATTCACAGACCAAAGAGCGAGTGCATTCGACGAGCGATGTCGACGTGGGGATCGTTGCCCAGACCGGCTTGTCGCCTGTCGAAGAGTTGAACCTGGCCCGAGCGCTCCAAAAGGCGGTTCAATTGGTCGTCTCTGTGGTGCGCATCGATCAAGGCGACACTCGGCTTGGACGTGAAGTGGCCGCGACGGGGTTTTGTTTGTTTGAGGAGGCCCCTGGGACCTTCGCAGCGTACCGTGCGTCGGCGGGTTGACGCCCCCCAGTCGTCCCCAGGTCCAAGGAAAATCCATGGACCGCAGGCGCTACCGGCGACAACGAGTCAACCCAGCCGTACAATGATGCCGGAAGGGGAATATCAATGGGGAGCGCTGTACAATGAGAAAACTGAGCAAAGCCATAGCGGCAGTGGCGGGCATGGCCGTGGTGATTGTCACATCCGTCGCAAGCGCGACGACCTGGTACGTTCAAGCGGCGAGTGGGCGACCGTGGAATGGTGAACAAACGGTGCAGGAAGTGTACGACGACAATCGCTTCGAGCTGTTGGATACTCGCGTGTGCGCGAAGGCCCTCTTCACAAGCATTTACTGGATCACTGATGTGCCCATTACGTCCACCAACACGACCTATGACGCGGAGCAAAATCGCACCTGGTCAGGAGGTAACGGCTCCAAAGTGGAAACACGCCTGGTGAGCTTCAATGCGAACGGGACCGTGTTCGCTGCCGGCTCCGCCACCACGAATACGGCGCTCAACTCCATCTCCGTTCCCTCCAATGGTTCCCTCTTCGCTCAGACCACTCTCGTCAAGGACTTGGACAACCAGCTCCGCGGTTCCGCATGTCTGTTCTCGATGAAGTTCTGGAACTAGCCGTCTTGCATCGTCGAACGGAAGAACGGTCCTGACCTGCCAGCATCATGAAGAACGTCTACATTTGGATTGGCGGCATCGCGGCCACCCTGAGTTGCATTTTCGTTGCTGGGACCGTTCTGTCCCGTTCCCATCACCGACCGACAAGCGCAGCCCAACGTCTTGAGCAGGTCGAAGAGACGCCCGCGCTGGACGTAAGGAAGCGGCTGTCGGTTTCGGTGGCGGCGCTCAAACCGGATGCATCGTCTCAACCTCAGCCGGCCCAGCTGCCCGTGGACGATGAGGGCGACTCCATGACCGCTGACGAGTTTGCGTTTCGTGTCGAACGGATGTTTGACAAGGACCAACCTCCGACCCGTGAGGCGATGGCAAGGGACCGGTCCATCCGTGATGCTTTTTCTGCGCCCGATTTGAAGGGCGTAACGTTCGAAAGTTCTGAGTGCCGCGCCAACACGTGCCGCGTCCAATTGACCTTCGACAACATGGACTACGATCGCGATGTCCTCAATCGCATGCTGCTCAATCCCGAGACGGCCTTTGCACGCGGGATGGGCTTCCTGGTTCCCACGCGCGAAGAACAGCAGGACGGACGCGTCTCCACCACCGTGTTTCTCTACGCGTCGCCGCCCTCCGAAGCGCCGGTGGACTAGCCTACGCCCCGACCGCTCCTTGCTCCCAGGGGCCGGTGATGGCGATGGTGATCCCCGGATATTGAATGTTGACGAAGAGCCATTGGCCGTCCGGGCTAAACGTGGCGCCGGCGAACTCACTGGCCCCAAATACTTCGCCCTCACCGGGCAGCGGCTCTGCGCCACAATCTTCCGCGAAGTCCTCGGGGAAGGTCTTGACCAGATCGAGTGGTTCGGTGAAAATCAGCGTGAGCTCGCCGCCTTCTCGGGATGTGGGCGTGTAGCGCCACACTTGACCCAGTTCCTCGTCAGAGCGCCTTCCTTCTTGATCAAGGGGCCGTAACCGCCCCTGCCGGTGCCGCTTCCACCGACACCTCCTTCACCGCCGTCACCGGAACTCGAGTGATCTGAACAGGCACTGAGCAGCAGTTGAGCCAAGGTGGCGGAAGCGGCGGAGACGGCGAAACGACGGCGATCGATCTTCATGGGTTTCTCTCGATTGCGCGCTGGACCCTAGCGAGCACTCGGCCGCCAAGTCGGATCAATGCGGTAACAGTTGTGCGACGAGTGGGTCGCTTGGACTGCATCACGCAGCGACTCGACTCCCTCAGAGTTCGCGCAGCGTCTCGCTCAGCTTCTGAAGGTCCACGGGCTTGACGAGGTGAGCATCGAACCCGGCTTCACGGCTTTTCTTACGGTCGTCGGGTTGACCGTAGCCAGTCAAGGCAATCAAGCGTGTCGTTGCTAGCGTCGACTCACGGCGAATCGCGCGCGCCAGGTCATAGCCGCTCATGCCGGGCAACCCAATATCGCACAGCACGATGTTTGCGTGTTCGTCGCGCGCGAGCTGCTCCAATGCCAAGGGGCCATTGTCGACGACCTCGACGCTATGACCCATGAGGCGCAACAGCTCGGAGAGTGACTCGGCTGCGTCCGCGTTGTCTTCCACCAGAAGGATGCGACTCGCCGGTACCGAGGACCGCGCGGCGTCAGACCCCGCAGCTACAGCGCGCCGTGAGAGCGGCAAGCGCACCTCGACTTCACAACCGCTCCCTAGCCCAGCGCTGCGAGCGACAATGGTGCCGTCATGGAGCTCCACGATGCCTCTGGCCAACGCCAGTCCCAGACCTAGCCCTCCCGCGCTACGAGCCAGTTCCTGGCTCCCTTGCTGAAACGGCTCGAACATGGCCTCGATCGCTTCCGGTTGCATGCCAATGCCCGTGTCCCGCACAACGACCACGGCCCACTCTTCTTCAGCACGAAGCATGACCTCCACGCGGCCACGGGGCTCCGTGAACTTGATGGCGTTGCCGACGAGATTGTCGACCACTTGAGCCATCCTTACCGGATCTGCATAAATCCACAGGGCCTCGCCTGGCGCATGCAGGGTCAAGGTCAGGTTGCGCGTCTCCGCCTCAGCCCGTCGATCGTGAAGAACTCCCTCTGCCACTTGACGTGCATCGATGGTTCCTCGGTCCAAGCTCACCTTGCCTCTGGCAATTCGGGCGAGGTCAAGCAGACCGTCGATGAGACGGCCCATGTGTCGAGTCTGGCGTTCCAGCACCTCGTGAGCCCGCGACAATCGCCCATCATCGGATGAGGTGAGCCGCAGCAGTTGAGCGGTGTTGCTGATCACCGCCAACGGATTGCGCAACTCATGGCCGAGCATGGCCAAAAATTCGTCCTTGCGGCGATCCGATTCGCGCAAGCGATTCTCGCTCTCACGCAGCGCAGTTTCAGCACGGGCTAGCTCCACAGCAGCCCAGGCGCGTTCTGCCGTCTCGATGGCGAGCCGCACTTCGGATTCGGTCCAAAGGCGCGGAACGCACTGAGTCAGGCAGAATATGCCAACCAACGTGTCCTCCTTGAGGACGGGGATATCCAGAAACGACAAGATCTGAAACTCGTCGCACAGTTGTCGCAGGCTGTCGTCCAGCGCACCGCTCGCTTGGGTATCGTTCACCACGAGTTGTCGACCAGTTTCGACGACGGCTCGGAAGATGGGCATCTGGTCGAGCAAGTAGTTACCCGCCACTGAAGGGAGTCCCTCGCGCGCCGCATCCCTACGAATGAGCACGCGGTTGTCGTTGACTTCACAATAAAAGCAGCGGTCTGCCTTGAAATAGGCTTGGGCGATGCGGGTCACCGTCGCCTGGACTTCGACTGGATCTGAAAGGGGTCGCAGGCCATCGCTGAGTTGCAACAAGAAGGCTTTCAGTTCATCGCTGTGGCGAAGAGCCTCAGCCGCACGCTTCTGCTCCGTGATGTCGTGGAACAAGACCGCAACCAGCGGCAGTTCCTCGGTCCCCACGCGGAAGGCATAGACATCGAAAAAGCGCCCCAAGGCGCGGGCTTCGTCCTGGAATCGAATTGGTTCACCGGTGACGGCTACCTTGCCGTAGATGTCGAACCAATGCTGCTCGAGCTCGGGGAGCATGGTCCGCACGAACCGTCCGATTCCGTCCGTGAGTCCCGTTTGCTTCTCGAAGGCAGCGTTTGCCTCGAGGATGCGGTAGTCGACGGCGCGCTGGCCCTCGAACAAGACGTCGATGATGCAGAAGCCCGCATCAAGCGAGTCGAACAAGCCGCGATACTTGGCCTCGCTGGCGCGCACCGCCGCCGTGGTCTCTCGTCGCAGACGGGCCAACCGAACCTGCGAATCGACCTTGGCGACGAGTTCTCGAGAAAAAAACGGCTTGACCAGGTAGTCGTCGGCTCCAGCTTGCAGACCCTCCACCCGCGCCTCTTCCCCGGCACGTGCCGACACCAAAATGACAGGAATCTCCTTCGTGACCGGGTCGGAGCGTAGTTTTGCCAGCAACTCCAGGCCGTCGAGCCCCGGCATCATCACGTCGGTCAATATGACGTCGGGACGACTCTGACGTGCGCGATCAAATGCAGCCTGGCCGTCCCGGACCGTCTCCACGTTCCATGCCCGACCAAGCAGCTTCTCGAAGTAGTCGCGCATATCCGCATTGTCGTCGGCCACCAATACGCGCGCAGCTGACGCAGCGTTCTTGAGAGGCAATGATGGCGCGGTCCCGTGTCCGCCCTCCGATTCATCAGGCAACCATCGCAGCGCCTCTTCCACGTAGGCTCGCGCACCTCGCGCGATTGAAGGCGGCCCGTCGCGGTTCACCATGCGCTCGGCGGGCAGGTGTGCGTGGCCACGGGGAACGCGCACACAAAAAACACTGCCCACCCCGCGCTCGCTCTTGGCGCAGAGAGAGCCCCCGTGTTGTTTGACGAGTTCGTTGACGAGTGAAAGACCAATGCCTGTCCCCTCGTGTGAACGGGCGCGTGTCTCGCGGACACGGTGAAAACGCTGGAATATTTTGGGGAGTTCGTCTTCGGCGATCCCGATGCCTGTGTCTTGGACTTGCAACTCGACCGAGTCGTCGAGTAGCTGCAGGTTGACCCGTATGGCGCCGTGTAGCGTGAATTTGAAGGCGTTGGAGAGCAGATTGAGGACGATCTTCTCCCATATGTCACTGTCGACGTAGACGGGCTCGTCGAACAGTGGGCAGTTGACTTCAAAGCTGAGCCCCGCACTTTCGATGGCGGAACGAAACGTACCGGCGAGGTCGAGCGTGAGGCGCGGCAGATCGGTGGGCGTGTAGCGGGCGTCGATGCGTCCACCCTCAATGCGTGAGAAATCCAAAAGAGTGTTGACCAGCCTGAGTAGGCGGAATCCATTGCGATGCACGACGGCAAGGTCGCTGCTCGATAGGGGTTGGTCTGGGCTGTCCAGCGCTGCCTGCGTCATGCCCAAGATGAGGGTGAGCGGTGTGCGGAGTTCATGACTCACGTTGGAGAAAAACGTAGTCTTGGCGCGGTCGAGCTCTGCGAGAGCTTCAGCGCGCTCGCGTTCAGCCTGGTAGGCCCGCGCATGGGCGATGGCCTTGGCCAATTGCGTGCTGGTCAGGTCGACGAAGCCGCGGTGTCCCGCATCGAGGGCGAGCAGGGGGTTGAGCCCCAGGACGAGTACACCCGCCGGCTGATGCAGCAAATTCGATTCGATGAGCACCATCAACGCGCGGAGCGGCGCGTCGGCTCGTGCTCGTGAAAAGCCAGAAACCTCCTCTACCGCGCATTCAACGAGCTGGGGGCTTTCCGTACGCAACAGTGTTGCGATCGGCCAAAACGCTGGAGCGTCCTCCGTCAAGTCGATCAGCTGCGGACAGACCAGTCCTCCGACCTCAACCCCCGTCGATGCAGCAAGCCGTGCGGACTTCCCAGTTTGATCGATGAGGTAAACGAGGCTGAAGGGCACATCATGGGGGTGAGCTTCGAAGACCCGCATCGCGTTGGTGCACGCTTCTTCCGCAGATGTTGCTTCGGCCGCGTGTGCTCCCAGATCGCGCAGTAGTCCCCCTCGCCGATCGGAAACGATCTGTGCTGTGATCTCGTGCACGGTCGCGAGCACTCCGCCGATGCCCTGCGGCGCGACCTCGTCGGGCACGGGACTGTACGCGACGGTCCAGTGAGTCTCCTCAAGGAAGCCGTGCCGTCGGAGTTCCAGCGCCAAGTCCTCGGACCAGGTCGCGGGCCCGCCGTTCAACGGCGTGACGATCAACGGTCGTAGGACGTCGTAGACCTCGGACCAACACGCGCGAACGGGCAAGCCCAGAGCATCCG
>Ga0315910_10003038_pt1 | contig 14435 bp, 6 predicted proteins | sample EdamamesoilMG_FD_204470 | JGI IMG/M metagenome (GOLD analysis project Ga0315910, IMG submission 204470) | Garden soil microbial communities collected in Santa Monica, California, United States - Edamame soil | ecosystem: Environmental > Terrestrial > Soil > Garden | place: USA: California...
GCACGACCAACACCCGGTAGAAGCGCATGGGGTCATTGCCAGAGAGATTCGTCAGCGTGAGCGAAGCCCCGGCAGCAACGTTGGTCGCCAGATCCTGCCACACGGCTGGCGCCAAGCTCGGCGAGCGTTGCAACACGTAGGTGCGGTTCGTCTCCGTCGTGAAGGTCATCGCCAGCTCGTGCTCACCAACAGCGGTGATGGAATCAAACACCGGTGCGGATGCCGCCACGGCCACATAGCCAAGCCAGATGCTACCGTCTGTCTCAGCGTAGTTCGTAAAGCCACCTGTCGCGAAAGTTCCGTTCAGAATCGTGGGAAACCTGGTGGCGCCTGCATTCGTCGCGCTGCCAGACACGGTGATGATCTTCCACGCGTGACTCGTCAACCAGAAGGGATCGCCCGCATTCGGCGTCGCCGAGGCGTTGAGGAAATCGAGGCTCAGTTTTGCCGTGCCGCCGAGAACCAGCGGGCCGTCCGTCAAAACAAGTTCATCAAAACTGGTTCCCGGGCCGACAGTGGTAGCGGCTGCCAGTTCCCACTCGTACACTCCGTCCGCACTGAGGTCCAACCCGCCACCAAGCGTCAATGTGTCGATACTTTGTCCCGGTGCGATTTTTCCGGCACAAGTCACCGGGCCGGCGATGATGCCATTGCCACCGAGCGTCGCGTTGTTGCTGACCGCGACGAATCCCGAACCCGTGCCGCTGCCAAACGGATTGTTCACCAGCAAGGTGCCCGCGCTCACAACGGTCCCGCCGCTGTAACTGTTCACGCCATTGAGCACGGTCCGGCCAGCGTTGCCCGGGCTGGCAGCATCACGGCGAAACTGGCCCGGGCCGGAAATGTTGCCACTGAAGATCTGATCGCCCACCACATCGTCATTGTAGGATTCAAACTGGGTCAGAGTGGAAGCGAGATCACCCACGAAGCCGATGGTCAGCGGGCGCGTGAAAGTGAAACCACCGCCATTGAAGCGCACGCGAAAGACGTTATTTGAGGCATACGGATTCGTGCCGGTGTGGCGAAGCGTCAACGAACCACCGGGCGTCGTGATGCTACTGGAACTGAACGGCAGGATCCGCAGGCTGTTGGTGAGAGTCCCGTTGCCCGCGATGGTCGAACTGCCGGTCAGCAGGATGGGATTAGCGATCGGGCTGCCGGAGCGGGTGTTCAATGAGAGAAGGTCCCCCCCGCCCAGTACCAGCAATCCCGTGCCATCGCCGAATGTGGCGGTCGCGTTGAGACTGATCGTGCCGGATTGGTTGGTCGTCGCACCGGTGTAACTGTTGATAGCCGTCAAGGCCAGCGTTCCACTGCCCGACTTGGTAAGTCCACCAGCGCCGTAAAGAACGCCATTGGCCGTCACGTTGCCAAGCACTTGAAGCTGATGGCCACCGTTGGTCACGTTGCCGCCGAGCACGAGCGTTCCGGCCCCAGCGTTGAAACTCTGAACACTGGCGAGGGTGACGGTGTTGTTGATCGTTTGCGTCACGCCGGAGTTATTGGTGATGCCACGCAAGAGGGACAGCGCGTTGCCTGACATCGTGTAGCTGCCCGTGGGCGCATTGCTGAAGGTGAGCGAACCGATGAATCCCGTGCCGCTGGTGAGTGCGGCGAGATTGTGCGTAAGCGCACCGCCGGCGCCGGCAAAGAAAAGGTGATTGGTGCTCACCGGCAGAAAGCCATTGAGCCAGTTCGCGGCCGTGCCGAAACTGCCGCTGCCGATCACCCACGCCTTGGGCAACGATTCGCGCAGGTTCACGTTGTGGTGCAGGAAATAGAATCGTTCCATGACCCGGGCCAGCGACTGTGCAAACGCTGTCCGTTCGGTGGCATTTGATCGCACGCCCATGTAATTGCTCTCGATCTGAAGCGCGTCGATGTTGCCACCGTCGTCGGAACCATAGCGATCAGTGTTGTAACCGCCATTGAAATATGGATCGGCTCCCGGTCCGGGCGTGGTGGGGCTCGGCACCGAAGGAAATCCTTCAGCTACGATCAACCCGCCAAAGCTGTTGCTGCCACGCAACAACGCGGCGAAAGTCAGCGGCGATTCCACCGACAACGTGCGGATGCTGGAATTATTCTGATAAGTCGCCGAACCGTTCAAGGTGGCATCGGACGCGTTCAGCTGCGTATCCGTCAACAGATAGCCTAGCTCCAACTGCTGGACGGCGTGGCCGTGGCCGTGGATATCGATGTAGAAGCCGCGCTGGTGTCGCTGCGTCACATTCGTGACGCTGTAGCCGGTGAAGTTGTGGAATTCATTCCACGCCTGTTCGGCTTCAGGGTCCCCCTGCGCGCCCTCCACGATCTCACGATTGCAGTCGATCTTGTCGCGATCCAGCCGGCACATGATGACGTGAGGCAGCAGGCCGAACCGGTTGCCGAACTCCGTGCGGATCTTCCGCGCCAAGTCCTCGGTATTCGAGTCCGTGGCAAAAGTGCCATAGCTGCGATCAGGGATCTCGGCGGGTTGCAATGCACCACCATGCGGCTCGGAAAAGATCACCGGCAGTTCACCGGCGATGTACTCGACGTAATTGCTCCGGCCAAAATAGCTGACCCCTGGTGTGTAATTCTGCGCGGTCAGCGCCGTGCCCGACGCCAGCAGCGCCACCGCGACAGTTACAAATACATTCCACAAGCAACGACTTCGCATCAGGCTGGATGAAGTTGGCTCAATTGATGATAAAAAGCGAGCCTGCGACGCGCCCCACTCACGCCGCAGGCTGTGGTCGGACCAGAAATCACGGCCACACGACGCGGTAGAATCGCTGCGCGTGCGGACCGGTGTTGTCCACGATGCTGGCTGTGCTGCCGGTGGCATTGGCTGTGCCGAGCGTCAACCAGCCGACCTGGTTCAGGTTGGTCCGATATTGCACGGTGTAGGTGTAACCGGCCGCTGAACTCCAACTGATCGTCGCGCTGGCAGTTCCTGCACCGCCGATGGCCGACGAGACCACGGGGGTCGGCGGCGCACCCGCGCCCGGTGTGAAATTCAGCCAGATGCCACCGGCGTCCGCCGTGGTGCTAAACGTGCCCGCGGCATGACTGCCATTGATGACCGTTGCGAAGGTCGTGTTCCCAGGATTAACCGCACCGCCTGAGAGCGTAACCACGCGCCAGGAACGATTGGTCTGCCAGAAGGCGTTGTTTGTGTTTGGCGTCGTAGCCGAGCCGATGAAGTTGATCGAGATCTTCGACGCCCCGCCAAGCAACAGATTGCCGCCGGTCAATGCGAGTTGATCGAAGTTCACGCCAGGGTTGTTGGTGCTGTTCGCAGCCAGTTCCCAGACCAGCGTGCCGCCCGTCGAGAGATCCAACCCACCACCGACGCCAAGCACGCCAGCGCTCGCACCCGGAGCAACGCCGCCGTTGCCGGCAATCGCACCAGCAATCGTTCCGGTGCCTCCGATCACGCCCGCGTCGCTAACCGTGACATTGCCACTGCCCGTGCCGCTGCCGGTGGTGTTGTTCACTAACAATGTGCCGTTCGTCACCGTCCAACCGCCGGAGTTCGAATTGTCACCCGTGAGCGCCAGTGTGCCCGGACCGGCTTTGATCAATAGGGCCGTGTTCGTCAACGCGCCGCTGAAGGTCGTCAACGCCGTGTTGTTAACACTAAGCGCCTTGGTGACGGTGCCGATGTTGATCGGGCCTGAGAGAGTCAACGCATTGGTACCACCAAAACGGCCATCGCGAACACCGTTGAAGTAAACGTGGTTCTCAACGGTGCGAGCGCCGCCCCAGGCGAACAGGCCGCTGTTGCCCGTCCAATCGAGCATACCAGTGCCCAGCGGACCCGACGTGACATCGCCTCCAGACGAAGTTGAATTCGCACCGAGACCCAGGTCGCCGTCATCCAGTATGACTCCAAGCGTATAGGTGTTCGCTCCTGACAGCACCGTGGTGCCTGCGTCGCCAGTGGATTGACCGTCGCGGCGCACCCGGCCCGGGCCGGAGATGACCCCGGAGAAGATCTGCGCCGGCGTGCCGTTGGAACTCTGACATTCCACCTGACAGGTGTTATTGACCTGGCTGAGCGCCGAGGCGTTCTCGAAAGCAATCGGCCGCGCGAAGGTGAATCCATTGCCATGGAACCGAAGGTTCATGATGTTCGTAAAATCCCCGGCCGTGATGTTTCGGATCGTCAACGTGCCAGCGCTGGCGTTGATGGCGCTCGAACCGAACGGGAAATTGCGCGTGCCCGCCGTCGCGGTGGTCGTGTTTTGGATCGTCGTGTCTGCGGTCATGTTGACCGGGTTCGGGATGATGCCCGTGGTGGTGCTGCGCGTGCCGGAAAGGATGATCGTGCCGCCCGCCCAGTTGACGGTTCCGGCGCCGTTGCCGTAAGTGGCCGTGCCGTTGATCTGAAACGACCCGGCATTCATGGTGGTGTTCCCCGAGTAGGTGTTGGCCCCGTTGAGAACCAGCGTCCCGGCACCATTCTTGGTGAGCCCTGCCGCACCAGAAACCACCCCGCCGGCGGTCAGTGTGCCTCCGGCAACATTGACGGCGCGATTACCCCCAAGCGTGACGCCGCCACTGCCGAGATTCAGATTGGTTGTACCGGTGAAGGTGAAATCAGCGTTCCAAACATGGGAAGTGTTCGCGAGTGTCAGGCTGGCGATACCCGCGTTATCAAGCACGCTCGCACCGGCGATGGTGAACGTGCCGTTGCCGATGGCGCTGTTGAGATTCAACGTGCCCGCACTCAGCGTGGTGTTGCCCGCAAAAGTGTTCAGCCCACTGATGGTCACGGCGCCCGCACCGATCTTGTTCAAATTGCCGTTGCCGGTGATCTGGCCGCTGACAATCGCTTCGCCGCCGGCAGCTGAAGTCAGCGTGAGATTATCCTGCAGCGCAATGTCGCCCGCAAAAGTCGCCGTGCCGCTGGATATGGTCGAACCGACCGTCTTGGTGCCTGAGCTGCCGGATTGGACCGTAACATTGCGCGCCACTGTGACGCCGACGGTATTGATGTTCAAGGTGGCATTGCTATTGCCGGTGGTGTGGCCGAGTTGCACCGCCGTAGCTGCCGCACCGAAAGCCCCCGAACCGTTCACCGCGTCAACGGCGAGCGACGCCGTGCCGGCGAGAATCTTCGTTGAACCGATGTAATCATTCAGCGAATTGGTGAGCACCACTTCGCCGTTACCCACCTTAACCACTCCGAACGTGCCGGTGAGCAATGGATACGGTGTGGGCGAGGTCTGCCCCTGTGTCACCGAACCGGCGGCGACGTTGATGACGATGTCGCTGGCCGGTGTGTAAGTGAGGTGCAACTCGCCGCTGACCACGGTGACCGCGAAGACGCCCTGGATAGTTCCCACGAACGCCGTGGTATCAATCGCGAAATGGCTCGCATCGAATCCAGTGGCCGAGGCGGATTGAATGATCTTCCAGTCGCGCGCGATGCCGGGATTCCAGCCCGTGGGAGTGACGCCGAGTGAATCGAGTTTGATCGTGACCGGGTTTCCGCTGGAAGCAGCATCCGTCCACCCGCTGCTACAGGTGATCAAGTCCCAGTTCACGCCCGCCGTGCCTGTGGCGGCGCTGACCTGCACCACGAATTTGCCATCCGCGCCCAAGGTGAGATCACTGATGTTCAGGTTAGAAATGTTGGACGACGTTGAACCCGGCGAGACCGTGCCGCCGAGCATGACGCTGGTCGAAGCGACGACACTGCCATTGCCACCCAGAATACCCTGGTTGGTCACCGCGACCGCACCGGCCCCGAGCGCAGAACCAGCGACATTATTTGCCAGCACAGTTCCGTACGTCATCAATGTGCCACCCGAGTATGTGTTGTTCCCGGTAAGAATGCTCGTCCCCGCTGCCGACGAACTCGCACCTTCGCGCCGGATGCTGCCATCGCCAGAGATCACACCCGAAAAAGTCTGGAGGCCATTGGTGCCGGAGTTGAAAAGTTCAAGGATGCGGAACGTGCCGGTGGTATCTGCGCCCCCATCATCCAACTGGATCGGCAACGAGAAAGTAAAGCTGCCCAGCAATCGCAGCACGAACGGATTGCCCGATGCGCCAGAGCGGTTGCCAACGATCAAACTACCTGAACTTCCACTGAGCGGGCCGCTCAACGGGAAAATGCGTTCCGAGCCCGTTCCACCGTCGTTATAGATGCGCGTGGTCGCCGAGAAAACGACCGGGTTGGCAACCGGCAGGCCGGAGCGATTGAGGCCGGCCACGATTTCTCCACCGGTCAGATAGAGCGTGCCCGCGCCGTTTCCGAGTGTGGCCGTGTCGTTGAATTTCAGCACGCCCGCCGCGTTGGTCACGGGACCGGTGAAAGTATTGTTAGTGCCCTGTAGATATAATGTGCCCGGGCCGGTCTTAGTAAAGCCACGTGAGCCGTTCGTTTCACTGATGGAACTGGAGATCAGGATTTGCGCCGTCGTTCCGGCCGTGCCGACGTAAATCTCGCCGGAGTTCGCCAGCCGGACACCCATGGGCAGAGCGGTGAAGCCAGCGAGCTGATTTAACAAGCGCAATTCCACGCCCGAGTTGTTCGCCAGCAACACACCGCCGATGCTGCTGAGTTCGAGCACACCAGATTGCGCGGCGGAGTTGTTGCGCAACGCGCGCGGAACAAAATTTCCCGGATCCATCGAAACCTGGCCCACCTGTTGAACGCCGTTGGCATTCGCCATCTGGATCGTCACGACCGTCGCGTCGCCAGCCGCACCGAAGATGGCATTGTCCGTGTTGGTGGGAATCACCCCAGCGTCCCAGTTGCCGGTGGTGCGCCACGTCGTGTTCGTACCGAACGAACCGCCGGTCCAGGTGATATTGGCGGCGGGCGAAACGGTCAGGCCGGCCAGCAATACTAGGGCAACGGCGGTGCAAGAAGGTAATCGAGTCATGGGCGGCAGCTTGGTTTGCAAAACAGGTTTCATGCTTGTTCAGTCGGACGAATCACCGGTGGTGACGGGTTTCGCCTCCAAGATACCGCAAGCCGTTGCTTTGGGAATATGACGAACGTCATATTTCCTTTTTTGGACGGACAGTTAGGCTGGTTTGCATCCGCGTCTTCCGGCCGGTGAACACATGACCAGACCCACATTGAATCGCATTTTGGACAGATCGGCCCTTCGGTTCCGGCGAACGGCTGTCCTCCTCGTCGCGTTGGTCAGCGCCGCTGCGATGCAAGCTCCGGTTTGTGTTGAAGCGGCCCAAGTCCGGACAAACCAGTTGTTGAACGGAACGCGGTTCGCCACTGAAGCCTATTTTCATGACTCCGGCACCCCCGGGCCAACGGTGATGATCGTCGCTGGAGTTCATGGTAACGAACCGGCGGGCGCGGCCGCCGCAGAAACCATCCGCCACTGGAAACTACGGAATGGAAAGTTGGTCGTGATTCCGCGCGCGAATGTCCCTGCCCTTGCCGCCGGTAAACGGCTTACCCCCAATCTCGACACGAACCTCAGCAATTTGAATCGCAACTATCCGCGCGCCGGCGAGTCCGAATCTGCCCGCGGCGAGATTGCTCCCGTCATCTGGCAGATCGCGCTCGACAGCAAGCCCGATTGGCTGCTCGATTTACACGAGGGTTTCGATTTTCACCAACTGAACGACAAGAGTGTCGGCAGTTCAGTGATCGCCTTCCCGTTACCCAAGTGCACGGCTGCGGCCGACCTGATGCGCGAGGCGGTGAACGCCACCATCACCAACGCGGAACTCAAGTTCGTGCGACGCGATCTGCCGGTTGACGGCAGCCTGGCCCGCGCCGGCGGCGAACACTTGAAGATCCCTTCGATGACAGTCGAAACCACATCCAAACAACCCATGGCCAAGCGGGTCCGGCAGCACGAGATCATGGTGCATCGCCTGCTCGCGCACTTGGGCATGATGGAGTCCGTCTTGCCAGCGGAATCCTATGTCGAATCAGCAACTCAATCTCGTACGGCTTCATCCACGGCATCAGTGCAACTGCGCGTTGCTCTTTACAAGGGTCCGGGAACTGGAGGCCAAGGCCCCCCCAGTTTGATGAAACGCCTGAACAATCTGCCGGTCAGTTCCATCACTCAGGTTTCGCCGGATGAAATCCGCGGCGGGGTGTTGACCAATTACGACGTCGTCATTTTCGGTGGCGGCAGCGGTAGCAAACAGGCTGAGGCCTTGGGCGAATCCGGCCGCACCGAGGTGAAGCGATTTGTCAGCAACGGCGGCGGGTATATCGGCATCTGTGCTGGCGCTTATCTGGCCACCAGCGGTTATCCCTGGAGTCTCGGACTGGTCAATGCCCGCACCGTGTCGCCAAAATGGCAGCGCGGCAAAGGCCAGGTGAAACTGGAACTCACCAGGACCGGCACAGAAATCCTTGGCCAACGCGTCGGCCAGTTCGATTGCCTGTACGCCAACGGCCCGATTGTGAAACCCGATGACAAGAAGGACTTACCCAAGTTTGAAACCCTGGCCTTCTTTCGCACGGAACTGGCCAGCAACGGTTCCCCCGTCGGGGTGATGGTGGATTCACCAGCCATCTTTTCCGGTGTGTTCGAAAAAGGTCGCGTCGTCTGCGTCAGCCCGCATCCCGAGCAAACCAAGGGACTGGAAGAAATCGTGCCGCAGGCAATCAACTGGGTGCTGACAAAAGGCCGGACCGAAACCAACCTGCCCAAGGCTGAATAGACTCATGTCATGAACCGATATCGCCGATTCCAACTCGCTTTCACGCTGATCGAGCTGCTGGTGGTGATCGCCATCATCGCCATCCTGGCCGCCATGCTCCTGCCCGCGCTGGCCAAGGCCAAACAGAAGGCGCAACAGACCGGCTGCATCAACAATTTGAAACAGATCGGACTGGCGATTCAGATGTACATCAACGACAACAACGATTACCTGCCAGGCCCGTTGTTCCTCAATCAGCAATCTGGCTACGAACAAGGAACGCCTTACTACCTGCCCTACTACCTTTGGAATTACACCGGGTTGAAGGACCCTTCGGTATCCCGCTCCGCCGGCGGCCCCAAGAAGGACGACGCCAACGCCGTGTTCACGTGTCCGGGCTTGATGGCACAGAATCCCAAGGTCGCGACGCAATTGCCGGGTGACCGGACCAATTTCCGCCTTAATGGCAGCGACGTACTTCCGGGCACAGCCAGCAAGGCCTTCGGCTACCCCGTCGGCGCCAATCCACCCGCGCCCGCCACAAAACCGTTGCGTGAAAACATGGTGTTGTCAGTCACGAATCGCGCGAACTTCTACACGTTGCGCGATGTGGACCAGGTGATTGACGGCAAAACCACGCCCCCAGCGTGGCATGGTGAGATCCCAACCACGCCGGTTCATGGTCGCGTCCGCAACTGGATGTTCCTCGACTGGCACGTGGAGGCTTCCTCGCGGACGAATTACTTCTGAGGCAAATCCGGGGCGGATTTGAAACGACGGCTTGTAGCTCGGATTCATTCCAGCTATCTCTCCACGGACTCAATCCATGCAACGCAAGCCCTGGTATCGCATACTCTACGTCCAAGTCTTGATCGCCGTCGCGCTGGGCATCGCCACGGGCTTCTTCTTCCCTGACTTTGGCAAGTCATTGCGCCCGCTGGGAGACGGTTTCATCAAGTTGGTCAAGATGCTCATCGCGCCGATCGTGTTCTGCACCGTCGTCCATGGCATCGCTTCGATGAGCGATTTGAAGAAACTGGGGCGCGTCGGTTTCAAGACGCTCGTTTACTTCGAAGTCGTCTCCACTCTGGCCTTGGTAATCGGCCTCGTGGTGGTCAACTGGCTCAAGCCGGGTGCTGGTTTCAATGTGGATGCCAGCACGCTGGATGCGAACGTCGCCAAGACTTACGCCGCGCGGGCGCACGACCTCAGCACCACGGACTTCCTGCTGAACATCATCCCCAAGACCTTTCTCGACGCGTTTGTGGGCGGAGATCTGCTGCAAGTCTTGTTCATCGCCATCCTGACTGCCGCGGCGATCTCCGCGATGGGCGAGCGCGGGAAGGGATTTCTTCACGTCATCGACCAGGGCGCCCAACTTTTCTTCAGCGTCATGGGCATCGTGGTGAAAGCCGCACCGGTCGGCGCGTTCGGCGCGATGGGTTTCACCATCGGCAGCTACGGGCTGGGTGCGCTCAACAAACTGCTGGCGCTCATGGCGGGGTTTTATGCGACGGCGTTGGTTTTCATCGTCGTCGTGCTCGGGGCCATCGCCTGGTGGAGTGGCTTTTCCATCTTCCGGTTCATCGCCTACATCAAGGAGGAATTGCTCTTGGTGCTGGGAACGAGTTCATCCGAGACCGCCCTGCCGGGCATGATGGAAAAGCTGCAGAAGCTCGGTTGCGCGAAATCCACGGTCGGACTGGTGATTCCCACCGGCTATAGTTTCAACCTCGACGGCACGAACATCTACATGAGCATGGCCGCGATCTTCCTGGCTCAAGCCACGAACACGCCGCTGGACCTGAAGCAACAAATCGCGCTGCTGGCCGTAGCCATGCTGACCTCCAAGGGCGCGAGTGGTGTGACGGGTGCCGGCTTCGTGACCCTGGCAGCCACCTTGGCAGCCGTGCCAACGATTCCGATCGCCTCGCTGGCCTTGCTGGTGGGCATTGACCGGTTCATGAGCGAATGCCGGGCGCTGACGAACCTCATCGGCAACGGAGTAGCAACCGTTGCCATCAGCCGGTGGGAAAAAGAAGTGAGCGCCGAAGCGCTCACGCGAAACTTGAATGCGGGCGGCTCACTCAGGCCTTCGTCCGCCAGCGCATCGCCAGCAGAGCAAAGCCAAGTCCGATGACTGCCATCGCAGACGGTTCGGGAACGGGGATGGTCGTGAAGGAAACCGCGAAATTATCAATGCCGATGCCGTGATCTGCCAGCGAGGAATTGGCATCGAACCAGCGCAACCAGATCTCCTGGCCAGGCATGATAGTCAAGCCGGTGATGGTGCCACCCAGGCCCGCCACGCGGTTTGCTCCATTGTTGCCATCCAACGCCGCGCCAACGTTGTCCCCCCCGTCCACCGGCGTGTTGAATTCCGCGCTGCCGATGGCCGCGGAAAACGTTCCGCCGAGGGAACCCAGCCCCGCGCCAAAAATCCCATAGGCCACCACGTATTGGTTGTTCACCGCGCTGGTGATCTGCGCTTTCCGCCATTGCTCGGCATCGTACGAAAAGGTGAAGCTATCGATGATATCACCCGTGTTGTTCACAAACCGCGCGCCAAGCCGCATCGAGCCTGAAGCGGAGGCATCGGAAGGCAGGGTTCCCAGCGCCCGATCTGCCGCACCCGAGCCGCCGAAGCTGTAAAACGAACCGGTCGTGCTCGTGCCGGTTCCTGCGCGAATCTGCGGGGTGGTAGTCGTCGTACCGAAACTACCCACATACCAGCCCAGCAACCCGATCAACCGGGGCGAATCGGCCGCGGACGTGGTGTTGGCATCGTTTACCCAATTTTCCGCGGTGGTGGACCGGCTCAGATTGTCAAAATCCTGGCTGTAGGAAAGCCCGAGTCCGCTGGTGATACTGATTTGCGCACCGGCCGGCAGCGTGGCCAACGCCAATGCACCGAGAACGAAAGGAAACAAGTTGCACTTCATAAATGCCTTCTGAATCAACTGAATGATTTGACGGCCCAGTTTTAGCCGGAAAGACAAGGGGTTGGGAATATAACAAACGTTATACTGGAAGGGATCGATGCTTCAAACGCGGCAGTCTTGATTACTACCTCAACTTGTCTTGACCGAGGAACTTCACTACGGCTTCCGTGCGCGAAGACACGTGCAGTTTTTCATAAACAGTGTGCAGATGCACCCGGACCGTGCCGACAGTGATGCCGAGTTGATCGGCGATCTCCTTGTAAAGATAGCCCTTCGCCAGCAACGCCAGGATCTCTTGCTCCCGTTTCGAGAGCACGTCGATGTCCGAGGGCGTCTTTTTGATCTGTTGAAAGTAGTTCACCACCTTGCGAGCGATGTGCATGGACATCGGCGAACCACCGGCGCTCACCTGCTCCACCGCCTGCACGACTTCTGCCGGCGCCATATTCTTGAGCAGATAACCCGACGCCCCGGAGCGCAAGGAATCGAAGATCAGCTTGCTGTCTTCGTAGGTCGTGAGCATGAGAATCTGCACCTTGGGCAACGCGGCCTTGAGCTTGCCGACGCATTCGATGCCGTTCATGCCCGGCAGGTTGATATCCATCAACACCACATCCGGCGGTCGCGCGGGCATCTCGCGCAACGCTTCTTCAGCGCTCGCGTAACCCGCCAGGCACTTCAGGTTGGGCGATGACTCCAACACCGCGACCAGATTCTCCCGCGTGCCCGCGTCGTCTTCCACCAATGCCACCGTGATAAGTTTGCTGCTCATGAATTCGGATTACCGGTTCGCGCCAAGATTAATCAGTCTGCCACGGAACTTCAAACTTCACCCGGGTGCCCTCGCCCGGTCGTCCCTCCACTTCGCATCGTCCGCCGAACTGCGCCAACCGTTGCTGCATGTTCCGCAAACCGTCCGCCAGCGCATCGTTCGGCGGTTGAGCGAAACCATGCCCGTTGTCCTCGATGATCCAGGTTAGCTTCTCGTCGGCATCGCGCACACGCAACCAGACCTCGCTGGCGCCGGAATGCTTGACCGCGTTGTTCAAGCCCTCCTTCACAGCGAGGAACAAACCGTGGCGCAAGTCCGCTGGCAGATCCCGATTCACCGGATGATCCGGAAAATCCACCCGACAACGGATCCCTGCCGCCTGCAGGAAATCCACCGCATACTGGCCCGCATAATCCAGCAAGTCCTGCAACGTATCGTTGCGCGGGTTGACCGCCCAGACGATTTCATCCAGCGACTTGATGCCCTGCCGCGACATCTTCGCGATGCGCGTAACGAGGTCGTTCGCTTTCTCCGGGTACGCCAGGACGTATTGTGTCCGCCCCGCCAGCAATGAAATCTGCGTCATCCGCGCGCCGAATTCGTCATGGATGTCCTGCGCGATGCGCGCGCGTTCGCGTTGCAATGCGTTTTCCTGTTCGAGCCGTTGCACCTGAAGCCGCAAGCGGCGCACGGCGATGTAGCGCACGGCCAGGAACACCAGCGCCACGGTCAGACCGACAACACCTGCCACGAACCACCACCGTTGCCACAGGAATGGCGTCACGCTGAAAGCGAATGCCGCCGCTTGCTCGTTCACCAGGCCGGCGTGACTTTCCGCCAGCACTCGGAAACGGTAATCACCAGCCGGCAACTGCGGATACTTGGCGATGCGTTCGTTGCCGGCGTCCACCCAGTTGCCATCAAAGCCCTCCAACCGGTACCGAAAACGGATGCGCTCGGGATCGATGAAGCTCGGCGCCGTATAGCGAAACTCCAGTTTGCGGTGACGAGGCGGTAGCTGCACGACCGCGGCCGTTGGAGTATTCGTCAGTTCCCCGGCATCCACTGTGACTGATTCGATGATCACTGGAGGCGCGACATAATTCGTCGGCGCGAGTTCCGGCCGCGCGATCGCCAGACCAAGGCGGGTGGGGATCAATATGCGCCCATCACGCGTGCGCGCCGGACCGGGCGAGTAACCGTAATACGCCTGCAAGCTGGGCAAGGCGTCGTCTTTGCCGTGGCTGATGCACTTCAGAAAGTCACTCGTACCGTTCATCACCGCGTGCAGGTCTTCGACGCTCGCCCGAAAGATCCCGTGGTCCGACCCGATCCACATCCAACCACGATCGTCCGGCATCAACGAACAGATACTGTTATCCTGCAAACCACGTTCCTGATTGATGCGGGTAAACTTTCCGTCTTTTAATCGCGCCAGCCCTACCGCTGAATAGCCGATCCACAAACTGCCGTCGGGCGTCGCCGTCAGGCAACGGATCGGGCGATACGGCTCCGTCGTCCGCGCCGTTTCATTCACCACCCGATCATCCTCTACTCGCAACAACTGCGCATCGAGATTCGCCATCCAGATGTTGCCCGCGGCATCCTCACACATCGTGCGGATAGGCCGGCTGTTGGGCGGCAGCCCAAAATCCTGGAACTTCCCATCACGATAACGCTGCAACACGTCACCCGCCGAATACGCGATCCAAAGACTCCCTTCACGGTCTATGAGCATCGAACGGATGCTGGTCGCTGCCAGCCCATCCTGCCGACGCAATACCGTGAACTTGCCGTTCTGCCAGCGGTACAGACCGCGCAGGTACGTACCGATCCAGACCGTGCCGTTCGTTTCGCCGATCACACACGTCGCCTGTCCCCCCGGCCAGTTTGGGAGCGATGAAATGGTTTTCCATCCGTGCCCGTCATTGCGCGCGAGTTGCGCATCCTGCAACACCGCCCACAGGACCCCGTTCGCGTCCTCACACACCGACCGCACCGTATCGAACGGCAATCCCGCTTCCTTGCCTTGCAATTCCACGACCTGTCGCCGCAATCGGTTCAATCCTCCGCCGTCGGTGCCCACCCAG
>Ga0315910_10003039_pt1 | contig 14431 bp, 9 predicted proteins | sample EdamamesoilMG_FD_204470 | JGI IMG/M metagenome (GOLD analysis project Ga0315910, IMG submission 204470) | Garden soil microbial communities collected in Santa Monica, California, United States - Edamame soil | ecosystem: Environmental > Terrestrial > Soil > Garden | place: USA: California...
TCTTCGAGCCGGGCGAGGTCGTTCGCGTGACGGACGGGCCGTTCAACGACTTCAGCGGCGTCGTCGAGAACGTCAACTACGAGAAGAGCAAGGTCAGAGTCGCGGTGCAGATTCTCGGTCGCTCGACTCCGGTCGAGCTCGATTTCAGTCAGGTCGAAAAAGCGTAGACAACTAGCGGGTCAAGCGTATGGCACGGAAGATCGAAACCTATATCAAGCTGCAGGTCCCGGCCGGCAAGGCGAATCCCAGCCCGCCCGTGGGACCGGCTCTCGGCCAGCACGGCGTCAACATCATGGAGTTCTGCAAAGCGTTCAACGCGCAGACCCAGGGCATGGAAGTTGGTCTTCCTGTGCCCGTCGTGATCTCGGTCTACAACGATCGCAGCTTCACCTTCGTCACGAAGACGACGCCCGCGACCGTGCTGCTGAAGAAAGCGGCCGGCATCGAGAAGGGCAGCGGCACGCCGAACACGAACAAGGTCGGCAAAGTGACGCGCAAGCAACTCGAGGAGATCGCGAAGGTCAAAGCCCGTGACTTGAACGCCGCCGATCTCGAGGCGGCCGTCAAGATCATCGCCGGCAGCGCGCGCAGCATGGGCCTAGAGGTCGAGGGTTAGGCGATGACGAAGCAGACGAAAGCACAGAAGGCCGCGTCCGGAAAGGTCAAACCCGGCAAGGCGTACGCAGCCGACGAGGCGCTGAAGCTCGTGAAGGAGCTCGCGCATGCCAAGTTCAGCGAATCCGTCGACGTCGCGATCAACCTCGGCATCGACGCCGCCAAGTCCGATCAGGTCGTGCGCGGCTCGACCGTGCTGCCGAACGGCAGCGGGAAGAAGGTCCGCGTGGCCGTCTTCACGCAGGGCGCGAACGCCGAGGCGGCGAAGCAGGCCGGCGCGGACGTCGTCGGCATGGACGACCTCGCGGAGCGCATGCAGGGCGGCGACCTCGACTTCAACGTCGTGATCGCGAGCCCCGATGCGATGCGCGTCGTCGGCAAGCTCGGTCAGCTGCTCGGTCCGCGCGGCCTGATGCCGAACCCCAAGGTCGGCACGGTCTCCGCCGACGTCGCGGGTGCGGTGCGCAACGCGAAGGCCGGTCAGGTGCGGTACCGCGCCGACAAGGGCGGCACCGTCCACTGCGTGATCGGCAACGTCAGTTTCGAAGTGGACGCGCTGAAGCAGAATTTGATGACGCTCGTCGCCGACTTGCAGAGGCTGAAGCCTGCGTCCGCCAAGGGCGTGTATCTGCAGAGAGTTTCCGTGTCCTCGACCATGGGTCCTGGCGTGCTCGTCGATCATTCGACGTTGATCCAGGCCGAAGAGGCCGAGGCGTAAGAGTTTTGTTTCGGAACGACCGTGGCGACGAGCTGCGGTCGACATCGAAGACCGTAGGCCTCGGGCGCCAAGCGCCCAAGTTAATGGCGACAGCCGCCTACGCAGATGGTGTTACCTGACTCGGCGTTGCCCGAGGAGGCCACCATGAGTGAAGGGCCTCAGAGCAAGTGGGTATCTCCGTTGGGAGAAGCCGGGAGTTGATATGGCGAGTAGTGTCGAAGCGAAGCAAGCGATCGTCACCGAGGTCGCGGAGGTCGCGAAGACTGCACAGTCCGCGGTAGCCGCGGAATATCGCGGTCTCACGGTGGCCGAGATGACGAAGCTCCGAGTGTCGGCCCGTCAAGCCGGCGTGTACGTGCGGGTCGTGAAGAACACGCTCGCGCGCCGCGCCATCGAGGGCACGAGCTTCGAGTGCATGAAGGGCAGCCTCAAGGGCCCGCTCGTGCTCGCGTTCTCGCGTGAGGATCCGGGTGCGGCCGCACGCGTCGTCAAAGGGTTTACGAAGGAGCACGACAAGCTCAAGACGGTCGCTTTGTCGATCGGCGGCGAGCTGTATCCGGCTTCCGACATAGACCGTTTGGCGTCGTTGCCGACGCTGACCGATGCCCGAACGAGTCTCGTTCGCGTGTTTGCAGCACCGATGACGAAGCTCGTGAGGACGCTGGCCGAGCCCGCGGCGATGCTGGCCCGCACGTTGAAGGCCCGCAGCGAGCAGCCGCAGTAAGGCGGGAGCAGATCCGTAGATCTGGCCCCGGTGGTTTTTAGGTAACACAGTTCCGTAGGAGATTGAGATGTCGTTGTCGAATGCAGAGTTGGTCGAAGCGCTGAGCAAGAAGCCGATCCTCGAGATCGTCGAGCTCGTGAAGGCGCTCGAAGAGAAGTGGGGCGTTTCTGCCGCCGCGCCCGTAGCCGTCGCCGCCGTTGGCGGTGCAGCTGCCGCCGCAGCCCCGGCCGAGGAGAAGACCGAGTTCAACGTCGTGATGGATTCGTTCGGCGAGAACAAGGTCGCCGTCATCAAGGTCGTTCGTACGGTCACGGGCCTCGGCTTGAAGGAAGCGAAGGATCTCGTCGAAGGCGCACCGAGCACCGTCAAGGAAGCCGTGAAGAAGGACGAGGCCGAGAGCATCAAGAAGCAGCTCGAGGAAGCAGGCGCGAAAGCCACCATCAAGTGATGGGGCTCTTGTCGCTGCAGTGTCGCCGGCTCTCTCGCATGAGGGAGCCCGGCGCTTGCTCGTCTGCGCTGTTTTTGTATCGGTCGGCCGCCAGTGAAGGCGGCCGGCGTGCTTTCTCTTTTGCTGGCCAGACCCTAAGTCGCCCCAAATTATCGCCCTAATTATCGGAGTAGCAGGCATGGCTTACTCGTTCACTGAGAAGAAGCGGATCAGAAAGGACTTCGGGAAGCTGCCGAGCATCCTGAACGTTCCTTACCTCCTTTCGATCCAAATCGATTCTTATCAGAAGTTCCTGCAGCAAGAGGCTCCGGGAACCGAGCGCACCGAAATGGGATTGCACGCTGCTTTCCGCAGCGTGTTCCCGATCGTCAGCTACTCGGGCAACGCCGCGCTCGAGTACGTCAGCTATCGCTTGGGCGAGCCCGTCTTCGACGTCAAGGAGTGCCAGCTCCGCGGTCTCACGTATGCCGCGCCGCTGCGCGTGCTCGTGCGCCTCATGATTTACGACAAGGAAGCGCCGGGACCGAAGAAAAAGGTCAAGGACATCCGCGAGCAGGAGGTCTATCTCGGCGAGATGCCGCTGATGACCGAGCACGGCACGTTCGTCATCAACGGCACGGAGCGTGTGATCGTCTCGCAGCTGCACCGCAGCCCGGGCGTGTTCTTCGATCACGACAAGGGCAAGACCCACTCGAGCGGCAAGCTATTGTTCTCCGCGCGCGTGATTCCGTATCGCGGCTCCTGGCTCGACTTCGAGTTCGATCCGAAGGACTGCGTGTTCGTCCGTATCGACCGCCGCCGTAAGCTGCCCGTCAGCATCATCCTGCGCGCGCTCGATTTCACGAACGAGCAAATTCTCGATCTATTCTTCGAGAAGAACGAGATCAAGCTCGGCGACCCGATCACGCTGAAGTTGGTGCCGGAGCGCCTGCGCGGCGAGACGGCGAGCTTCGACATCAAGATCGGCCGCAAGGTCATCGTCGAGAAGGACCGCCGCATCACGATGCGCCACGTCCGCGAGCTCGAGCAGGCCAAGGTCAAGGAGCTCGAGGTCCCGGCCGATTACCTCGAGGGCAAGATCCTCGCGCACGACATCGTCGATACGTCTAGCGGTGAGCTCCTGGCGACCGCCAACGAAGAGCTCACCAAGACGACCGTCGAGAAGCTCATCGCCGCCGGCGTCAAGAAGCTCGAGACGTTGTTCGTCAACGACCTCGATCGCGGCGCGTTCATCTCGAACACGCTGAAGATCGACTCGAGCACGAACAAGCTCGAGGCGCTCGTCGAGATCTACCGCATGATGCGACCCGGCGAGCCGCCGACTAAGGAGGCCGCCGAGAACCTGTTCCAGAACCTGTTCTTCAACTCCGAGCGCTATGACCTGTCGGCCGTCGGCCGCATGAAGTTCAACCGCCGCGTGGGCCGCAACGAGTCCGAAGGACCCGGTGTGCTCAGCAAGGAAGACATCATCGCGGTGCTGAAGACGCTGATCGACATTAGGAACGGCAACGGTGTCGTCGACGACATCGATCACTTGGGCAACCGCCGCGTGCGCAGCGTCGGCGAGATGGCCGAGAACGCGTTCCGCATCGGCCTGGTCCGCGTCGAGCGCGCCGTGAAGGAGCGCCTGACGCTCGCCGAGTCCGAAGGGCTCATGCCGCAGGAGATGATCAACGCGAAGCCCGTGGCCGCGGCCGTGAAGGAATTTTTCGGCTCGAGCCAGCTGTCGCAGTTCATGGACCAGAACAACCCGCTCTCCGAGGTCACGCACAAGCGGCGTGTCTCGGCGCTTGGACCAGGCGGCCTCACGCGCGAGCGTGCGGGCTTCGAGGTCCGCGACGTGCACCCGACGCATTACGGCCGCGTGTGCCCCATCGAGACGCCGGAAGGTCCGAATATCGGCTTGATCAACTCGCTGTCGGTCTATGCGCGCACGAACGAGTACGGCTTCCTCGAGACGCCGTACCGCCGGGTCGTGGACGGCAAGGTCACGAGCGAGATCGACTATCTGTCGGCCATCGAAGAGGGCCAGTACGTCATCGCGCAGGCCAACGCCGTGCTCTCTCCGAAAGGCGAGTTCACCGAAGACCTCGTCTCGAGCCGCCACCAGAACGAGTTCGCGCTGCTGCCGGCCGAGCAGATCCAGTACATGGACGTCTCGCCGAAGCAGATCGTCTCGGTCGCCGCGTCGCTGATTCCGTTCCTCGAGCATGACGACGCGAACCGCGCGTTGATGGGCTCGAACATGCAGCGCCAGGCCGTGCCGACGCTGCGCACCGAAACGCCGCTCGTCGGCACCGGTATGGAGCGCGCAGTGGCCGTCGACTCGGGCGTCACCGTCGTCGCGCGCCGCGGCGGCGTGGTCGACTCCGTCGACGCGTCGCGCATCGTCGTGCGCGTCAAGGACGAGGAAACCAAGGCCGGCGAGGCCGGCGTCGACATCTACAACCTGACGAAGTACACGCGCTCGAACCAGAACACGTGTATCAATCAGCGGCCGCTCGTCAAAGCCGGTAACGTGATCGAGAAGGGCGACGTGCTCGCGGACGGTCCGTCGACGAGCATGGGCGAGCTCGCGCTCGGCCAGAACCTGCTCGTCGCGTTCATGCCGTGGAACGGCTACAACTTCGAGGACTCGATCCTCATCTCGGAGCGCGTGGTTGAAGAGGATCGTTTCACGACGATCCACATCGAAGAGCTGACCTGCGTCGCCCGCGACACGAAGCTCGGCCCCGAAGAGGTCACCGCGGACATCCCGAACGTCGGCGACGCGGCGCTCACGAAGCTCGATGAGAGCGGCATCGCGTTCATCGGCGCCGAAGTCACCTCCGGCGACATCCTCGTCGGCAAGGTCACGCCGAAGGGCGAGACGCAGCTGACTCCGGAAGAGAAGCTGCTGCGCGCGATTTTCGGCGAGAAGGCGTCCGACGTGAAGGACACGAGCCTACGCGTGCCGCCCGGCATGGACGGCACCGTCATCGACGTGCGCGTGTTCACGCGTGACGGCGTCGAGAAGGACGGCCGCGCATTGTCGATCGAGCGCCAAGAGCTCGAGGCCGTGCGCAAGGATCTCGACGATCAGCAGCGCATTCTCGAGGACGACATCTATCAGCGCATCGAAAAGGCGCTGATCGGCAAGGTCGCGTCGGGCGGTCCGAATGGCCTCGCGGCCGGCGCGAAGATCGCGAAGCCGTACTTGGACGAGCTGCCCCGCGACAAGTGGTTCGAGGTGCGCGTGAAGGCCGACGACGCCAACGCCGCGCTCGAGCAGGCTGCGGAGCGGCTGCGCGCGCAGAAGGCTCTCTTCGACAAGCGCTTCGACGAGAAGAAGCAGAAGATCACGGCCGGCGACGACCTCGCCCCCGGCGTGTTGAAGATGGTCAAGGTCTATCTCGCCGTGAAGCGTCGTGTGCAGCCCGGCGACAAGATGGCCGGCCGCCACGGCAACAAGGGCGTCATCTCGACGATCGTGCCGGTAGAGGACATGCCGTACGCGGCCGACGGTACGCCCGTCGACATCGTGCTGAATCCGCTCGGCGTGCCGTCGCGCATGAACGTCGGCCAGGTGCTCGAGACGCACTTGGGTTGGGCCGCCAAAGGCTTGGGGCTGAAGATCGGCGAGATGCTGCGAGTGGGCACCGAGGTCAAGGAGGTGCGCACCTTCATCGACAAGATCTACAACCACACCGGCGGTCAGAAAGAGGACATCGCTTCGCTGAGCGACGCCGAGATCGGCGAGTTGGCGACGAACCTGAGCCAAGGCGTGCCAATTGCGACACCCGTGTTCGACGGCGCCAATGAGGACGAGATCAAGCAGCTGCTCAAGCTGGCTGACCTGCCCGAGACCGGCCAAACCGTGCTTTACGACGGTCGGACGGGCGAGCGGTTCGATCGGCCGGTCACCGTCGGCTACATGTACATGTTGAAGTTGAACCACTTGGTCGACGACAAGATGCACGCGCGCTCGACGGGCCCGTACAGCTTGGTCACGCAGCAGCCGCTCGGCGGCAAGGCGCAGTTCGGTGGCCAGCGCTTCGGTGAAATGGAAGTCTGGGCGCTCGAGGCCTACGGCGCGGCATACACGCTGCAGGAGATGTTGACGGTCAAGTCGGACGACGTGCAGGGCCGCACGAAGATGTACAAGAACATCGTCGACGGCACGCACGAGATGCAGGCCGGCATGCCCGAGTCGTTCAACGTGTTGGTCAAGGAGATTCGTTCTCTCGCGATCAACATCGACCTCGACACGGCCGATTGAGCGGCGCGGGACGGAATGGACGGAACTGTGTGTCAGCGACTACTCAGCTAATGGGTGACGCCAAATGAAAGACTTACTGAGACTTTTCAAACAGCAGAGCGCGGTCGAGGATTTCGACCTGATCCGCATTGGGCTCGCTTCGCCCGACATGATCCGCTCGTGGTCGTATGGCGAGGTCAAGAAGCCCGAGACGATCAACTACCGGACGTTCAAGCCGGAGCGCGACGGGCTGTTCTGCGCAAAAATCTTCGGGCCGATCAAGGACTACGAGTGCTTGTGCGGCAAGTACAAGCGCTTGAAGCATCGCGGCGTCGTCTGCGAGAAGTGCGGCGTCGAAGTTACCCAGACGAAGGTGCGCCGTGAGCGCATGGGTCACATCGAGCTCGCGAGCCCGGTCGCCCACATCTGGTTCCTGAAGTCGCTGCCGTCGCGCATCGGCCTCATGCTCGACATGACGCTGCGCGAGATCGAGCGGATTCTCTACTTCGAAGCGTTCGTCGTCGTCGATCCGGGCATGACGCCGCTCCAGCGCGGCCAGCTGATGTCGGACGAGGCGTACCTCGAGGCGATCGAGCAGTATGGCGACGAGTTCGACGCACGCATGGGCGCCGAAGCGGTACGCGATTTGCTCGCCGCGATGAACCTCGACATCGAGGTCAACAAGGTTCGCGACGACATCGCCGGCACGAACTCCGAGACGAAGATCAAGCGGCTCTCGAAGCGCTTGAAGCTGCTCGAGTCGTTCCTCGAGTCGAACAACAAGCCCGAGTGGATGGTCATGACCGTCCTGCCGGTGCTGCCGCCCGATCTGCGGCCGCTCGTGCCGCTCGATGGCGGCCGGTTCGCGACGTCGGACTTGAACGACCTCTACCGCCGCGTCATCAACCGCAACAATCGCTTGCGCCGGCTCCTCGAGCTGAACGCGCCGGACATCATCGTGCGCAACGAGAAGCGCATGCTGCAGGAATCCGTCGACGCACTGCTCGACAACGGCCGCCGCGGCCGCGCCATCACGGGCACGAACAAGCGCCCGTTGAAGTCGCTCGCCGACATGATCAAGGGCAAGCAGGGCCGGTTCAGGCAGAACCTGCTCGGCAAGCGTGTCGACTACTCGGGCCGCTCGGTGATCGTCGTCGGTCCCACCCTGAAACTGCACCAGTGTGGCCTGCCGAAGAAGCTCGCGCTCGAGCTCTTCAAGCCGTTCATCTTCTCGAAGCTGCAGCTGCGCGGTGAGGCAACGACAATAAAGGCCGCAAAGCGCCTGGTCGAGCGCGAGGGTCCCGAGGTTTGGGACATCCTCGAGCAGGTCATCCGCGAGCATCCGGTCATGTTGAACCGCGCTCCGACGCTGCACCGTTTGGGCATCCAGGCGTTCGAGCCCGTGCTCATCGAAGGCAAGGCGATCCAGCTGCACCCGCTGGTTTGCACGGCGTTCAACGCCGACTTCGACGGCGACCAGATGGCCGTCCACGTGCCGCTGTCGATCGAAGCGCAGCTCGAGGCTCGCGCGTTGATGATGTCGTCGAACAACATCCTGTCGCCGGCAAACGGTGAGCCAATCATCGTGCCGTCGCAGGACGTCGTCCTCGGCATCTACTACATGACACGCGAGCGCGCGAACGCGCGCGGCGAAGGCATGCTGTTCTCGGACGTCGAGGAAGTGCATCGCGCGTACGAGTCCGGTGTCGTCGAGCTGCACTCGAAGATCCGCGTGCGCATTCGTGAGAAAGTCGGCGGTATTCCGACCTCGAAGCTGACGAACACGACCGTCGGCCGCTCGCTGCTGTCGGAGATCCTGCCGGCCGGCATGCCGTTCGAGCAGATCAACCGCGCGATGAACAAGCGCGCGATCTCGGCGACGATCAACCTCTGCTATCGCCAGCTCGGTCTCAAGGAGACGGTCGTCTTCGCGGACCAGCTCATGTACACGGGCTTCTATTACGCGACGCGCGCCGGCGTCTCGTTCGGCATCAACGACATGGTCGTGCCGAAGGAGAAGCAGGCGATCCTCGACAACGCTGAAAACGAGGTCAAGGACATCCAAGATCAGTACGCGGCGGGTCTCGTGACCGACGGCGAGCGCTACAACAAGGTCGTCGACATCTGGTCGCGCACGAACGACCAAGTCGCAAAAGCGATGATGGAAAAGCTCGGCGTCGAGCCCGTCACCGAAGGTCCCGGCAAGGGCGGCCAGCAAGAGTCGTTCAACTCGATCTACATGATGGCCGACTCCGGTGCGCGCGGTAGCGCCGCCCAGATTCGCCAGCTGGCCGGCATGCGCGGCCTGATGGCGAAGCCCGACGGCTCGATCATCGAGACGCCGATCACGGCGAACTTCCGTGAAGGCCTCGACGTGTTGCAGTACTTCATCTCGACGCACGGCGCTCGTAAGGGTCTCGCCGACACGGCGCTCAAGACCGCGAACTCGGGCTACCTCACGCGGCGTCTCGTCGACGTCGCCCAGGACCTCGTGGTCACGGAGCTCGACTGCGGCACGACTATCGGCCTGCTCATGACTCCGCTCGTCGAAGGCGGCGACATCGTCGAGCCGTTGCGCGAGCGAGTGCTCGGCCGCGCGGCCGCCGCCGACGTGCTGGCTCCCGGCTCCGAGAAGGTCGTGCTGAAAGCCGGCACGTTGCTCGACGAGAGCGCCGTCAAGATGCTCGAGCAGTACTCGATCGACCAGGTGCTCGTGCGTTCGCCGATCACCTGCGCGACGAAGTACGGCGTTTGCGCGCAGTGCTACGGCCGCGACCTCGCTCGAGGTCACCGCGTGAACCGCGGCGAGGCCGTCGGCGTCATCGCGGCGCAATCGATCGGCGAGCCCGGCACGCAGCTCACGATGCGCACGTTCCACATCGGTGGCGCCGCGTCGCGGTCCGCTGCCGTCAACAGCGTCGAGGTCAAGAGCACGGGCACGATCCGCTTCGTCAACGTGAAGACGGTGACGCACGAGCAGAAGGGCCACCGCATTACGACGTCTCGCTCCGGCGAGCTGGCCGTCGTCGACGAGTTCGGCCGCGAGCGCGAGCGCTACAAGGTGCCGTACGGCGCCACGCTCGGCGCGAAGGACGGCGAAGCCGTGCAGCCTGGCCAGCTCGTCGCGAGCTGGGATCCGCACACGCATCCCGTCGTCACGGAGGTGTCGGGCTACCTCAAGTTCGAGGACTTCATCGACGGCGTGACGGTCACGTCGCAGGTCGACGAGATCACGGGCTTGACGAGCATCGTAGTGCTCGATGCCGCTCAGCGCAGCAGCGAGTACCGCCCGACGGCCAAGCTCGTCGACGAGAAGGGCAAGGCGATTAGCTTCCCGAACACCGATATTCCGGCGGCCTACGCTCTGCCATCGGGCGCCGTGCTCAGCATGGAGAACGGCGCGCGCGTAGCAGTCGGCGACGTGCTGGCTCGCTTGCCGCAGGAGAGCTCGAAGACGCGCGACATCACGGGCGGTCTACCGCGCGTGGCCGATCTCTTCGAGGCGCGGCGGCCGAAGGACCCGGCGATCCTCGCCGAGTACTCGGGCACCGTCAGCTTCGGCAAGGAGACGAAGGGCAAGCGCCGCCTCGTCATCACGGACGAGGAGGGCGAGGAGCACGAGGAGCTGATTCCGAAGTGGCGCCACTTGAACGTGTTCGAGGGCGAAAAGGTGCTGCGCGGCGAAATCATCGCCGACGGCGAGCCGAACCCGCACGACATCCTGCGCTTGCAGGGCGTCGAGAAGCTGGCCGATTACCTCGTGCGCGAGATCCAGGACGTGTATCGCCTCCAGGGCGTCAAGATCAACGACAAGCACATCGAGGTCATCATTCGACAGATGCTGCGAAAGGTCGAGATCACCGGCTCCGGCGACACGCGGTTCTTGCGCGGCGAGCAGATCGACCGGCATCGCGTGCTCGAGGCGAATCGCGAAGCCGAGATCAAGAACGGCAAGGAAGCGACGTTCGACCCCGTGCTGCTCGGCATCACGAAGGCCTCGCTCGCGACCGAGTCGTTCATTTCGGCCGCCTCGTTCCAAGAGACGACGCGCGTCCTCACGGAAGCCGCGGTTCGCGGCTTGCGCGACGATCTGCGCGGCCTCAAGGAGAACGTCATCGTGGGTCGGCTGATCCCGGCCGGCACGGGTTATGCCCACCATGAGGACCGTCGGCGTACGCAAGAAGAGATCCTGTCGGCGGAGCTGAAGGAGCTCGAGGTCCAGAACCAGCTACGAGCGGAAGCGGCTGCTGCTGCGGCCGCCAGCGCGGGACAGGCCTCGGAGGGAACTCCGGCGACACCGTAAGGAGAAGAAAAAGAGCCTTGGGCCGCGAATTGCTCCTGCACTCGCGGCACACGCGCCAACCATGGCGCAGTTGACGCCAGTCCAGCCCGAAGCCTAGAATTTCGGGCTGTCCTGGCGCACCAAGGCCGGTTTTGCGGACCGAAAATCCTTCGCGAAACCTAGGCTTGGCCAGGATTCTCAAGGCCCGGCTGCCGAGTTGAGCTCGGTAACGGGCCAAAATTTATTTGGAAGCAGTGAATGGCGACGACCAATCAACTCGTTCGTAAATCGCGCTCGGCAGTCAAGAGCAAGAGCAATGTGCCGGCGCTCAACTCCTCTCCGCAGAAGCGCGGCGTGTGCACTCGTGTGTACACGACGACGCCGAAAAAGCCGAACTCCGCGATGCGTAAGGTCGCGCGCGTGCGGTTGACGAACGGCTTCGAGGTCACGAGCTATATCGGCGGCGAAGGCCACAACCTCCAAGAGCACTCGGTCGTGCTGATTCGCGGCGGCCGCGTCAAAGACCTGCCCGGCGTGCGCTATCACATCGTGCGGGGCACGCTCGATTGCGGCGGCGTCGGCGATCGGCGTCAAGGTCGTTCGAAATACGGCGCCAAGCGTCCCAAAGGCTAAACATGTCGAGAAGAGCACAAGCCCCGCGGCGCGACTCCTTGCCGGATCCGAAATTCGGCAACGCGATGCTCGCGAAATTCATCAACATGGTCATGAAGAGCGGCAAGAAGTCGGTTGCCGAGAAGATCGTCTACAACGCCATCGAGCGAATTTCCGAGCGCGTCGGCAAGGATCAAGGCCGCGCGATCGAGATGCTCAGCGTGGCGCTCGACAACATCAAGCCGGCGGTCGAGGTGAAGTCTCGCCGAGTCGGCGGCGCTACTTATCAAGTTCCCGTCGAAGTCCGCGCGTCGCGTCGTGAAACACTGGCGATGCGTTGGGCCATCGAGGCTGCCCGCGCGCGCTCCGAGAAGAGCATGGCCATGCGGCTCGCGCACGAGCTCATCGACGCCGCCGAGAATCGCGGCGCCGCCGTCAAGAAGCGCGAAGACACGCACCGCATGGCGGACGCCAACAAGGCGTTCGCGCACTACCGCTGGTAAGTGATGGTCAGGCGGCCTGCACATGGCACGGAAGACCCCACTCGCGCGGTATCGGAATATCGGCATCATGGCGCACGTCGATGCCGGCAAGACGACGACGACCGAGCGAATCCTGTTCTACACGGGGGTCTCGCAGCGGATTGGTGAGGTCGATGACGGCTCGGCCGTCATGGACTGGATGGAGCAGGAGCAAGAGCGCGGCATCACGATCACGTCGGCCGCCACCACCTGCTTCTGGAAAGGGATGAGCCGCAAGCTCCCCGAGCACCGCATCAACATCATCGACACTCCGGGGCACATCGATTTCACGATCGAAGTGCAGCGCTCGCTGCGCGTGCTCGACGGAGCTGTCGCGATCTTCTGCTCCGTCGGCGGCGTCGAGCCGCAGACCGAGACGGTCTGGCGCCAGGCCGACAAGTACAACGTGCCGCGCGTCGCGTTCGTCAACAAGATGGACCGCGCCGGCGCCGATTTCGTTCGCGTGCTCGACCAGATTCGCGAGCGGTTGAAGGCAAATCCCGTCGCGCTGCAGCTGCCGATCGGCGCGGCGGACGAGTTCGAGGGTGTCGTCGATCTCATCACGATGAAAGCGATTCGGTGGGACGACAAGACGCTCGGGATGCGCGTCATCGAGAGCGAGATCCCGGCGGGTCTGGTGCCGCTGGCGCGCGAGTATCGCGCCAAGGTCATCGAGGCGGCTGCCGATGCCGACGAGGCCCTGCTGAACAAGTTTCTCGAGCGCGGCGACCTCACGGTCGACGAGATCCGCGAGGGCTTGCGCGCGCGCTGCCTGGCCGGCGAGATCGTTCCGGCGCTTTGCGGCTCGGCGTTCCGCAACAAGGGCGTGCAAGCGCTGCTCGACGCCGTCGTATTCTATTTGCCGGCCCCATCGGACCGCGCCGCCGTCAAGGGCGTGCTTCCGGGCGGCGACGAGGCGGCGCGAACGCCGAGCGACAAGACGCCGTTCGCGGCGTTCGCGTTCAAGATCGCGAGCGACTCCGCCGGCAGCCTGACGTTCTTCCGCGTCTACTCGGGCGTCTTGCGCTCGGGCGACACCGTCCTCGTGCCGCGGCTCGACAAGTCCGAGACGGTCGGGCGGTTGGTCCAGATGCACGCGAACGAGCGGTCGGAGATCGAAGAAGTGCGTGCCGGCGACATCGCGGCCGCCGTGGATCTGCCGGACGTTACAACAGGCGATAGCCTCACGGATCCCAAGAATCCGCTCACGCTCGAGATGATGGACTTCCCGGAGCCCGTCATTGCCGCGGCCATCGAGCCCAAGACGGCGGCAGACGCCGCGCGCCTCGGCGAGACGCTCGCAAAGCTCGTGCGCGAGGATCCGACGCTGCGCGTCCACTTCGATGCGGAGTCGGGCCAAACGATTTTGAGCGGCATGGGCGAGCTGCATCTCGAGATCGCGGTCGATCGCCTGCTTCGTGAGTTTGGCGTCGTCGCGCGACTCGGCGAGCCTCAGGTTGCGTATCGCGAAACGATCGCCAAGGCCGTCGAGCAGGAAGGCAAGTTCGTGCGGCAAACGAGCGGAGGCCACGAACAGTACGCGCACGTTTGCTTGAGGCTCGAGCCGTTGGCGGCCGGCCAAGGTTGTGAGTTCGTCGACGCGGTCGCGCACGATGTAGTGCCGGCGGAGCTCGTGCCCGCCGTCGAGCAGGGAGTGCGCGAGCAGATCGCGAGCGGCGTCATCGCGGGGTACCCCGTCGTCGACGTCCGCGTCACGCTGTTCGACGGATCGCACCATGCCTCCGACTCGACGCCGACGGCATTCCGCGCTGCCGGCGCCGCGGCATTCAAAGAAGGCGCGCGCAAGGCGCGGCCGAAGCTGCTCGAGCCGATCATGAGCGTCGAGGTCGTGACGCCGCAGGGGTATCTCGGCGACATCAGCGGCGACTTGAGCCGCCGCCGCGGCGTGTTGCAGACGATCGAGGACGCGCCCGCAGGCAAGATCTTGCGCGCGCGCGTGCCGCTCGCGGAGATGTTCGGTTATGCGACGGCGCTGCGCTCGTTAACCCAGGGCCGCGCCACGTATACGATGGAGTTTTCGCAGTACGCCGAGGCGCCTGCGAACGTCAGCCAGCTTGTCATCAAGGATCGCGCCGCTTAGTCGGCGCAATGTCAATTCGCAGAAATCCAGGAAGAGGTAACAGCCGTGTCCAAAGAAAAATTCGCTCGAACGAAGCCGCACGTGAACGTGGGGACGATTGGGCACGTTGATCACGGGAAGACGACGCTGACGGCGGCGCTGACGAAGGTGATGGCGTCGAAGCACGGCGGTAC
>Ga0315910_10003042_pt1 | contig 14424 bp, 12 predicted proteins | sample EdamamesoilMG_FD_204470 | JGI IMG/M metagenome (GOLD analysis project Ga0315910, IMG submission 204470) | Garden soil microbial communities collected in Santa Monica, California, United States - Edamame soil | ecosystem: Environmental > Terrestrial > Soil > Garden | place: USA: California...
GAAGCTGCTGGGAGTCGCGGCCGGGCAACTGACCGAAGGCTTCGAAGCCGATATCGCGCTGGTCGATCCCGATCGGCCGTGGGTAGTCGATTCGGCGAAGATGGAAGCCAGCGCTGGCAATACCCCGTTCGACCGGCAGGGCGTGCAGGGCAGGGTCGGTGCGCTCTACAAGGGCGGGGTCAAAGTCGCTTAACCCGGATACGAGAAGGCTCCCCGCCCGGTGGGAGGGGAGCCTCTCGTGAAGACCGTCCAGGCGGGTCGTCTTATCTCATCGCAAAACGGCGTCCGGTGTCGACCGCGCCGGGAAGCGGCTTGGCAGCCGAATAGGCGATGCAGCCGTCGCGCGACGAGCTGTTGACGCGGCCGCACATCGCGCGGCTGCCGCCGGCGTCGAAGCCAGCCGCGGCGACGCGGTAATATTCCTTGCCGCGGACCACCGCGCGGGTGATCACGAGGTCGCGATTGGCGAGTTCGGGATAGCGCGAAACGTAGATGTCCCACGCCCGGCGCGCGCCCTTCTCGGTCGAGAACGAGCCGAGCTGGACGAGGTGCGATCCTTCGCCGCTGGTAACCGGGGCCATCGCGCGTGCGGCAGGAGTGGCTGCGGCAGGCACAACTGCAGGAGTTACGGCGCGCGGAGCGGCGCTGGCAGAGGGAGCGGCGGCAGCCGGCGTAGCCGGGCGAGGAGCAGCAGCGGCGACTGCAGGCGCTGCAGCCGGCGTTGCGGCCGCGCTGGGCTGGGCGACTGCCTGGAACCCGGGAGCTGCGCCGGCCTGGTCGTGCCGGGCGACGGTCTGCGCGCGCGCGGTGCTGGCAGGCGCGGCGGCCGCGCGGGCATCGACCGGATCGCCCACGGGCAGCGCAGCCTGCGCGCGCGGTGCGGGCGCTGCCGGAGCCGCCGCGGCTTGCGCCACCGGCGCGGGTGCCTGCGCCGCTTCAAGCGCAAGCTGATCGGCGGTCGGGAAATTGGACAAAGCAAGCTGGATCGGCTGGCCCGGATCGGATCCGTCGGCAGCTACCGCAAGTAGCACGCCAATACGTGCGCGGTAATGGTCGGGGTGAACTTCCCCGGCCCATTGCGCCATACGTTCGCCGACCTTGTCCGCCGGGATATCTTCCGACGCCATCAGGCGCGCTTCCCGCCATTGTCCGGCAAGCGCATAGCTATAGGCCAGGTTCTGGCGGACCTTCGGCGTGTTCTCACCATTGCGCAGTGCAGTGGTGAGCACCTGGACACCGCGATCCGGGGCACCGGCAAGCGAGTATGCAAGGCCAAGGTCGGCCGCGCCGATCGAGTCTTCCCATTTGCGCAATACATTGACCGCGTCAGCCTGCTTGCCTTCCGCGGTAAGCGCCAGGGCGAGGCTGAGGGCCACGCGCGACGAGGTCTCGCCAAGTTCGATGGCATCTTGGAACGAGGTTGCGGCTGAGGCGAAGCGGCCTGCTTCGAGATAGGCGGAGCCTAGCACGGCGCGATAGGCGCCGTTGCGCCCATCGGCGAGCACGGCGGATTCGGCATGCGCGATGGCCTTGGTGTAATTGCCCTTGGCGAGCGAGGCTTCCGCCTTGCTGGCGGAAATCGCGGCCGGGGGAGCCGATCCCGCACATCCGGTCAGGGTCGCGGTCGCGAGAGCCGTCGTCAGGGCAAAGCCGATCAGCCTTGAGCTCCCGGCACCCTTCCTGTTGGCGTTACGAGTCATCGTCACTTCCCCCTTTGGAGTGGAACATGTGGTCACTTGCGCTTGACCTGGCTGGCGAGCGTATCGAGGTCGGGCATTTCGGTGAGAAGCTTGTCGAGCGCCTCGGTCACGAGTTCCTGGGCGCTGCGATTGCGGACGGTGCAGGCGAGCCTGAGCCGCAGGTGCCGGTCTGAATCGAGCCGCAGCGTAAACGCCGCGCGGCGCCCGTCATCGAGCGCGGAGCGCCTCGGCCGGGCCGGTTCGCGTACTGCCTGTACCGGCTGGTGCAGCCTGACCGTGATCGCTTCCTGCTGGCGGTGAACTTCGCTGGCGCCCTCATTGGCGGGCATCATCTGCAGCACATCGGCGCTGTGCTCTTCGCCCAATTCTCCCATGTCGTTCCAGCCAAGGTCCTCGTGATGCCCTTCGGGGCGTTCAAGGGCCGGGAGGGCAGCGAGTTGGGAGCGCATCGCGGGGCGGGCGCCGCCCTTGCGGGCCAACAGTGCCGCTCCGAGTGATGCAAACGGCTTTGCTTCGCTCATAGTGGCGGCCCTCAATGCTGGGCCACCCGGCGGCCGAAGCCGCCAGCCGGGCGATGGGCGCCAGGAACTTGAGAGACACTGGTCGGCGCGGCGAACACGGTGCGGCGGAAGTTCTTTTCGAGGCGATCGGAAATGTAGTTCCACAGCGCGCCGATTTCCTGCGCCGATTTTCCAGCGGGATCGACTTCCATCACCGTGCGCCCATCGATCATCGAGGCCGCGTAATCGGTGCGGTGATGGAGCGTGATCGGAGCGACGGTGCCGTGCTGCGACAGGGCGACGGCGGCTTCGGAGGTAATCTTCGCCTTGGGGGTGGCGGCGTTGACCACGAAAATCAGCGGCTTTCCGGCGCGCTCGCACAGATCGACGGTGGCGCCGACGGCGCGCAAATCATGCGGGCTGGGCCGGGTCGGCACGACGATCAGTTCGGCAACCGAGATCACCGACTGGATCGCCATGGTGATTGCCGGCGGCGTATCGATCACCGCAAGCTTGAAACCCTGCTGGCGCAAAGTCGCGAGATCGCTGGCGAGCCGCGCCACGGTTGTCTGTGCGAAAGCAGGATACTCGGCCTCGCGTTCGTTCCACCAGTCGGCAAGCGATCCCTGCGGATCGATGTCGATCAGCACTACCGGACCGGCGCCACTTCGCTGGGCTTGAACGGCGAGGTGACCGGAAAGCGTGGTCTTGCCAGAGCCACCTTTCTGCGATGCCAGAGCCAAAACGCGCAAGGCTGTTCCCCCTAAATCGATGCCGGACATGGTCTCAATTCCGGCGGTTCCTCTGGCGGGATCGCAGATCACCCCTAATTTTCGGTTAATGCTCCACTCCCAATGAAGGGATTTTCGCGCACGGAACCCTGTCGAGGGGTAGGGGTTTTGCTAACGCGGTATTCACCATATTGTTCTATCAGGCCGCGGACGTGGAATCGGGGACAGTCGGGATGGCAATTCGCCGAAGTAGATATGTGTTGGCGGCATGGGCGGCATTCGCATGCCAGTTTCCCGCGTTCGCCGACGTCAAGGACGGAGTCGATGCCTGGGGACGCGGCGATTGGGATGCCGCGATCGCCGAATGGCGCGTGCCGGCTCAGCAAGGCGATGCAGACGCAATGTTCAATCTTGCCCAGGCTTACCGCCTCGGCCGGGGAGTGCCGCAGGACCAGGCGACCGCAGAGAGCTATTACCTGCGCGCCGCACAGGCGGGCCATTTGCGCGCCGCCGATACATACGGGCTGTTGCTGTTCCAGGACGGACGTCGCGAAGCCGCGTTGCCTTACGTCCAGGGAGCGGCCGAGCGGGGCGATCCCCGCGCCCAGTACCTGCTCGGCATTGCACACTTCAACGGTGACATCACCGAGAAGGATTGGGTGCGCGCCTATGCCCTGGTGACGCTCGCCAACGGCCAGGGCCTGCCGCAGGCCGCGCCGGCGCTTGCGGAGATGGACAAGCATATCCCGCTGGAGCAACGCCAGCAGGCGGCTTCGCTAGCGGTCCAGTTGCAGCAGCAGGCCGACGCCACCCGCGCCCGCGAGATGGCGAATTCGGACCTGTCGATCGATTCCGCGCAGGGTTCCGCTGCCACCGCTTCCGCGCCCGCGTCGCAGCCATTCACGCCTGCCCCGGCACCCGTACCGTCTGCACAGGCGCAAACGGCCACCCCGCGAGTGCCGCAGCCGGTGGCGACGGTCCCGGTCGTCGCGTCGAGCACCGGCGTACCGCAGTCGGTCCCCACTGCCAGCGCGGCAGTGCGCGAGGCGACTCAGGCCACCGGGACCGAGTCCCCGGGCCAGGCCGGCGCGGACTTCGCCCGACCCGCCGCTTCGCAGGCAGTGGCCTCCGCTCCTGTGCGGACAGCCCAGCCCGCGCCGACGCCGGTCGCCGCGCGGCCGGTGCCGGCTCCGGTGGTGCAATCCGCCCCGGCTTCGGGCGAATGGCAGCTCCAGCTCGGCGCCTTCTCGGTACGCGCGAACGCCGAGCGGCTGATGGCGTCGATCGAGACCCGCCCCGATTTGGCCGGGCGCACCGCTTCGCTGGTCCAGTCCGGTCGGCTGACGCGGGTGCTGGTCGGCGGATATGCATCGCGCGGAGCGGCGGAGGCAGCCTGTGCCGGCCTCGAACGCTCGGGCCAGGCCTGCATTGTAACCCGCTAGGACTGCCCCTACTCTCCCGCCCCGAAAGGGGAGTGAGTGGGCATGAGCGCAAATCCCGCGCCTGAGGAGCCGCCGCCGCACCCTGAGCCGGTGGCCGGCAGCGGGCGTCTCGCCACGCTCGATTTCATCCGCGGGATCGCGGTGCTCGGTATCCTGCTGGCGAATATCGTCGGCATGTCCCATCCGCTGCTCGCCTATGAATGGCCCGAGGCGACGGGGCATCCGCCGGGCTTGGTCGATTCCGCTCTGTGGCTGGCGCAATACGTTTTCATCGACGGGAAGATGCGCGGGCTGTTCTCGCTGCTGTTCGGGGCCGGAATCTTCCTGTTCCTCGAACGCGCGTGGGCGCGCGCGGACCCGGCGCTGTTGCAGGCCCGTCGCCTGCTCTGGCTGCTGCTGTTCGGCCTCGCCCATTTCTTCCTGCTGTTCTGGGGCGATATCCTGTTCCTCTATGCGATCGCCGGGCTAGCGGTGCTGGCGATGGCCGGGTGGCAGCGCGAGACCCAACTGCGCTTCGGGATCGTGTGGTATCTCGCCGGTTCGCTGATGTATGCCTCGATGGGGTTTTCGGCGATGCAGCTCGAAGTGAGCGAAGCGGCGCGGCAGTCGGCACCCGATGCGTGGGAGGTGACGCTCGGCTCGTGGGACCGCCGGCTTGAAGACGCCGACACGGAGCGCGCTGTGTTCGGCAAGGGTGATTACGGCACCGAAATCGCCTTCGTCGCCAACGAGCGCTCGGCGATGCTGGGCTTCTACCCATTGCTGGCGATCCTCGAGACGATCCCGCTGATGCTGATCGGGATGGGCCTCTATCGCTACGGCCTGTTCGATGGCGGGCTCGATCCCGGGCGACAGCGACGATGGGGTTGGATTGGCGTGCTAGCCGGGGCCGCGATGGCACTGGCAATGGGCCTGTGGGTCGTCCTGAGCGACTTCCCGCCCTTCCTCACCGGCTTTGCTTTCAATGGCGGTGCCCAGGCCCCGCGCTTGCCGATGATTGTCGGTCTGACCGCGCTGCTGGCGCTATGGGCACCGCGCGCTGCGCTGTGTAGGCTGGGGCAGCGGATTGTCGCGGCGGGTCGGATGGCGCTGTCGAACTATATCGGCTCATCGTTGGTGGCCCTGCTGGTGTTCCGCCATTGGGCTGGAGGGCTGTGGGGCGAACTCGACCGGACGCAATTATGGCTGGTGGTGCTGGCTGTGTGGCTGCTGATCCTCGCCTGGTCGCAGCCGTGGCTGGCGCGTTTCCGCTATGGCCCGCTCGAATATCTGTGGCGTTGCCTCACCTATTGGCGGGTGTTTCCGTTCAGGCGGTGAATCGGACCCGCAGGGTCCGCAAGGCCGAACGGCCGTCCGAGCTTATGCGAGGATAGCCAAGCGGCCCGGATGGGCCGCGCCGGCGCTTGAGGCGAAATAAAAAACTCCTTCTTGCTATTGCAATCAATTCGCATTAACTGAAGCTCATGTACGTATGCGTCTGCAATGCCATCCGCGAAAGCGAACTGCGCGAGGCCGCGCGCCGCCACGATGGCGATGCCGACGCGGTTTACGAGAAGCTCGGCTGCAATCCGCAATGCGGATCGTGCCTCGACGAAGCGGCGCTGATCCTGATCGAGGAGCGCGGGCTGGGCGCGGAGCTGGCGCTTTCCAAAGGCTGATCCGCCGCCATTCCTACTAACGCTAATGACTCGCAAAACCGCAGAATTCTGCGGTTTTTTCGCGTTTTGGGGTTGTCTTTACGGGATGTGGGGCGCATCATCTGGACGTAACCCAAGCCGCACGGAGATCGCGCCATGAAGGGCGACAAGAAGGTCATCGAGTACCTCAACCAGGCGCTCACCAACGAACTCACCGCGATCAACCAGTACTGGCTGCATTACCGCGTGCTCAAGAACTGGGGTCTCGAAAAGCTCGCCGAGTATGAGCGGCACGAATCGATCGACGAGATGAAGCACGCCGACAAGCTCGCCGACCGGGTGCTGTTCCTCGAAGGCCTGCCCAATTTCCAGGCGATCCACAAACTCAAGGTCGGCGAAACGGTCGAGGAAATCCTCAAGGCCGACCTGGCGCTCGAACTTGAGGCACTCCCGCTGCTCAAGGACGCGATCGAGCACTGCGAGAAGGTCCGCGATTACACCAGCCGCGAATTGTTCGAAGACATCCTCGAAAGCGAAGAGGAGCACGTCGACTTCATCGAGACCCAGTTCGAGCTGATCGAACGCATGGGCCTCCAGAACTACGTCCAGCTGCAAAGCGAGCCGGCGGGGGAGTGACTAGCCCTTCGCAAACGGGTTCTTGGGGCTCCTCAGCGCCAGCCTGATAGGCACCGAGCCAAACCCCAGCCTGTCGCGGATCGAGTTCACCAGATACCGCTCATAGCTCGCCGGCAGCGCGTCGAGCCTTGTGCCGAAGATCACGAAGCTCGGAGGGCGGGTGTTGACCTGGGTGATGTAGCGCAATTTGATGCGCCTGCCGCCGGGCGCGGGCGGGGGATTGGCGGCCATCGCATCGTCGAACCAGCGGTTGAGCGCGGCGGTCGGCACACGGCGGCTCCATGCCTCGCGCAGTTCGAAGGCGGCGGCAATGAGCGCGTCGAGCCCCTTGCCGGTGCGCCCCGAGACCGACAGCAGCGGCACGCCTTTTACCTGTGATAGCCCGTCGCCCAGCGCCTCGCGGATGCCGTTGAACAGCGCGCTGGCATTCTCGGCCACATCCCACTTGTTGATCGCCACGATCAGAGCGCGGCCTTCCTGCAGCACGAGGTCGGCGATCTTGAGGTCCTGGTGCTCGAGGCCCTTGGTGGCGTCGAGCAGCAGCACCACGACCTCGGCGAAATCGACCGCGTGGCGGGCATCGGCGACCGCCAGTTTCTCGAGTTTTTCGACCACCTTGGCCCGCTTGCGCATGCCCGCGGTGTCGATCAGGCGGATGTCGCGCTGCTCGCCGGTCTTGGGATCGGTCCATTGCCAATCGACCGCGATCGAATCCCGCGTGATCCCGGCCTCGGGCCCGGTCAGCAGCCGGTCCTCGCCGAGCAGTTTGTTGATCAGCGTCGATTTGCCGGCATTGGGCCGCCCGACGATCGCCAGCTTGAGCGGGCCAGCGGGCGCATCCTCATCCTCGCTTTCGGGCTCGGGCTCGAATTCCTCGTCGCGCTCCCGCTCGATCAGCGGCAGCAGCGCCTCGAACAGATCGCCCATGCCCTCACCATGCTCGGCACTCACCGCCACCGGATCGCCCAGCCCGAGCGAATAGCTCTCGAGGATGCCCGGCTCGCCCGCGCGGCCTTCAGCCTTGTTGGCGACCAGTACCACCGGGACATTTTGTCCTCTCAGCCAGCGCGCGATTTCCTCGTCGAGCGGAGTCAGCCCGGCGCGGGCGTCGATGGTGAACAGCGCGACGTCGGCGCCCTTCAGCGAGACTTCGGTCTGCGCCCGCATCCTTCCGGGCAGGCTTTCGGGGTCCTCGTCCTCCCATCCGGCGGTGTCGACCACCATGAAATCGAGCCCGAGGAGGTGCGCCTCGCCGAAACGGCGGTCGCGCGTCACCCCCGGCTGGTCGTCGACCAGCGCCAGCTTCTTGCCGACCAGCCGGTTGAACAGCGTCGATTTGCCCACATTGGGCCGGCCGATAATGATGACCTGCGGGAGCATCGGGCGCGAGTGGCGCGCTTGCCCCGGAAAGGCAAGGAAAACTCAGGCCTTGGCCACTGGCGGGTCCTCGCCCAGATCCTGGTACCACGCCTCGACCGGGCCGTTGAGCTTCAACAGCAGCGGGCGGCCCTTGCGGTCCACGGTCTTGCCCGCCTGCACCCGCACCCAGCCTTCGGAGATGCAGTATTCGTCGATATCGGTGCGCTCGCGCCCCTTGAAGCGGATGCCTACCCCGCGTTCGAGCCGGTCGCTGTCGAAATGGGGGCTCATCGGATTGATCGCCAGCCGGTCGGGCGGCACGTCCGCGGTCTCGGGGGCGGATGTGGGTGGAGTTTTCTTCTCGCTCATCGCGCGCCCCTACCGTCCCTGTCCGGCTCGCGCAACGCCCAAACGAGCGGCTATCGCTTGCCCTTTGCCGCGCGCCCTTATAAGGGCCTCTGCCTGTTGCGCAGACGCCCGGTTCCTTTGGGGGATTCCCGGATATCTGCGGGCTTCGTCGGGCCGCGGGCGTGGCGGAACTGGTAGACGCGCTGGTTTTAGGTACCAGTATCGAAAGATGTGGGGGTTCGAGTCCCTTCGCCCGCACCAGTTCCTCTCCATCGCGGAACCGGCTGGTGAGAGTTTTTGTTTGAGAAGGCATTAGAGCGAAGATGCAGATCGTCGAAAAGAGCAGCGAAGGTTTGAAGCGGGCATTCACGCTCACCATCGAGGCCAAGGAAATCGAGGCGCGGATCGACGTCGAGGTGAAGAAGATCGCCCCGCGCGTACGCATGCCCGGCTTCCGTCCCGGCAAGGTCCCGGTCAATTTGGTCAAGAAGATGCATGGCGAGGCGCTGCACGCCGACGTGTTGCAGAACACGATCCGCGAGACCATCGACCGGATGATCGCCGACAAGCAGCTGCGCCCGGCGCTCCAGCCCAAGATCGACCTTTCCGACCAGTACGAACAGGGCAAGGACGCCAGGCTCGAGATCGAGATGGAAGTGCTGCCCGACATCACCGTGCCGTCGATCGAGGGGCTCAAGCTCGAAAGACTGGTCGTGCCGGTGACCGATAAGCAGGTCGACGAGGCGCTGGCGAATATCGCCGCGCAGCAGAAGAGCTACAAGGATGCGCCCAAGACGAAGAAAGCCGCCGCTGGCGACCAGTTGGTGATCGACTTCACCGGCAAGGTCGATGGCGTCCAATTCGAAGGCGGCAAGGCCGAAGGCGCGCCGCTGACGCTCGGTTCAGGGCAGTTCATTCCCGGCTTCGAGGACCAGCTCGTGGGCGTGAAGGCGGGCGATGAAAAGACCATCACCGTGACTTTCCCGGCCGATTACCAGGCCGAGAACCTCAAGGGCAAGGAAGCGACCTTCGACATCGTCGTGCAGGCGGTGAAGGTCGAGGGCGAGACCAAGGTCGACGAGGATTTCGCCAAGGCGCTGGGGCTTGAGAGCCTCGCCCGGTTGCAGGAACTGATCCGCGGCCAGCTCGAGCAGGAAACCGCCGGGCTCACCCGCACCGCGATGAAGCGCGGCCTCTTGGACCTGTTGGCGCGCGACCACGATTTCGCCGTCCCGCCGACGATGGTCGAGGCCGAGTTCGAGCAGATCTGGCAGCAGCTCCAGCAGGAGGCAGCCAAGGAAGCCAATCCCGCCGCCGCGATGAAGGAAATCGAGGCCGAGAAGGACGATTACCGCTCGATCGCCGAACGCCGCGTGCGCCTCGGCCTGCTGCTCTCGGAAATCGGCCGTGCCAATGGGGTCGAGGTCTCGAGGCAGGAAATGGACATGCTGATCCGCCAGGCGGCCCAGCAATATCGCGAAGCCGACCGGCAGAAATTCGTCGATTACATCGCTTCAAACGCCGTCGCCCAGGCCCAATTGCGCGCGCCGCTCTATGAGGACAAGGTGGTCGATTTCCTGTTCGACAAGGCCGATGTCACCGTGCGCGAAGTGACCCGCGCCGAAGTCGAGGCGGCGATCGAGGCCGAGGACAGCGCTCCGCAGGCCAAGCCGGCGCCGAAGAAGGCGGCGGCGAAGAAGCCCGCGGCCAAGCCCGAAAAGCCTGTTTCGAGCAAGGCCGAGAAAGCCCCTGCCGAAAAGGCTCCGGCGAAGAAGCCTGCTCCGGCCAAGGCTGCGCCTGCGAAGAAGGAGGCGGCTCCCAAGGCTGAGGCCAAGCCGGCGCCGAAAAAGGCGCCTGCCGCCAAGGCTCCGGCCAAGAAGGAAGCCGCGCCCAAGACTGCCAAGGCCGAGACCAAGCCGGCTGCAAAGAAGGCTCCGGCCAAGAAGGCTCCGGCGAAGAAGTAACCCGCCGCCGCTGCTGCGGACGCCCTATTCCTTGAGTCCGGCTTCGGCGGCCTGCGCCGCCAGTTCCTTGTCCATCGCGCCGGCCACGGTGCCCAGCTTCTGGGCCGCCGCGATGTTGGGTGGCCCGCCGTAGAGCGTCTTGAGATAGGCGAGGTCGAAGCTCGTCAGCTCAAGCGAGTGCGAGGCCTCATCGTCGAACAGGTTGAGGATCGTAGCATAGGTCGCATCGCCTTCGACCGGCCAGGTCTTGGCCAGCCCGCGCATGGTCGCGTAATCGGCGATCTGGACCGCGCTCATCCCGTCGATCGCCGGAATGTCGATCAGCACCGCGGCAATTTCGATCTCCTTGCGCGAGGGCTGGAGGAACAGCGAATTGGCCGATTGGGTGCGCACGATCGAGTATTGCTGGTTCACGTCTTCATTGACGATCATTCCGTCGCGCGTGCGCAGCGACCACACGATCCAGTTGTGAACCGGGCCGGGATTGCGCAGCAGCGCTTTCTTTTCCGGAGCCGGCAGCGGCGCCAGGATCGTGTTGGGCTTGCGGTTCATCTCCCTGAGCGCCTTCTGCCCGTCGATCACGAAGGCGACGATCAGGTTCGGATCGCAATTGCCGCCTTCCGCCAGCCGCAACCCGATGCGCTCGGCATTGTAGCGGATGCGATCGGCGATCAGCATCGACAGGTCGAGCGGCAACCCGCTGACCCCCGGGCATAGCGGCTTCTGGTAGAGCGGCAGCGGTTCGTCGAAAATGTTCGCGGCCCGGGTGATCGAACGCGCCTGCTGCTTGGCTTCGCGGACCTCGGGTTCCGGATCCGGCTTGGCGGAGACGATGATTTCGCGCTCGTGATCGGCGGTGACCAGCTGGTCCAGTGTTGCGTCCTGGGCGAACGCGGCAGGAGCAAGTGCCACCACGCCGATCGCGGCAATGACGGGCTTCAAGCTCATTCCGTTGTGCATCCGACAAACCTCCACTTGAGACCATGTCCCCTGCATTGTCCGATGGGTCAACAAAGTTTCAGAAGTTGCCCTTGACGGTAAAATTCACCACCCTGCCGACATCGCGCCGACGGTCTTCGTGGAACAGCAGCGGCGAACTGCCGCGCGGGCCGGTGAAGACGTAGCGGTCGAGCACTATCGGGCGTTCCATCAAATTGTTGAAGCGCGCCTGCACGGTCAGCCCGAACACGTCCTTGTGCTCGATCAGCACATAGGGATTGTGGTCGAAGGGGTGATCGATCCCATATTCGGCGACACGGTAATAGGGATTGAAGCCGGAATAGCGGTAGCCAGCGCCGAACGCCCAGGGGCTGTCGGGCACGTCGTAACGGAAATCGGCCTCGAAAAAATAGGGCTGGGCCTGCTGCACGGGCAGGTGTCCTTCCTCCACCGGATCGGGATAGATCGAGTCCCGCACCACCGCGGAAACGTCGACCTTGGCTCCCGCAAGGCCCGCAGGATCGAGCTTCAGCGTCCCGGTCAGCTCGATGCCCATGACCCGCGCCCATTCGACATTGCCGCGGGCCTCGCCGCCACCGGGCGTGGGGATGAAGGTGATGTAATCTTCGAAGCGGCGCACGAAGGTGCGCAAGTTGGCGCTGCCCCAGGCGCCGAAATCGCGTGTCGCCTCGAGTTCGATGACCCAGCTCTGATCGGGGCGCAACTCGTTGTTGGCATCGTTCTGGTTGTTGCTGTTGAGATTCACCGCCGCGAGGAAATCGCTGAAATTGAGTTGCCCCACGGCGCGCTCCAGACGCAGCGATACGTCGAGGCTCGCCTGCGGCGCCCAGGCCAGCGTGAGCGACCCCTTGGGTCGCACAAAGGTGCGCGAATTGGCGTTGTTGCCGATGACGCTGATGGTCGAGTATTCGCCGCCCGCGATCAGCTGCATGGTGAGGTTACCGGCCAGCGGGCGGCTGTAGGACAGCAGCGATTCGTACCGGTCCTCGCGCACGCCGCCATTGGCGGCGGGGAACGGGATCTGGAAGAAGTCGCCGCTCGGCGCGAGCAGGAACAGCTCGCCCTGCTGGTCGAGCTTGTTGAACGCCGCTTCGAACGACATCTGCCATTCGGCGTTCCACATCGCCCAGCTGTATTCGCCCCGGCCGATACGCTCGCCGCGCTGGCTCTGCTGGTGGAAGCGGCTGCCGGTTGCCGGATCGCCGGTCGCCGGATCGATCACCGTTTGGGTCAGGAAGCTGAGCTCCTGCGAGCTGTCGAGCCCGATCAGCTTCATCCGCCCCGGCCCGAGCGCGAAGTCAAGGTCGCCGCCGATCTCGAAGTCGTGTCCGCGATTCTTCTGGTCGAATTCGTCGGTCAGCGGCGGCGCGCCCGGGGGCCCGATGACGATCTCGTCGTCGAAGCTGTGGAACCGGCGGTGCAGGTACGAGCTGTTGAGATTGGCGATTGTCCCGCCCGGCGTCTCGTAACGCAGCGTGCCCGCAAGGCGCTTGTCGTCGCCGTGCGAATTGGTTTCGCTGTAGCGCTCCTGGAAACTCCCGTCGTCGAAGGTGATGGTGTTGTATCCGCCATTGCCGTTGCGCACCGGCAGGCCTTCGAGCGCGACCGTGAAGCCTAGCCTGCCGACCGTGCCGGAAACCGAGACGATCCCCTCCAGCCAGCGCGCATCGGCATATTCGGCGGCCATCTGGGGCCGCCATTCGAACTGCCCCTGCAATCCGTCGCTCGAGCTGGTGACGACATTGGCCACGCGCCCCGAAAGGCCGGGAATGTTCAGCGTGGAGCCTTCGACCAGCTCGATGCGAACGACATTGGTCGCCGGGATTCGCGCGAGGTCGTCGGCAATCGAAGCCGACTTGGTGACGATGCGCGCGCCATTCAGCAGGACGTTGCCGCTGGCCTGCCCGAGCCCGCGCGCCTGGCCGAAAGTGCTTTCGATGCTGAAGCCGGGAATCTGCTGCAGCATGTCGAGCGCGCTCTTGGGTGCGAAGGCGGCGAAGTATGCGGGCAGGTAGGTGGTCGCGCTGTCATGCACCAGGACCGTCGGCTGCCCTTCGACGAGTGCCGGATCCTCGGCCGGAATCTCCGGAACAGGCAGGGTTTCGCCGGGTTCCTGCGCGCGCGCGGCCATCGGCGCAAGCAGCGCAAAACAAAACAGCGCCTGGCCCAGCGCAACCCGCCGGGCGAACCATAGTCGCAATGCAAACTCCCCCGTCCGGGCAATTCTTGCTTTGCTAACGAATAGGGGACTAATTGGTTTCCGGTTTTCGAGAGAAATTTACCGGTCGTCCGTTTCGGGGTTCCAGGGCCGGAACGAAGGTTTGGCCAGCTCGGCGCTGCGCACCGCTTCATAGGCCGCGCCGGCCTTGAGCACCATATGGTCGGCCCACTTGCCGCCAATGATCGAGAGCCCGACCGGCAAGCCTTCGATCGCTCCCATCGGCACGGTCAGGTGGGGATAACCGGCCATCGCCGCAAGGTACCCGGCCCCGACCGAACCCGCGAAATGATCGCCCAGCACCAGGTCGCTGGTCCAGGCCGGGCCTTCGGTCGGGGCGACGAGCAGGCTCACCCCGTGGTCGAACAGCAGCCGGTCGATCCCCGATTCCTGCGACAGGCGAAGGATGTTCGCGCGCGCCTTTTCATAGGCTGCCCGGTCGATGGTGGCCTCGGCCTGTTCGAACAGGTCCTGCCCGAACCACCGCATCTCTTCGCCCGCGTGCGCCTTGTTGAAAGCGATCACCTCGGCCAGCGAGCGGACTGGGATGTTGGCGGGTGAACCGGCAAGGTAGCCATTCAACCCCTCGCGCAGTTCGAACAGCAGCACGGTCAGCTCGTCTTCCCACGACGCTTCGGGGAACTCGTATTCGATCTCGACCGGGATCGCGCCCGCAACCCTGAGATCGGCCAGCGCCTTGTCGAAAAGGGCAGCGATGCGGGGGTCGTCGCCCACCTGCTTGCGCATCACCCCGATCCGCACGCCCTTGAGCGAGGCTTCGGCCAGCCCGGCGGTAAAATCGGTCTTGCGGGCGTCGGCCTGGGCGGTCGCGGGATCGAGCGGATCGCTGCCCGATATCGCATTGAGCAACAGCGCTGCATCGAACACGCTCTGCGCCATCGGCCCGGCGGTGTCCTGGGTGCCGCTGA
>Ga0315910_10003043_pt1 | contig 14423 bp, 14 predicted proteins | sample EdamamesoilMG_FD_204470 | JGI IMG/M metagenome (GOLD analysis project Ga0315910, IMG submission 204470) | Garden soil microbial communities collected in Santa Monica, California, United States - Edamame soil | ecosystem: Environmental > Terrestrial > Soil > Garden | place: USA: California...
ACACGGCGACGGCACCCGTTCGGTTGGCGGCAAAGACGTCGACGTCGCCATCGTTGTCGAAGTCGACCGAAGTCGCACCCTGCCCCGCAGATGCGACCGCCAACGCGCCGCTGTCGATCGCCGTGAACTGAAAGTTGCCCGTGTTGCGATAGATCTCGTTGCGCTCGCCGACGGGGTCGTCCGTGCCGAGGTAGCCGTTGACGGCAAAAACATCGAGATGACCGTCCCCGTCCATGTCGAACGCGATGGAGGCGCGCGTGGACCACGCTCGCGCGGGGAGGCCCGCCGCGACCGTGGCGTCCGCGAACGTTCCCGCACCATGGTTGCGATAGAGCCGATTCTGATCGAACGATCCGTTGAAGAGATCGAAGTCGCCGTCGCTATCGAAGTCAGCCCAAACGCCGCCATGGCTTCCCGTGTCGAAGTTGTCGATGCCTCTTGCTGCCCCTTCCTCGCGAAACTGACCCGCACCGAGATTCAAGTAGAAGAGGTCCGCAAGCTGCAGGCCGCTCATGTTCACGGTGACGTACAGGTCCGGAAGGCCGTCGCCGTTCACGTCTCCGAACATGCCGCCGTGGCCGCCGAACGTGCTCGGACCACCGACGCCGGCGGAGCTCGTGATCTCCTCGAACCTGAGGACGGGCGCAGCCGCGGGATCGAGATCGACGGTGACGTTGACGGAGTCGGTGCTCGAGTGACCGTGATTGTCGGTCACGCGCAGCTGAAATGTGAGGACCGTGGATTCCGTCACTTGCGGAGCGGTGAACGACGCGTTGATCGTCGCCGCTTGCGAAAGCGGGACACTCGGGCCCGCCGTTTGCGACCACTGGTACGCGGTGATGCTGCCGCCCGGATCGGCGCTAGCCACACCGTTCAGCGTGACGGCGGCGCCCGCGACGACGGCAACATCCGCGCCGGCATTCGCGATCGGCGGCCCGCTCACCGCGAGCGCCACCGTCGCGCTGCTCACAACGCCCGCACTATCGGTAACGCTCGCCGTCATCGTGTGCGAACCGGCCGCAAGGCTCGTGCTCAGCGTCTCGCCGCTGCCGAGTGCACCAGCCGCGCTCGAGCTCCAGCGGATGCTGGCCGAGAGATTGCCGTCCTCGGCATCGTTCGCAGTTGCACGGAACGTGATCAGGGTACCCGGCGCGAACACTGCATTGTTGCTCGGCGCTACGACACTCACCGAGGGCGCCGCGTTCGGTGGTGGTGGTGGTGGCGGCGGCGGCGGCGGTGGTGGTGGTGGCGGCGGGGCGTTCACGACGAGGGTCACCGTCGCGCTCGTCGCGAGCCCCGCGCTATCCGCGACCCTCGCCGTCACGAGGTGTGTGCCCGCGATCAGGGCCGTGCTCACAGTCGGGCCAGTGCCGAGCACTCCCGCGACGCTCGAGCTCCAGCGCACGGCCGCGGAAAGGTCGCCGTCCTCTCCGTCAGTCGCAGTCGCACGAAGCGTGACAATCTCGTCGGAGAGAAACGTGGTCCCGCCGAGGGGCGCGGTCACTGTTACCGTTGGGCTGGTATTCGCGCCCGCGTCGGCCGGCGTCTCGCTGTCGCCGCTGCTGCAGCCGACGGCCGCGAACATCGCAACGAGGCCGGCCGCGAGCAACCGAGCGGATGCGTGACAAACGAACGTCCGCTTGAAATGGGACATGGCGCTCTCTGCGTCTTCTTGTTGTTTGGTTCTTCTTGAGAGACAGAGTAGACAAAATGTCGAGGCACTACTTGCACTTGTGACATAATTTCGAAGCCCAGAAATGGTGCGGATCGGGGAACCCCGGGGCTGGAACGTCGGCTTTGTGCGGGGCTAAGCACCGCTGGCGTCGGTGGGTGGGGACTATCTGGCGGTCTCCCTTCAGGAGATCGTCAGGACGCGCGACGATCTCTCGCTGACTGTCCGCCGCCTTGACGATCGGTCACCGATCGTCCGCAACCCTGACGACCTCCCGAGAGACACACAAACACGCGCCCGTCATCGCGCGACCTCATCGGTTGGCTCACGCCGCGCCGCTCGCGGTCCGATGTCAGCAGCGGTCGTTGCGGTAAGATCGCCGCATGGGGAGCGAACGCGATAATCCGCGGCAACATCTTGCGCCGAGCGCACCGTGGCTCGTCGAAACGCTGCGCGGCGGCTCGATCGCACTGACGGTCGACCACCACATCGCCGGGCGGGGCGAGCCCGGAGGCACGCGCTCCTCGGCGTTGTTCAACCCCGCGACGGGGCAAACGCTCGGTAAAGTGTTGTTGGCCGATGCGGCAACCGTGAATCGCGCGGTCGCTGCTGCCGTAGCCGCTCTCCCGAGTTGGGCCGACACGCCGGCGTTGAAACGTGCGCGTGTGCTGTTTCGTTTCAAGGAGCTGCTCGAAGCGAATTTCGACGAGCTCGCGGTGTTGATCACGCGTGAGCACGGCAAGGTCACGACCGATGCCAAAGGGGAGCTCACGCGCGGTCTCGAGGTCGTCGAGTTCGCGTGCGGTATTCCGCAACTCTTGAAGGGTCAGCACAGCGACAACATCGGCGGCGGCATCGACAACTGGTCGCTGCGCCAACCCGTCGGCGTGTGCGCCGGCATCACGCCGTTCAACTTCCCGGCGATGGTCCCGATGTGGATGTTTCCGGTCGCGATCGCGTGCGGCAACACGTTCGTGCTGAAGCCGAGCGAGCGAGATCCGTCCGCGTCGCTGAAGCTCGTGCAGCTGTTCGAGGAGGCGGGTCTGCCGCCGGGCGTTCTGAACGTCGTGCAAGGCGATCGCGAAGCCGTCGACGCGCTGCTCGCGCATCGCGACGTCGCGGCCGTCAGCTTCGTCGGCTCCACGGCCGTCGCCGAGCACATCTACACCGAGGGCACGCGGCACGGGAAGCGCGTGCAGGCGTTGGGCGGCGCGAAGAACCACATGGTCGTGCTGCCGGATGCCGACCTCGATCAAGCCGCCGACGCATTGGTCGGCGCCGGTTACGGCTCCGCGGGCGAGCGCTGCATGGCGATCTCGGTCGCAGTGGCCGTCGGCGACATCGCCGACGGGCTCGTCGCGAAGCTCACACAGCGCATTCAAGCGCTCTCGATAAACGACGGCAGCATCGCGGGCACGGACATGGGGCCGCTGATCACGGCCGAGCATCGAGCGAAGGTCGTCGGCTACATCGAGGACGGCGCACGCGCGGGCGCCGCGCTCGTCGTCGACGGACGCGGCGTGCGCGTGGCCGGGCGCGAGAACGGCTTCTTCTTGGGTCCGACGCTATTCGACCACGTGGATCCCTCGATGCGGATCTATCGCGAGGAGATCTTCGGCCCCGTGCTATCGGTCGTGCGCGTGCCGGACTTCGCGGCCGCCGTCGAGCTCGTGAGCTCGCACGAGTACGGCAACGGCGTCGCGTGCTATACGAGCGACGGCGGCATCGCGCGCGAGTTCGCGCGCCGCGTGAAAGCCGGCATGGTCGGCATCAACGTGCCGATCCCGGTGCCGATGGCGTTCCATTCGTTCGGCGGCTGGAAGCGCAGCCTGTTCGGCGATCACAACGTCTACGGCGAAGAAGGCGTGCGCTTCTACACGCGTTACAAGTCCGTGATGCAGCGGTGGCCCGACTCGAGCAGCAAGGGCCCGAGCTTCACGATGCCGACGAACGACTGACCTCGCGGCTCTGCGCGCTGCGCAGTATCTCGTTCAGCACGCCGCGATTCGCCTCCACCGCTTTCTGCACGACGGCCTCGTAGTTCGCTACGAGGCGCTCGCCGGCGTCCGTGAGTTGCGCGCCGCCGCGCGACGTGCCGCCGAGCCATTTCGCGACCACCGGCTCCGCGAACACGTCGTTCAAGTCCTGCACGAGCAACCACGCGCGGCGGTACGACATGTCCATCGCCCGCGCCGCGGCGCTGATCGAGCGGTGCTCGCGAATTTGCTTGAGCAACTCGATCTTGCCGGGGCCGATGTGGCCGATACCGGGCAGATCGAGCCGAATGCTGAGCTCGATCGTCGAATTCTTGGCGGCTCGTGATCGGTTCGCACGCTTCATGGTCGGCACTCTATCGAGGATCAGCGCCGATGGTGTTGGCAAACGAGCCGGTTTGCAACGGCGTGCTGCGGTAAGATCGCGGACCATGAAACTCGCAAGCATTCGTTACCGCAATCGCGACTCGATCGCGGCGGAGATCGCGCCCGGCGAGCTCGTCGATATCGCGTCGCTGCGAGTCGACGGTGCGCCATCCGACATGATCGAAGTGATACGCGGCGGCGAAGCGCTGCGGCAGCGGGTCGCGGCGGCGCTAGCAAAAGCTCGCTCCGACACATCGATCGCACGGATCCCGGCGGCCGACGTCACTTGGCACCCGCCGGTGCGCCCCGGCAAGATCTGCGCCGTCGCGATGAACAACTCGGCGAGCAACGAGCGCAAGATCAGCGCGCCCGATCACCCCGCGTTCTTCTTGAAGCCGTCGTCGTGCCTGGTCGGTCATCGCGAACCGATCCGGGTTCGCCGCTATTACGGCAGCGTGCATCCGGAACCCGAGCTCGCGGCCGTGATCGGTGTGAAAACGCGCGACGTCGCGGCCGCACAGGCGCTCGACGCGATCTACGGCTACGCGATCTTCGACGACATCACGGGCAACGGCATGCGCGCCGAGGACATGTTTCATTACTACGCCGTGTACGCGAAGAAGGACAAGCCGAACGAGACCGAACGCGTCGAGCAACACCTGTCGTATGCCGCGCGATACAAAGGCACGGACACGTTCGGCGTGCTCGGCCCATGGCTCGTGACGAGAGACGAAGTCGGCAACCCCGACGATCTCGCGGTGCAATGCAGGATGGGCGGCGAGCTCATCGCCGACGACAGCACGCGCTACTACAACTATAAAGTCGCCGAGGTCGTGAGCTTCATCAGCCAGTTCCACACGCTGCACCCCGGCGACGTGATCTCGTTCGGCACCGCGTTCAAGCCAGGCGCGACGCGCAAGTCGATCCACATGGCGAACTTCCAGAGCGTCGAGGGCCCGGTCGAGATCACGATCGCGGGACTCGGCACCCAGCAGAGCCCCGTCGTGATCGAGGACAAGGAGATCGGCGCGTGGCGGCTTCGCTGACTCCGCTCGAGCGCATCGAGATACGGCTCGCGCTCGAGGAGCTCAACACCGCGTTCTGCTATCACTTGGATCACGACGAGGTCGAAGCGCTGCTCGCGCTATTCACAGACGACGTCTACTACACGCACGGCAGCCGCGTCTCGCGCGGCAAAGCCGATCTCGACAAGGTCTTCCGGAGCCGCTCCGCGACCGAGACGCGCACGGCACGGCACCTGTACTCGGGGCTCAAGGTCACGATCGAAAGCGCCACGCGCGCTCGCGGCACGTCCGTGTGCATGACGTTCGGCGCGTACGGCGAGCCGCCGTTGTCGCCGGCGATCCCGACGCTCGTGGCGGACTTCGTCGACGAGTACGTGCGCGGCGACGACGGCCGGTGGCGCATCAAGGAGCGCCATATCCACCGCATCTTCGTCGCGCCCGACAACTTAGGCCCGATCGGCCAACGCTAGCCGGCGTCGTCGAACATCTGAAACACGAAGACGCGGAACGCGACGATCAGCACGAACGCCGCGAGGATGAACACGCTCAAACCGAGCGGCCAGAAGCCGAACGGTTTGACCCCCTCGACCCCGCGCTGGCCGGCCACGCGCGCCATGAACGCCCCGACCGCCGCGACGCCGAGCGCGAGCACCTGCCACGTCAGGAACTGCGCGACGCGATTCAACGTGCCGGCGTAGCTGCCGTCGGACGGCGTGACCTGCAACACCACGAACGACGCGAGGAACAGCAACAGCCACACCGCGGCAAGTCCTTGAACGACTGGCTTCAACTGCATTGCATGACCTCTCGGGACGCGTGTGACATTATGCCGAGCTACGAATACGGCGGAAGACCGTGAGGTGAATCCGGTGGCCCAAGAAGGGCGTAGGACGAAGTCCGAGCTCGTCGAGCTGACGCTCCAACCGCGCGTGCGCAGTCTCGGCGAATTCGACGTGCGGCGCGTGTTGCCGGCCGCGGAACGGCGCATGGTCGGTCCGTTCGTGTTTCTCGACCACATGGGGCCCACGGTCTTCGCACCGGGCCATGGCATCGCCGTGCGCCCGCATCCGCACATCGGGCTCGCGACCATTACCTATCTGTTCGACGGCGAGATCCTGCATCGCGACAGCTTGGGCTATAAACAACTGATCCAGCCCGGCGCCGTGAATCTGATGACGGCCGGACGCGGCATCGTGCACTCGGAACGAGCGAACGACGTCTCGAAGGAACAACCGCTGCATGGCATTCAGTCTTGGCTCGCGTTGCCGCTCGAGCTCGAGGAGATCGAGCCCACCTTCCTGCACTACCCCGCGAGCTCGCTGCCCGAGCGCGTGATCGACGGTTGCACCGTACGCGTGATCATCGGCAGCGCGTACGGCCTCGACTCGCCGGTGCTCACGTACTCGCCGACCTTGTATTTCGAAGCGATGCTGTCGGCAGACGCGACACTGACGGTGCTCGACGAGGCCAGCGAACGCGCCGTGTACGTGGTCTCGGGCCGCATCAGCATCGGCTCCGACGAGTACGCGGAAGGAACGCTGGCCGTATTGAAGCCCGGTGTCGACGCGCCGCTCGCGGCCTCGAGCGCCGCGCGCGTGATCGTGATCGGCGGCGCAGCGCTCGGCCGGCGCCACATCTGGTGGAATTTCGTGTCGAGCTCGGAAGAGCGCATCGAGCGCGCGAAGCGCGACTGGACGGAAGGCCGAATCGGCAAGGTGCCCGGCGACGACGAGTTCATCCCGCTGCCGGAGCGCTGACGAAGCGACGCACATGAGCAACGCGATCCCCGGCGCGTGCTTGTGCGGCGCGGTGACGTTCGAGGTCTCGCCGCCGTATCGCTGGTTCGCGCATTGCCACTGCTCGATGTGCCGCAAGCACCACGGCACGTTGTTCGGCACGACGCTCGGCGTCGCACGCAAGCGTTTCCGCTGGGTCTCGGGCGCCGCCGACGTGGTCCACTATCGTGCGAGCGTCGCGTTCCCGCGGACGTTCTGCCGTCACTGCGGCTCGAAGCTGCCATCCGCGTCGCAAAGTGCTGCGTCGATCACGGTGCCTGCGGGCTTGCTCGCCGGCGACGTCGGCGAGCGACCGCGTACGCATATCTTCGTCGCTTCGAAGTCGCCGCTCACGGTGATCACGGATTCGCTCGTCCGGCACGACGCGTATCCGCCCGGGTTCGCGATGCCTGCGGTGCCGCAGGAAATCGCAGAGAGAACCGATGCCGAAGTCACGGGCACGTGCCTCTGTCGAGCCGTCGAGTTCGCAGTAAATGCGGCGCCGCTCGGAATCGTGAACTGTCATTGCTCGCTCTGCCGGCGAAGTCGCGGCACGGCGTTCGCGACCACGCTGCTGGCGCCGCCGCAGCACTTCCGTTGGCGCAAGGGCGAGGATCGTGTCGCGAGCTATGCGTCACCGGCGCCGAGCCGGCACCGAACGGACTTTTGTACCGACTGCGGCAGCCCGGCTCCGACTCTGATGTCGGAGTCGCCTTGGGCGCTGTTACCGGCGGGCGCCGTCGACAAGACGCCGGCCCCGTTACCGGCCATGCACATCTACGCGGCGTCGAAGGCGGCGTGGCACGAAATCTCGGACTCGTGGCCGCAATTCGACGAGTTGCCGCCGCTCGAGCGTTTCACGGAGCTGCTCCGGGGCCCTGCCCATTGATCAGCTGCATGATCCGCTGCAGATCTTCGTTGCTCTCGATGCACTCGTACTCGCGCAAACGTTCGTCGGGGCGCAAACGAAACGTCTCGTTGATCACGTACGGCTTCGTGAACACGTTCGGGTCTTCCATTTTCGCTTCGTAGCGAATCGTGTCGAACGAGTCGCGCGTGTAGCGCTCGGTGACGCGCAGCGCCTCGGTGTGAATCGAGCCGACTCCGGTCAGCCACGTCTTGTCGTTGAATGACTCGACTTCGACGACGAGCGTGTCGCCGTCCCAGTGGGCGACCGACTCGCCGAGATACGACGGCTCGGCATCTTCGGGATGCGGCCGGCCGTCCGTCGGAATGATCCGGAACGCGTGATGGATCTCGTACAGCATGAGCACGCGATCCGGCAGCTGCACGATCTCGAAAGGCAGCGGCCGGAAATTGATGCGCGGAACCCCAGTGAGCAGACACAGCGCCATCGGATCGTCGACACCCTTGCGCTCGAGATACCTCTGGCGCTGCGCTTCGGCTTCGGGCTTGTAGGGCGGCGGCGCGTTCGCGTTGCCGAACGGCCGGCCCGCGGCAGTGTCCGCCGCGCGCGCCGCGGCAAACGCCTCCTCGCCTTCGAACAGCATGATCGCGCCGGTCGCGATCCAGATTCCCGAGAGATCCGGCTTGCCGTTCGCAGCCCGCGGCACGGGTCGGTCTGCCGCGGGTTGAGCCACGAGCGGCGCCGCGATCGTGCTCAACGCGACGACGGCTGCTGCGAGTAGCTTCGTTGTAACGTCCATGTCAGCGCCCGCCGGTTCCGGACGGAGGACCGGCCGCAAGCTTCTTACCGTCATCGAACGTGACCCAGCGCGCCGCGCCGAGATTCGGCTCGTCGCGTGCTATCCAGCCGTCCACGGTCACGACCTTGCCGGGCGTCAACGTCACATCGCGCTGCCAACCTTGACGCACGAGCATGTTGGGCGGATAGCCTTCGAACCGCCAGCGCGTGACCGCTCCGTCGGAGCCCTTCACATCGATCGTGAAATGGAAGTGCGGATTCAGCCAGTCGATGCTGACGACTTCACCGGTCAGCCTGACCGGCTGCTCGCCGTCGAACACGGCCGCGAACGAATGATGTGCGGCTGCAACGCCGCTCGCGGACAGGCACATCAAGAACACAGCGATGGCTCTGCGCATTGGAGTTCCCCCCGGACCTCCGAGTCGATTATCGACTTCGCCGAGACATGCCACAAGCAGACGCGCCCCTACAGGTGCTTAGGAGGCATTCCGGCGGATGAAGTCGGCGCCCTGCTCCGCGATCATGACGGTCGGCGCGTTCGTGTTGCCCGACGTGATCCGCGGCATCACCGACGCATCGATCACGCGCAGCCCCGCGACGCCGCGCACGCGCAGGCGATCGTCGACGACGGCGAGCGCATCTGTGCCCATGCGGCAGGTGCCGACAGGGTGGAAGATCGTCGTGCCCAAGTCGGCGGCTGCTCGCGCCAAATCCGCGTCGCTCGTGAGCTCCGGCCCCGGCTTCCATTCCTCGGGAGCGAACCGCGCGAGCGCGCGAGCTTTCATGATCCTGCGCGTGAACTTGAGCCCCGCGACAGCGACGCCACGGTCGTGGTCCGTCGACAGGTAGTTCAGCTTGATCGTCGGGTGCGCGCTCGGATCCGCGCTCTTGATACGGACGTGGCCGCGGCTCGTCGGCTGCAAGTTGCACACGGACGGCGTGATCGCGTCGAACCGATGCAGCGGCGACCCGAACTTATCGAGCGACAACGGCTGCACGTGCCATTCGATGTTGGCCGCCGCTTGGCGCTCGTCGCTCCTGGCGAACGCACCGAGCTGCGACGGCGGCATCGTGAGCGGGCCCGTGCGCAAGAACGCGTATTCGAGCGCCATCGCTGCCTTACCGGTCCACGTTCGCGCGCGGCGGTTCAATGTGACCGTGTTGCGCACCTTATATATCGAGCGGATCTGCAGGTGATCGTGGAGATCTGCGCCGACGCCGGGCTGATCGTGGAGCACTTCGATGCCATGCTCGCGCAGCAACGGCGCGGGACCTACGCCCGACAGCTGCAGCAACTGCGGGGAGCCGATCGCGCCGGCCGCGAGCAACACTTGGCGTCGCGCCCGTAGCGTCTCGCTGCCCTGGCCCGCGAATCGCACGACGACCCCGGTCGCGCGCAGCCCGCCGTCGCGGCGGTCGATCGCCACGCGCTCGACGAGCGCGCCGGTCCGCACCGTGAGATTCGCGCGTTTCGAAGCAGGCCGAAGATAGGCCTTCGTCGCGCTCCACCGCACGCCGCGCCGTTGGTTCATCTGAAAGTATGCGTTGCCGAAGTTGTCGCCGCGGTTGAACTCCGGGATCTTCGGAATGCCGCACTCCTCCGCCGCGTCGCGCCACGCGTCGAGGATCTCCCAGCTCACGCGCCGCTCTTCCACGCGCATCTCGCCGCCCGCTCCGTGCAGCTCGTCGGCGCCGTGCTCGTAATCCTCCGAGCGCTTGAACACAGGCAGCACGTCGTCCCACGACCAGCCGCGCAGCCCCAGCGATGCCCAGTGGTCGTAATCGGTTTTCTGCCCGCGCATGTAGATCATCGCGTTGATCGATGAGCAGCCGCCCAGCACTCGGCCGCGTGCGTAGCCGATGCTACGTCCGTTCAAGCCCGCATCCGGTTCCGTCACGTAGCACCAATCCGTGCGCGGATTGCCGATCGTGTAGAGGTAACCGATGGGGATATCGATCCAAAAGTAGTCGTCCTTACCGCCGGCTTCGAGCAGCAAGACGGACGTGCCCGGGTCCGCCGACAACCGATTCGCGAGCACACAGCCGGCCGTGCCCGCACCCACCACGATATAGTCGAACTCCTGCATTGGCGCGCATTCTAGCGCCTCGCCGTTGAGGCAGGCGCCGAGGCGGGTAAGATGTGCAGGCAAGCACGCGGAGATAGCTCATGTCGGCACTCTACGAAGGCAGCCACCGCACGTTGCAGCAGCGGTTCGATACGCAACGTCTCGCCGATCGTATCGAGGAGCGCTTGCTGCGCCGCGCGCTCACCGACGACGATCGCGCGTTCATCACAAGGCTCGATCTGTTCTTTCTCGCCACCGTGAACTCTCGCGGAGAACCGAGTTGCTCGTACAAGGGCGGCGACCCTGGGTTCGTGCGTGTATTGAATCCGACGACGCTCGCGTTCCCGTGCTACGACGGCAACGGCATGTACCTGTCGATGGGCAACGTCGCTGCGACGGGGCACGTCGGAATGCTGTTCATCGACTTGTGCACGCCGAAGCGCCTGCGCGTGAACGGCACGGCACGCATCGAGCCGGCCGAATTCGTGACGCCCGCGTACGCGGAGGCACAATTCGTCGTCGTGGTCGACGTTCGCGAGGTGTTCCCGAACTGCCCGCGTTACATTCACAAGTTCCAGCGTGTGGAGCCGTCGCAGTTCGTGCCGCGCGAAGGCGTGTCGACCCCGGTCCCGGGCTGGAAGAAAATGGATTGGGCGTGCGACGTGCTGGCCCACGATGACCCTGCAAGGAGAGAGTGATGAACGGAAAAGACAAGGACTGGTTCCTGCCCGTGAGCATCGGCGCAGGAGTCCTGTTGGTCGTAGCCGGCCTCGGGTACTACTGGATGCGCGACGATGCTCCGGCGCTCGAGCCGACCGAAGTCGTCACGCCGCCACCCGCGCCGGTCGCGACGACGACGGCGCCGCCTCCTGTCGAGACCGCTCCTCCGGAACCCGCCTTGCCGTTGCCGCCGCTCGATGAGAGCGATTCCGACGTGGTCGGCGGGCTCACCGAGCTCTTCGGTCAGGACGCCGTGAAGCGGTTCCTCGTGCCGGAACGCGTCGTGCGCAACATCGTCGTCACGATCGACAACCTGCCGCGCTCGCAGATGGCGCTGAACCAACGGCCGGTGCAGCCGACACCGGGCGAGTTCGTCACGTCCGGCGCCGACGACACGCTCGTTCTCGCGCCGGACAACTACGCGCGCTACCAGCCGTTCGTCGCGCTCGTGCGAGGGACCGACGCGAAGACGCTCGTCTCGCTGTATCGCGGTTTGCAGCCGCTGTTCCAACAGTCGTACGAGGAGCTCGGCAACCCGAACAAATCGTTCAACGATCGTTTGGTCGAGGTCATCGAGCATCTGCTCGCGACGCCGAACGTGCGCGACGAGATCAAGCTCGTGCAGCCGAGCGTGCTGTATCGCTACGGCGACGAGCGGCTCGAGAGCCTCTCGTCCGGGCAGAAACTGCTGATCCGAATGGGGCCCGAGAACGCTGCGGCCATCAAGGCCAAGCTACGCGAGCTCCAGGCGGAGATCGCGTAGCCGGCGAGCATCACTCGATCGCGAGCAGCTCGACCTCGAACGCGAGCGCGGCGCCGCCGGGAATCTCGCCCGAGCCCTGATCGCCGTACGCGGTGTCGGAGGGGCACACGAGCTTCGCTTTGCCGCCGACCTTGATCTTCTGCACGCCTTCCGTCCAACACGGAATCACGCCGTCGAGCGGGAAGGAAATCGGCTCGTTGCGCTCGACGGAGCTGTCGAACACGGTGCCGTCGCGCAACGTGCCGTGATAGTGCACGCGCACCGTGCTCGTCGCGCTCGGGTTCGCACCCGTACCCTCTGCGATCGGAATGAACACGACACCCGTTGCGCTGCGCTCGGCGCCGGGCTGCGCGGCCTGCTCGGCGACCCACGTTTCGGACGCCTGCTTTTCCTCCGAAGCCGAGGCCGAGGCCGCCGCCATCATGCGCTCTTGCGCGAACGCCTGAATTTGCGGGCCATAAACCTGCAGGTCGACCTTAGGCTCGAAGCTGCGCACGGCGTCCTCGAGCCCGTTTGAGACCAGCTCGAGCTCGCCCGGCGTCAGGTTGAACTGTCCAATGTTTTGCTGAACGTTCTGGCCGATCGCGAGGCCGAGAGCGTAAAGAACCTTTTGGTCTTCGGTCATCGTCGACTCCGCAGTGGCCGTCGTTGCAGTGTCGGATTCGGGAGTCGAGCACGCGCATAACGCGAGCGCGAGCAACGTAAGAGAAGTCTGACGCATGAGGAGTCTCCGGTGCCGGACATGGGCACGAAAAGACCGCACGCTAGCTGAAACAGGACCATATTGCCAACCGCGCGCTTATTCGAATTCGAGGTAAGCGACCTTGTTGCCATTGCCGTCCGCGTACCAAAGCCGATTCGCGATGCGTTCCGGCGGTTGCCGATCGCTGCCGGCCGTGAGCCCGACCGCGCGCGCGTTCGCGGGTAGCGGGAACTCCGTGATCACGCCGTCGTCGGTGACGCGGCCGAGCGACGCCCCTTTCGTGTACCACACGTTGCGATCGGGACCGACCGCGACGTTGGTGGGCGAGCCCGTGGGGCTCGGGATCTCGAACTCCGTGATCTCGCCGGCGAGCGTGATGCGGCCGACGCGATTGCCGTTCACTACGCGGCCGTCGATCGTGCCGTTGAGCTCGACGAACCACAGGTTACCGTCCGCGCCCGCAGTGATGTCGCCAGGACCCGAGTTGTCACGCGGCAGCGCGAACTCGGTGACGACGCCGGCCATCGTGATCCGGCCGATCTTGCTGGCGTAGAATTCCGAGAACCAGATGTTGCCGTCGGCGCCGGCCGCGAGCGCGCGCGGGCCACTGAACGGAGTCGGCAACTCGAACTCGGTGATCTCACCGGAAGGTGTGATGCGCCCGATCTTGCCGGCCGCGAACATGCCGAACCAGATGTTGCCGTCGGCGCCGAGCGCGATCGCGCGCGGCTGGCTCTCGGGCGTGGGAATCGGAAACTCGGTGATCTCACCGGCCGGCGTCACGCGAGCCATTTGCCCCGCGAGGTGCTCCGAGAACCAAAAATTGCCGTCGGCGCCGAGCGCGATGATTCGCGGCGAGCTGTCCTCCGTCGGAACGGAGAACTCGCGGAGCACGGCGCCGTCCGGGTGCATGCTACCGATGCGGTTACCGGTGCTCTGTGTGAACCACACCGTGCCGTCCGGCGACAGCGCAATCGTCGTCGGGCTGCTCGCAGGCTCGGGCAATGGAAACTCGACGATGCGCCCCGTCGCGACCAGCCGTTCGTCGGGCCCGAGCCACCGTTGCTGCGCGGACGCACAGCCCGCAACGATCAGAGTAGGCACGATCCAGATCTCGCTCCGCATTAGGACGTCCCAAAAGGCCAGCCGCGATGGTAGCGGGGACCCTCGGTGACGGCCACAAGCCGCACCGGAGCAAAGAAATCTCCATGCACGGCCCATTCGAGCGGCCCAGGAACCGAGTGCTATAGTCCGGGCCGTTCGTGGGGGGTGGCACCGCGTGTCCCGGCAGACGTGGCCGACGCGCGGTGAGAGTGTTTGTTGCGTTACCAAGCGTTGCTCACGATCTCGGCCTGCCAATTGGCGATCGCGACGGCGGCTGCCCAGACCTCCATTACCACCGCAGGCACCGATGCGTCCGGCAAGAGCATCGCGCTTGCGCGCGCGACGACCGCGCCCATCGTGGACGGCAAGCTCGACGACGCGTTGTGGACCAACGCGACGGTCGTCGAAGACCTGCATCAGATGCAGCCCGTCGAGTATTCGGCGCCGACGGAGCGCACGGAGATCCGTGTCGCGTACGACGACGACGCGTTGTACGTCGCCGCGAGACTTTGGTACTCGGACTTGGACGACGTCACCGCACAGGTGCTGCGCCAGGGCGAGGGGCTCGG